>ENA-UONW01003057-UONW01003057.1-human-gut-metagenome-genome-assembly--contig:-CS52-NODE-3057-length-14754-cov-5.829920_pt1 | contig 14754 bp, 10 predicted proteins | sample MGYA00242463_ERZ724010 | MGnify/ENA metagenome assembly ERZ724010 | reverse complement strand
ACCGGATCCCTCCGAATCGCCTGCCGAAGCGCTTCCAGCCGCTTCGGCGTATTGTGAAAATCCGGAATGGTCTCATGGAGCCGCGGCCCCGGCAGATCGACCAGATTGCACTGAAATTCGCCGAACGCCTGCGCCACCTTGAACGCCTGTTCCGGCGTTTCCAGCACATCGTAGGCGCGGGCGTTTTCGACGAAGATGTAGGCGCGCCAGACATCGCCGCGCTCATCGGTAACGCAGGGCTGATTGGCGAACGTGCGCAACAGCCGGATCGTCCGCTTGCGGGTCTCAACCTTTTCGGCATGAATTTTCGCCAGCAGATGACGGGTGACCCGGTCCATGTTCTCCATCACCTGCTCCGGTTTGCGGAACACGTTGCGGTTGATCCTCTGCAGGACGTAATGCAACCGCACTCCTCCCTGATCGAAGGTGAGCTGAAAGGTGTCGTTGACATGGCCTCCGCCGAAGGGAACCGCAACCAGGAAATCGCCGTAGAGTGCGAATTTCGAACAGATGCGCCGGAAATCATCCTGCGTGTACGTCAAGGCGCGTTCCTCCCCCGGTCAGGCGAAAAGTTTTTCCGGATATGCCCCCCGGGCGACCAGACCGCGCAGCGCCGCCTGCACGAACGGCTTGTCTTCCCGGTAGGTGATGCCGAACCAGCTGTCGGCACTGTGAAGCACCCGGATCTCCGCCTTGCCGGAACGGATCAGCGAATCCACCGCCGCCGGCAGATAGAACTCGCTCTTGAGCTCCTGCCCGTGCTCCCGGAGAAATCCGGTGAAGAGGCTGCCGAGTTCCCCCATCAGACCGGGCTGGAATCCCCAGGAGTTCATCGAAACCGGCTCCTGCCCGGTGAATTCCACTTCGGAACCATCCTCCTGCACACTGATGATCTTCCCGTCGCGACGGAAAATTTTCGTATGTTCCACCACCTTGGCCAGATTCCCCTTCTCGTCGACCGAACAGATGCCGCGCGACACCGAACCGTTTTCGCTCAGGGTGTTGGCCAGCACAAAGGCGGCGATGCAGCCGGTGAGTTTGCCGGTCTGCGGCGCGTTCCGCAAATATTCCGCCAGCTTCCGGTAGCTGTCGGCCCCATAGAAATCGTCGGCGTTGATCACCGCAAAAGGTCCATCGATGATATTGCGCGCGGCGTAGACCGCCTGCCCGGTGCCCCACGGCTTGGCGCGCCCCTCCGGCACCCGGAATCCCGCCGGGAGATCATCCGAACTCTGGAAGGCGTAATCCACCTCGATCCGGTCGGCGTAGCGGCTGCCGATCGCCTCGCGGAACGCCTGTTCAATGTCGCGCCGGATCACGAAGACCACCCGGTCGAATCCCGCCCGCATCGCGTCATACACCGAATAATCCATCACGGTCTCCCCGGAGGGGCCGAGCTGATCGAGCTGCTTCAACCCGCCGTAACGGCTGCCCATGCCCGCCGCCAGCACCATCAACGTAAGTTTCATTCTCATCTCTCCTGAATCAGTATTTTCATGCCGGCCCGCGGAAACATTCTTCTTCACGCGCCGCCATTCTTCATTCCGCCTTAAGATATACTCATTCGCCCGGCAAATCAACCTTCCGCCCCGCAGGTTCCGCAGTTTTGCGCAAAAATCCATGATTCATGCGGATAACTTCATTGGGGAGAACACGCTTCCGCACTATATTGAAGAAGATTGAAACCAACAGGGAGACCGTTTCCATGACTACTCTGATTACCAGCTGCCGCCTGGTCACGCCGGGCCTCGAACTTGACTCCGCTTCAATTCTTGTGGAAAACGACCGGATCCGCGCCATCCTGCCCGCCGGCTCGACACTGCCCGCCGCCGACAAGATGATCGACGCCGCCGGGCTGACCGCCGTACCCGGATTCGTCGACGTTCACTGCCACGGGCGCAACAACGCCGACTTCTGCGACGCCTCGGTCGAAGGAGTCAACCGGATCGGCCGCGGCAAACTTGAGGAAGGCGTCACCACACTGCTGCCGACGACGCTGACCCTGCCGGAAGAGGATCTCGCCGCCGCGCTCCGCTCCATCGCCGCGTATGACGGCAAAGGCTGCCGGATGCCGAGCGTCCACCTCGAAGGCCCCTTCATCAACCCGAAGTGCACCGGGGCGCAGAATCCGGCCTTCGTGCGCAATCCGGATATCGAAGAGGTGAAGCGGCTCAACGCGATCTATCCGGTCCGCAAAGTGTCGTTCGCGATCGAACAGCCAGGCGGAGTGGAGCTTGCCGCCGGACTGCTCCGGCTCGGCATCACCCCTTCCTGTGTGCACAGCGCGGCAAAATACCCGGAATTCCACGCCGGATTCGTCGCCGGACTGCGCAACCTCTCGCACTTCTGCAACCAGATGACGCCGCTCCACCATCGCGACATAGGACTGGTCGGCGCCGGACTGCTTCTCGATGAAATCCGGCTCGAACTCATCTGCGACAAGCTCCACGTCTCGCCGGAGATGATCGCTCTCACCTTCAAGGTCAAGGGGGCGGAGCGGATCATGCTCATTTCGGATGCGATGCGCGCCTCCGGCATGCCTGACGGCGAATACACTCTGGGCGGCCTGCCGGTGATCGTCCGCGACGGCGCGGCCCGGTTGAAGGAGGGGGGCGCGCTGGCCGGGAGCACCCTCCGGCTGAACCACGCGCTCCGCAACGTTGCGGAAGTGACGCAAAAACCGCTCTCCGAAGTGGTGGCCGCCTCTTCGCTCACCGCGGCGGAATCGGTCGGACTTGCCGGAATCGGCCGTCTGGAACCGGGATATTTTGCGGACATCGTGCTGCTCGACACCGATTTTGAAGTGGTTCACACCTTTGTCGGCGGAGAACTGCGCTACAGCCGCTGAAAAATTCCACGCCGTCGACGGAATATGCAAACTTGCGTCTTGCACCGGACGCAAGTTTGCATTATATTGTGAAACCGCCGGAACGGTTCCGGGGGAAAAGACGGGAGGAAATTCCGGAATGAAACGATCCATCCTGCCGGGCATGATACTCGGTCTGCTTCTGGGGCTGCCCCTCTCCGTTGCAGCTTCGACCGTTGTTCCGCAGGGCAAAGAAAACGCCGCGCTGATTCCGGAAGACCAGCTGCTCTACTCCCTGCCGAAGACCGAAACGGGCGATTACATTCTCCGCTGCGTCGACCGGCACGGTCCGAAATCGGTTCTCCGCACCGCATACTTTCTCACCCCTCCTTACGCGATCCACGCCCTCTGCCGGACCACCGCCACCAACGTGCGCTTCACCCTTCTGGATGGGGAACTTATCTTCAACTGGGAAGGGAATCCCCGCGATCTGCGTCTCGACCTGCCGATTCGCCCGCCCCGGAACGGTGTCGCCGACGGCAACATCGGCCGTGATCAGTGGGCGGATATCGAGATCCAGGTATTCCGCCACTCGATCGGCGTCTTCGTGGACGGCAGGCTGCGTCATGTGGCAAAGGGGAATCTTGATGGAATCCGGAGCACGGTCGGCCTCTACACCCGAGCGGGGAGCACCGTATATGTCCGCGAATTTTCGGTGAAGAAACTGGAGGATGCGGGGGAATCCCTCCTGCTGGAAGCCGGGAAGAAGCAGCCGGAGTCGCTGCTTCAGAAGTTCCGGCAGGAGGAATCCCGCGGCACCCGTCCCTGATCCGGAATCACCGCTTCCGGACCAGCTCATACAGGAACCCCGCCCCTTCCGGCGCAAAGACCCGAGCATTGAAACGGATTGCGCCGCTCCCGGAACGGGTGAAGGGAACCCGCCCCAGCCGCCTGCCGGAGGTATCGACGCGATAGAGTTCGACTTCGGTTCCGGGCGAGACGGCGCATTCGATTTCCGCCTCCCCCCGTTCCGCCAGGAACCGGCCTTTGCCGAACCGCTCCAGCCGGCTTCCGGCGGCGTTTGCGAATTTCAGTTTTTCCACCTGCGTGTCGGTCAGGTGAAACAACAGAATCCGGTCTGATTCCTTCAGCGGAAACCGGGTGGCGGAAACCGCCGCGAACACCCCGCGCCCGACCCGGTTCTTCACCTGGAGGAAATTCCCCTGTCCGGCCTGCTTTTCCGGCAGAATCACCGCTTCGCAGCCGGGGGAGACGACCCGGAACGTGCCCTTCCTTCCATCCAGCTCGATCTGGCCGGTGGCGGAGCGGTAGCGTTTCTGTTTCACATCGAAGAGCTTCCGGGAGACGAGTCCGGCGTCGGCAAGGGAATCGAGCAGACTCAGGGAATCTTCTCCGCCGATGGGGAACACCGGGTGTCCTCCGGAAAGCGCGGGCGAAGCGCCATCGAGCGTCAGCCACCCCGCATACGAAGCGGGCGGCGTTGCCCCGGCTGGAACCACCAGCGAACCGACTTTCGCAATCAATCCCAGCCGCAGAAGATCACCGGCGGGCATGTTGGAAAACGGAGCGTGTCCCGCCGCATCCAGAATCAGGGCGAAGCCGCCGGACGCCGGACGCACCCCGCGATCCAGAAAGAGACGGATTCCGATTATCTGGGCGAGATATTTCACCGGATCCTGCGCGGAAGCGAAGAAATCGCCTTTGCCGGTCGTTTCCCCCTCCAGCTGCCAGGGATGATGGGTGTAGACGAACTGAAACAATCCATCCCAGTCCTGAAGTGCGGCATAGGCTCCGGTCAGAACCGCCCCCTCGGCCCGGAAACGGTTCGGCGCCGGGAAGTCGAACTCCGTCACCATCATCGGCCGATCGAGCAGCCGCGACAGCATCAGCCGGGCGGGGGATTCCGCCTCGCTGAAAATCACCGACTGATTCCGCAGCAGCGAGGGGGGATTCCAGCGAACGCCGACGTAGACCGGATGATCCCAGTATTTGTGGATATCCACGTAGTCATACGCGGCCCGCAGAACCGTCGTGCGCAGCGCGGTGGTCGTATTCTGATCGTTGAGCGGAATCTTCACTCCGATCTTCCGCAGGAACTGTTTCAAATCGTCGTAGGATTCCATATAGACTTCCGAGAGGAAATCCGCGAATACCGGGTTGTCCGTCGATGCGGGACTCTCGGGAAGCGAATGCTTTTTCCGCCATTGCGCGAACCGTTCCCGATACAGCGCGGCGCTCTCCGGCGAACGAAACCAGGTCCGGTAGACATCGTTCTCATTGACCAGCGAAAGTGAGAAAAGCACCGGATCATCTTTCAGGGCGACTCCCGTATAGGGATTGACGTGGGTCAGCCACGCCCCGGCAAACCTCTTCAGATTCTCCCGGGCGGAAGGCAGAATGCCGACCAGCGCCTTGTAACCGCCGAAATCAAACTGTTTCCCCGGGAATTCCGGAATCTCCCCCGGTTCCGTCTTCCGGGAAACATAGAGGTCAGCGGAGATGTAGACGCCCCGTTTTTTCAAACAGGCGATGAAATATTCCAGCCGGTCCAGGCGGTCCGGATCGAGAACCGTGGAGGAACCGTTTTCATGCCGCACCAGAAGGTTGTCATGATTGTGAATCCGGAGAGCGTTGTATCCTGCCGCGGCGATCCGGTCGGCGAGCTTTTCCGCCTGCGTCTTGTCGAGGTACAGCGCGTTTCCGCCCAGATTGGTGCCGTAGAAGCGGATCGGTTCCGCCGGGCGGTCCCGGAAGACGAACTTGCCGTTGCGCACCTCTACCGGGCCGTATTTTCCCGCCGGAGCATCCAACGTGCCGGAGAAATCCATAACCGAACCGGGCTGAATGTCACGCTTGTAGACAAACGGTTTCCAGTTCGGCCCCTCGGCGATGAGAACCGGCACCTCGCGGGTGCGCGGCGGGCGTTCATCGTGGATCGATGCGGCGACGATCCCCCAGACAGATCCTCCCGTGGCTTCGAACACCACACTTTTGACCGGCCGGGGCGCAATCGGGAAACAGGAGCGGTACAACCCCACGAGCGAGCTGGGATTCTCCGCGGTCCATACCACCGTCCCGTTGGGGCAGTTCTGCGGCATCCACCAGTTGTCGACATCCCTTCCGCCGCAGACCGGAATCGTCGTCACGGAGCCGTCGGTATGGAGGACGCGGAGTATCCCGATCTGCTTCTTTTCCGGCCAGGCCAGTGCGTGGAGCAGAGAGATGTATTTCCCCGAAGGGCGTCCCGAAAGCTCCGCCGTTGCACGCCGCGGCAGCCCGAAACGCTTCTCGTTCCCCAGCACCAGACAGGATTTGCCGCCGTTCTGCCCCGGATCGACGATGTCGAATTCAATTCCTTCAAACCGCCGCTTCCCGAGCGGAAGCAGCCGGAGGTCGTTCTCCGCCCCCTGATCGGTCCAGCCGCCGACTCCGTCTTCCGCCCGCTGATCCCGGAATTCCCGGTTGAATGCGGAACGCAGGTCCAGCGGTTCACTCCGGTAGGGGATCTGCGAGATCGTCACCGCCAGTTCCGCCTGCGTCACCTCGCCTTCGGAGGGGGTGAACAGAATGCGGAGAGAGTATCCGGGGAATTTCCATTTCCGGTTGTCCTGCAGATGCAGGGAGAATTTTCCCCGGAAACGCAGCTGGCTCTCCTTCAACGGGATGACCAGTTCGGAAACCTCCCCCCGGTAAAGAAGCGGATTGCCGTTTTCCGCAAACTTTGCCGGCAGCGGCACCGGCTTCCCGTTGATCCGCAGACTCTCCCCGGCGAAGGAGGCGTCGGGCAGCGTCGTCTCCAGCATGATTCTGGCAGTCCGGACCGGACGGGGAAAGGTCAGTTCCGCCCGCAGTTCCCAGTCGTCTCCGGCCTGACGGCGGAACGTCTCGCGGAGGCTGCCCGTCACCTCTCCCGGCAGCGGGAAAGCCATTTCGCAGACATATTCCGAAGCGGCAGAATTTTTCGTGACCTTTCCGGGCAGTCTGCTCTGCATGGCATTCAGTTTCCAGCCGGGCATGAAACAGGTGACGGAGAAGCGCAGAACCTCCGCACGGATACAGCCGTTGGAATCCATTTCCAGCGCCTGAAGGCAGAACGCCCCTCCCGCCAGAAGATACATCAGCAGAAAAACGATGTGTTTCATGATTTCTCCTCTTTTCTTAAAGAATCTTGATACAGTTCACGTCGCGAATATAATTGGCCCCCCAGTTCATCAATCCGCGCAGCTCGTTGTAGGACATGGTCTTCACCGCGCCGCTGAGATTCAGCATATTGCAGCGGTTCTGGTGGCGGAGCATGATGCTGCAATCCTCCCGCGGGAGTGCGAAATTCTGCACTTTGTCTTTCCCCGGCTGGGTGGCGGAGCTCCCGGAATAGACGCTGTCCACCAGCAAAATGGTGTTTGCCAGCGATCCCCGGGCGATGTAGGAACGGTTGGTGTCGAGAGCCTTCGCAATCCGGGAGCGCTTGATCGCCTTCTGCGCCGCCCACGCCTCCAGAATGCAGACATTCATCCCATATACCTGTGCCGATATGGAGACCTTCGATTCATCCTCCGGAATCACCGGCATGGAAGGACAGCGGAGCTGCTGGTAACGCTTGTCGTATTCCTTGTCATTGTTCTTCTCCCCGGCGAAGTCGGAAATGTACCAGGCCCAGCTTTTCGAATTTTGAATCGGCGCCGGATAATAGTCGTCATGATCGTTCGCGTACATGTCGAAATAGAGGGCGCACTGCTTCAGATTGCTGGCGCAGGAGATGCCTTTCGCCTTGTCGCGGGCTTTGTTCAACGCGGGCAGCAGCATCGCCGCCAGAATCGCGATGATCGCAATAACAATTAAGAGTTCTATAAGAGTGAATTCTCTGGATTTTCGTTTCATTCTGCAGAAAAAGCTGATCATGATCTTCGGCTCCTTTTCGGAAAGTTTTGCGAGTTTATTTTCATTGTTCGTTTGCATTTTTGTAGCGACATGTATATTATACCGGAAAAACGAAAATACTGCAATGTGAAAATAATTTAAAAACTTGCGATTTTATGGATGACCCGTTTCTTTTTTCCCAGGAGACCGACTACGCCAATCTGCTTTCGGTGAAGCTGTACGAATATTCGCGGGCGGATTTCGACCGCTGCTCGGTCAACACCTATGCGTTCAACCGGATCTTTGCGGTTTTTTCCTCGGAAGGAGCGGGGTCCACCGTCGGCTCGCCGATGTTCGGCGGCGAACTGCCGATGGAGCCGGGAAATCTCTTCTTCTTCAGCGCCGGAGTGCCGGTCGCGTTCCATTTCCGGCCCGGTACCTGCTTCTATGCGTTTCATTACAATCTGCAGCTGCTTCCCTTCTCCGAAATCTTCCTCAGCTTCCCGCACATGGAGCGGAAAATGGCTCCGGAAATCATTCAGGAGTTCGACCGCATCAGCCGCCTCCCGCTCGACGGCATTCAGCGCGCCTGCAAGATCAAGGGAATGCTCTTTCAGATCACCGCGGATTTTCTCCCCGGCAATCTGATGACCTTCCAGAACGCCGTCCTCTCCCGCTACCGGAAGATGCTCGATTACATCGAACGGAACATCCACGCCGGAATCACCATCGACGAACTGGCCGACGTGGCCGGAATGCACCGCAGCACCCTGTCGCGCTCCTTCTCCCGCGACACCGGAATCACCTTGAAGAAATACATCTCCCATCAGCTCCAGCTTCAGGCCGCCCTGCTGCTGCGCGAATCCCGCCTCTCGATCAAGGAGATCGCCCGGAAGCTGAATTTCAATGACGAATACTATTTCTCCCACTTCTTCAAGCGGGAAAGCGGCGTCTCCCCCCGGGAGTTCCGGCAGCAGGTCTTCGAAGCGACCGCCGATCAATCTTCCCGGCGGGACTCCTGAATCGGTTCCGCGCGCCCGGTTTCCGTCTCTCTTGTCGAAAAGTGTACATATACACTAATTTCAATGAAATTATATATGTTCTATTGCTTTTAACACCTGTTTCCGGTATACTATAAAAGAAAAGGAGAGCGACGATGATTCAAACAGGAGCCCCGTTCCAGACGGGGAAGAACGCCAAGTACATGCAGCTGGCGGACTGGATTTCCGAACGGATCCGTTCCGGAGAGTTCGCGCCGGGGAAGCGGCTGCCCAGCAATCGGAAACTGGCCGGACAATGGAATCTCTCGGCCATCACCATCACCGCCGCGATGGATGAACTGGTCCGGCGGCGGCTCATCGTCCGCCGCCGCGGTTCCGGCACCTTCGTCACCAGCGATCCGCTCGCATTGAATCACCGGCTCAAGATCGGCTTTTTCGTCGCATACAACACCTCGTCGAGCTATCTCATGCAGATGCTCAGCTCCCTCTGGATACAGAGCAGAGAATTCCGCTGCGACCTGCTTCCGATCTACCGCGCCCCCGAAGAGATCGAAGAGGCGGCGGCGGAATACGCCCTCGACGGCGTTCTGATCTTCAACTGTAATGAAATTCCGGCGGGGCTGGTGAAGCGGCTGCGGAGCAAAGGGACTCCGGCCCTGCTGTTAAGTTCGGTGCAGCAGGAGAGTTCCGAATTCAGCATCGGCTACTCCAACGAACGGATCATCGAGGACGCTGTCGCCTATCTTACGGAACTCGGCCACCGGAACATCGGGTTTCTCGTCGGCCACTTCCACTCCCTCCCCTACCGGGAGCGGTACAACAGCTTCATGGCCGCGATGTGGAAACGGCAGCTGCCGGTCAACCTCGCCTGGGTCAACGTCTCAGCAATCCGACAGAAGGAGATCGACGCCTATTTTTCCCAGAAAGAACTGCCGACAGCATTGATCGTAGGCGATCGGCTGCTCGCGCACAAGGTGTGCCGGAGCCTTTCGGAGCACGGCATATGCGTTCCCGGGGAACTCTCGGTCTTCTGCATCGATGATCCCGACCGCCCGGAACTGCTCAATCCGCCGCTCTCGCGGTTCCGGATCGATGTGCCGGGCTTCTGCCGGACGGGAATGCTCACCCTTCTGCAGCAGATCAATCATGAACCGGAGTTCCGCAGCGATGAGCGGAACTATGAATTTGTCGAGGCGGGGTCCTGCGCTCCGCCTCCGCAGAGGTAACCTGCAGCACCGAAAGGGAATACAGAGCATGAGACGAAAAACAGAAAATCAGAAAATCAGAACCTGCCCAATACTCCCCCCGCAATCCACCGCCCGACACTTCCGCAGGCAGGAAAGAGAGGGGTTCGGGGGAGAGAAAGCGGCGCACAGCGTCATGTCTCTCCCCGTACCGCCCGACCTTCAACATTCCCGACAGCCGGACATCCCCACGCAAAACCGTACCGGCTCGGCACCCGGCCGGACGCAGGGGGGGCGGAGGGCGGCGGACACGTCTCCCGGCACCCGTCGGCCCGCCACCTCCGACTGCCGATACTTTACTCTGATCGAACTCCTCGTCGTAATTTCGATCATCGCGATTCTGGCGGCGATGCTGCTGCCGGCGCTGAACAAGGCGCGCGAGCACAGCAAATCCACGCTCTGCCTCAACAATCTCAAGTCACTGATTCAGGCGGAGATCCTCTACGCGGACAGCCACCAGGACTACACGGTGCCGCTGATGTGTGGGAATTATTCCATTCAGTGGTACAAAAACTCCGAGCTCTATAAACTTCTCGGTGTTCATGCAAAGACTACCGATCTTTACACCTCCTACTACTCTTCAGGTCAGGTGAGAGTGTGCCCCAGTCTGCCCGGAACGCTCAACAACCTGCTGTGGACCTACGGCATGAACGACGCCGGAATCCGTGACAACAACAACGGCAATGCCAAATATCCCTCCGCCTACAAGCTCACGCAGATCCGCAACCCGTCGCGCCGCTTTCTGCACATCGACACCAGCCGGCAATACTCGGTGGATGCGGGGATCAACAATCAGGGGCTGTGGAACGTCGTCCGGAGCTCCGCAACGCCGTACAAATATCTCGACACCTCGACCAACACCGGCGGCGTCTTCTACGGGCACAACCGCCGGGCCAGCGTCGGATTCTTCGACGGACATTGTTCGCTGATGACCAGCGAAGAGGTGATTCCCTACGGCACCGGGAACTTCGAAGATGACATCTTCAACGCCTACGGCGTCAAAAAACAGGAATAACTTCGATGCTCTGCAAACTTCTACTCTCTCTGGTGTCCGTGTCGTCAGGAGCCGCGGTTCTGGCCGCAGGCCTGCCGACGATTCCTGAAGATCGCATTCCGACGAAAGCGGCCCTTGCGGAGCAGCCGATGGCGAAGCGGGCGCTCGACGAGCTGCGGAAACAGCGCGGTGCCCTGTTGAAGCAGCCGCCGATCAGCGTCACCTTCGACAAAAAGCTCCCCTCGCCCGGCGGCGATCCGCGCGACTTCACCAGCTGCGGCCCCTACTGGTGGCCGGATCCGGCCAGGCCGGACGGATTGCCGTACATTCGGCGCGACGGCCGGTTCAATCCGGATTTCCGGTCATACGACCAGACGAAGATCGGCCGGGTCGGGCGCCGAATCACGGCGGGCACGTTGCTCTGGCACTTCGACCGCGACCGGGAGGCGGCGGAGAAAGCGGGGGAGCTCATCCGCGTTTTCTTTCTCGATGAAGCGACCCGGATGAATCCGCACATGAAGTATGCACAGGCGATTCCCGGCCGGACCAAAGGGCGGGTGGAGGGGATCATCGACACCATCGCCTTCGCCGATCTGGTGAACATGTTCGTTCTGCTGAAGGATTCTCCCGCGCTGCGGCCGGAGGAGTACCGCCGCCTGCAGCAGTGGTTCGAAGCGTACACCCGCTGGCTGCTCACGGACCCGATGGCGCGGAAGGATTTCGGTAAGAAACAGAACCACGGGCTCTCCTATCACGCGCAGATCATCGCCTACGCGCGCTTCTGCGGCAACGAAGAGCTGGCGGCGGAACATCTGAAAATCGTCCGCAACCTGATCGTCGCGGCGGTGGACGAACGGGGCTTTCTGCCGGAGGAGATCCACCGTACGCGCTCCTGGCACTACTCGGCATTCGCGTTGCAGATGATCTTCCGGTCAGCGGGGGCGGGCAAGGCGCAGGGGATCGATCTCTTCGCGCCGGGCAGTGAAAGTTTCCGGGCGATCGAACGGGCGGTCGAACGGATGTTGAAAAGCTATCTCGACCCGGCGGAGAAGTGGCCCTACCCGCTGTTGAACGGGGAACTGGAGCCGGGCGCCTTCGCCAACGTCGTGCTGCAGTATCACGCCTGGACCAAATCGGAATCCGCCGGCCGGGCGCTGGCCAGACTGCCGGAAAAAAACTTCACGCTGTTCAACCGCATCTTCTACGCCCCCACGGCGTCAGCAGAGGAGTGATCAACAGTGGGGGAGCTCATCCCGCCAAGGTACCAGCTCCCCCGACAGAACTACTTCTTCCGTCGTTCGGGGAACACATCGGTCCGCCGGATCGTGAAATTCCGGTTATCCTTGAAGACGATGGCATTCTCCGCAATGGAGTCCCCGACCGCAATAACACCGGTTTTTTCCGGAGCTTTCGAACTCTGGAAGCGATTTCCCTCGAAGCGGGCGGATTCAATGCCGCAGACAAACGTCACGGCATTTTCATTCCAGTTCCGTTCGGCAAGCTGCCACGGTTTCACCTGCGGCTGCAGAGAGAGGTCTCGTAAAATGTTGTTTTTTACGACAAGATTTTTCACCGAAGTGAAAATCATGGCCGAATTGTTGGATTTGTCAATCAGATTGTCGGAGATTTCGATATCGGAATGAACCGGATGCGGTACCGGCGCCCCCTGGCTGGAGAGATCTTTCACGCCGGGCAGCGGCCCTTCGGCGGTAACGGCAATGACGGCGGGAATCTTACGCATTCCATTTCTTCCGCAGTTGATGAAACGGTTTTTGCGAACCACGACATGACTGCCCGGCGCCGCTTCATACCACGGTGCGATGCAGGTGTTGAGCTGAAACCCGGTGGCATTGACGAACTCGCAGTTCTCCACGACCGCGTTGCCGCACTGCAGGACAACCCGGCCTTCACTGTGAAATCTGCAGTTGGCGATGGTGATCTGCTCCGGCTGACGGGCCGCCATGATGATGTCATTGTTCCAATCCAGCTCCGGCGGGAGCGGTTCGGTGAACTCCACCTCGCAGTGCCGCTGAGAACCAACTGTCTTGATGCTGCGAATCGTCCGTCTGGCATAGACGGAGAAATCATTGTGGAGAAAGAGCAATGTATCGCCCGGTTTATCCTGCGGCATCTCTCCTGAGTTGAATTTCGGACTGTGCATGAGAATGCCGTTTTTCCCTGTCACCTTCTTCACGCCGTAGTAGTTGCTGAAGATATTGATGGAGTCGTCCTTGGCTCCTTTGATGTAGCAGTCGGTAATCGAAATTTTTCCATAACAGCCGAGCAGGTTGATCGCATCGCTGGAGGTCGAAAAAGGCCACGCGGCATAGGGAGCCGGAGAAATTCGGATTTTATGCAGCGTGATCCCGTCGAGATACTGGCCGACGATTCCCATTCCCTTGCCGGCATAAATGTTGATGTTTTCCAGTTTGTGCCCGACGGAATCATGAAGGCGGAACAGCGATCCGGTATAGATATGATGCCGCAGCACGAGCTGCATTCCCACCTTGAGCGGACGCATGGCATCCGAAGCATACACCCGCATGACATTCGGTTGGACAAGCTGCGTCTTCGACACCCGGTGACAAACGAAGAGTCCACCATTCACATTCAGAAGATCGTTTCCCTCCACCTCCGCCCACGAAGGGATCGGCTCTCCGCCGCGTGGACGATAAATCGGATCAACCTCGACATCAAAAATGTATTTGTCCGGCGAAACATAAATCACCTTGCCGCAGGTGAAGTGTGGCTCCTTGTAATCGAGGGACATATTTTTGAACGTAACATTGCGACAACTCTTCGACCAGGCAAAACACTGGGTTCCATGCAGCATCATCGTCGCACCGCCGCCATCGATCTCCAGATCGGAGACCCTCTCCAGCCAGAGCACCCAGTGCTGCGGAGCCCAGAGCGAACCGGAAGCCTCTTCAAAATCAAAGACTCCCGGCCCGAAATAGAGGCGGCTGGCCTTATTCTTGACGGCAAATGCCAACGCTTTCCGAACCGCGGCGGTATCGTCGACACCGTCCCCCGGCACCGCGCCGAAATCGATCACCGAAACCACTCCTTCGGCGACATCCGCGACGGGCGGCGGCACCTCGTTCAATTTCTTCCACTCCTCTCCCGTGGGAATGCCGTCATACACCCGAAGAAAGTTCAAGGTCCCCTTCAGCGGGAAAGACCACCTTCCGTAAGGATTGGCGTTGCCGAAGATCACCTCGGCTCCATACGGGAACGGAGGTGTTCCGAGCCGCGCATCGCCTTCGAGTCTGCCGTTGATGTAGAGTTTCAGCTGATTCTGATTGTTGGCGCGATCAAACACGGAAACGATGTTGTAGAATTTCCCCGGAATAAGCTTCTGCTGGGAACGGACGCGGATTTTCTCTTTTTTGTCCTGCCCCCAGATCTCCAGAGTAACATACCCCTGACTGTCGCACCCCAGCGCATGGTTGAAACCGCGCCGGACGGCGAACGTGTACTGCTTTTCCGGCAGTTCGTCCAACTTCACCTGCATCGCAATCGTGAGCGATTCGGCGATCTTCGGCGTTCCCAGATGCAGGAAGGAGTCCCGCCCGTTGAACAAAGCTCCCTCCTTCGTCATCGTCAAGGCGCCTTTTTTGGACAGGCGGCACTTTCCATAGTCATCCGGCCGGGCGGAATTCCAGTCGAGCAACTTCTCCGCGCCGAAGAGCGGAAGCGACAAACTCAACGCCAGAAGAGAAACAATTTTTCTGTTGAAGATACACATTGTAAAAGACTCCTTTTTTTCTGTCTTCAGAGCCAATTTCAAAAGTATTGGCTCTCTCGTGTTAATCACTTGTTTTTTCGTGC
>ENA-UONW01003056-UONW01003056.1-human-gut-metagenome-genome-assembly--contig:-CS52-NODE-3056-length-14764-cov-4.117683_pt1 | contig 14764 bp, 4 predicted proteins | sample MGYA00242463_ERZ724010 | MGnify/ENA metagenome assembly ERZ724010 | reverse complement strand
CTATACCTTCGACGGACAGGAAAAAGCCTTTTATGCCAACGTCACGGATCCGCTCTCGTCGGGTCTGACGTGGGAAACCGTAACCACCTACGACGTCGGACTCGACATAGGCCTTCTGAACAATCGTCTCAATTTCACCGGAGACTATTATATCCGCGATACGAAGGACATGCTCACCACTTCGCTCACGCTGCCCAGCGTCTTCGGCGCCAATACTCCGAAAGCCAACTGCGCCGACCTGCGCACAAAGGGCTGGGAGATATCGCTGAGTTGGCAAGACGAATTCCAACTGGCGGGGAAACCCTTCTCGTACCACGTATCGGCTTCCGTGGGTGACTACATTACCAAAATCACCAAATACCACAATCCTGATCGGGTGATCTCCGACCGCTATGAAGGTCAAACGCTGGGCGAAATCTGGGGATACCACGTCGAAGGTCTATTCAAAACCGACCGCGAAGCCGCCGAATACCAGGCCTCGATCGACGACAAGGCGGTCAATAACCGCGTCTATCAGAACAAAGGGCCTGCCGGCAACCGTCTTCGCGCGGGCGATGTCCGTTTCGCCGACCTCGACGGCAACAACATCATCTCCGAAGGTTCGGGCACCGTGGACGATCCGGGCGACAAACGCATCATCGGCAACTCGCTGCCCCGTTACAACTACTCGTTCCGGCTGGGTTTCAACTGGATGGGATTCGACATATCGGCCTTCTTCCAGGGCATCGGACGTCGCGACTGGTATCCGGCTGCCAACCAAGCCTCCTTCGACTTCTGGGGCCCCTATGCCTTTCCGCCCACTTCGTTCATCCACAAGGACTTTTATTCGAACTGCTGGTCGGAGGATAATCGCAATGCCTACTTCCCCCGTCCGCGCGGCTACAATGCCTACTCCGGCGGTGCGTTGGGCGAGAAAAACGACCGCTATCTTCAAAATCTCGCCTATCTGCGTCTGAAAAATCTCACGATTGGCTATACCGTACCCGAGAATCTCACTCGCAAAATCGGTATCAGCCGCGCCCGCATCTATTTTTCGGGTGAAAACCTCTGCTATTGGTCGCCGCTGAAAAAACACAACAAGACCATCGATCCCGAGCTGGCCGGATCGAGCGGTACGAACAAGGCCAACTCCGGAACAGGATACGCCTATCCCAAAACGCTTTCCATAGGCGTCGACATCAGCTTCTAACGCATAAAGAAAACGACAGATGAAAACACTGCAAAAAATATTGGCAACGATCCTGCTGGGCGCCGCATGTTCCAGCTGCGACCTGACCCTTATTCCCGAAGATACGGTCACTCCGCAGACCTTCTTCAAGACGGAAACCGATCTGCGGCTGTGGACCAACCAGTTCTATACGATGCTCGAATCACCCGACAACGCCGCCGGCCTCAATGCCGACGATATGGTCGACAAGAGCATGGGCGACGTAATATCGGGAACCCGCATGGCCTCCAACGAAAAAGGTTGGACCTGGACCGCCCTGCGCAAAATCAACTACTATCTGGCGAATTCGCATAACTGCACCGACGAAGCCGTCCGCACCAAGTACGACGGCGTGGCCTACTTCTTCCGCGCCTATTTCTACTACGAGAAGGTACTCCGCTACGGCGACGTACCCTGGTACGAGCAGGTCATCGGCTCCGAAGAGGAGGAGTTGCTGAAAAAGCCCCGCGAAGATCGCGGCATCATCATGGATCACGTGATGAACGACCTCAAAAACGCAATCGAAATGCTGCCCCGCGAAAAGGATGTCGCCCGCGTAACCCGTTGGTCGGCCCTGGCTCTCAAATCGCGTATCGCCCTCTACGAAGGCACGTGGCGCAAATACCGGAATCTGCCCGATGCCGACAAGTATCTGCAACTGGCCGCCGACGCCGCATCGACCTTCATCTCCGAAAGCGGCTACTCGCTCTACAAGGAGGGAACGGAACCCTATCGGGATCTCTTTTGCAGCGACGACGCCAAACAGGAAGAGGTCATTCTGGCCCGCATCTACAACTTCGAAGGACTGAATCTCTCCCACAACGTGCAGTTCAACATCCGCAACTCCGCAGCAGGTTTCACGCGCCGTTTCATGAACCATTACCTCATGGCCGACGGTTCGCGCTTCACCGAAAAAGAGGGACACGAAACGATGTCCTACACCGAAGAGACCGCCGGACGCGACCCCCGTATGGCACAGACCGTACTCTGTCCGGGCTACATCGCCAAAGGCGAGGAGTCGGTCACGGCGAACGACATGACGGCGATGACAGGATACGAACCTATCAAGTTCGTCTCGACGGCAGCCCACAGCGGAGCGTCGAAAGGCACCTCCGACTGGCCGTTGTTCCGTAGGGCGGAGGTCTATCTCAACTACGCCGAAGCCAAAGCCGAACTGGGAACGCTGACGAAAGACGACCTGCTCATTTCGATCGACAGAATCCGCGACCGGGCCGGCATGAAGGGGCTCGACATGGCCGCTGCCAACGCCAATCCCGATCCCTTCCTCCTGGCCTGCTATCCCAATGTCACCAAAAGCGAAAACACGGGAGTCATCCTCGAAATCCGTCGGGAGCGCACGATCGAACTCGTGATGGAAGGGCTGCGCATGTGGGACATGTTCCGCTGGAAAGAGGGTGCGCAACTGGTCAACGAAACCAACCCCTACTACGGAATCTATTTCTCCGGACCGGGACTCTACGACATGGACGGCGACGGCAGGAACGACCTCGAACTCTATGTCGACAAGCAGACCAGCAGTCCGGCCGACGGATTGACGGTACTGCGCATCGGATCGGACATCATTCTCTCCGACATGGCGGAAAACCGAGGTTACGTGGTGGCGTGGAGTACGCTGAAATACACTTGGAACGAGGAACGCGACTACCTGTGGCCCATTCCGGCCGACCAGCGCGTACTGACGGGCGGACTGCTGACCCAGAATCCCGGATGGACCGACAGCACCGATTTCGACTGACGCTTTCGCAACCCGATAAAATCAAAAGACAATGAAACGAACTCTGATAACATCACTTTTGGCATCGGCTCTTCTTTTCGGCGGCGGATGCAGCGACGACTTCGACGACTCCGCCCTGTGGAAAGGGGTCGACGAGATATACAACCAACTCACGGAACTCGAAAAACAGGCCGATCAACTCAACGACCAGATCCGGCTGCTCTCGTCCATCGTCAACGGCGGAGCCATAACCTCGATCACGCAGGACGCCGAGGGCAACGACGTCATCCGGTTCAAGGGGGCCGACAATATCGAACACAGCGTCACCGTCGCCACGAAGGACGACGTCTCCTCGGCACCGATCCTCGGTACGAAAGAGGAGAACGGCGTACTCTACTGGACGACTACCGTCGACGGAAACACCGATTTTCTGAAAGACACCGACGGCTCGAAAATCCCCGTTGCGGGGCGTACTCCCGAAATGGCCGTCGACAAAGAGGGTTACTGGACCCTCAACGGCCGGCGATTGACCGATGCGTCGGGAAACCCGGTGAAAGCCGAAGGAAAGCAGACGTCGCTCATCACAGGAATCTCGCGCGACGACAACGGCAACGCCATCTTCACGCTGGGCGACGGATCGACCGTATCCGCACCGATATTCGACGCCTTCAACATCGTCTTCAAGATCGGCGACACCGCCTTCGACGACGAGTACACCGTCGAAGACGTTTCGCAGCCACTCACGATCGGTTACGAGATCGCGGGCGAAAAGGCCGACGAAGCGATCCTGAAAATAGTGCGCTGCGAGCAGCTCGCGGCCGTAGTCGACACCTCGGCCGAAACCGTCGTCGTAACCTTCGAAGCGCCTTTCGAAGAAGGATGCTTCGCCCTGATGCTCTGCGACCTGCAAGAGAACGTGCTGATCCGCATGGTGCGTCTGGCGTCGGCGAGCGCCAAACCCGAATATTACGGTATCAAAACCGCGGACGACCTGCGCGAATTCGCCCGGGCCGTAAATACGGGGCGCAACTACGACCGCTATCGCGATGAAACCGGCGACGTCGTTCTGCTGGACGATGTCGACATGAACGGGATCACCGAATGGACCGCCATCGGAACGACCGAACACCCCTTCTCCGGCAAGTTCAACGGCAAAGGCCATACGATCCGCAACATCGCATGGACGGCCGATGCCGCGAAATCGACGGCACACGGTCTGTTCGGCGTACTGAATCAGGCCTCCGTCCGGAATCTCACGGTCGGCGGCTCGGGCGATCGGATCATCGTCCGGGGGACTGCCGCAGCCGGTACGGCCATCGCGGGCGTAGCGGCGTTCGCTACGGAATCGGTCATCGAAAACGTCGCCAACAACGTCTCGATCTCGTTCGAAGGCGAAGACCCCGCCGACACGCCGGTGATGCTCGCCGGCATCGTCGGACAGATGTCCGGAACGACTCTCGGCGGACAATCCGCCGAAGCAGGGTGTACCAATAACGGCGATATCACCTCAGGAGCGATCGCCAACACCGGAAACGGAGGTAAAGGCATGCAGGTAGCCGGAATCTGTGCGTACATCAAAAATACAGACGGCAACTTCATGGGTCACTGCACCAACAACGGACGCGTGAACGCACCCTCCGGACGCGGCGGAGGGCTGGCCGGAACCTTCGAGAAGGGAACCATCGCCAACTCGACGAACGCCGGACTCGTCGAAGACGACGCAGTCGGACAGTACGCCGGACAGAAGGACAAATACGGCATCAAACGCATGGGCGGTCTGGTCGGAGGTTCGACCTCGGCGGAGTGCATCATCGAGAACTGTACCAATTCCGGAAACGTCATCTCGCACCTCGGCTGCCGTACGGGCGGATTCGTGGGGCACAATGCCGGCACGATCCGCACCTGCAAGAACACCGGCGCCATCATCGGCAACGTGACCGTCGCCGGTTCGGACTATCACGGTCCCGGATGGGCCTGCGGCTATAACAAGAGTGCATCTCTCATCTCGGACTGCATCGGACACGGATTCGTCGGCGATTACGACACGTACAAAGACTCCCCGACGACGGCTCCCGCAGCCATGCACACCTCGGCCGTTTGTCACAAACGTTCGAACTACGACACAGAGGAAAACACCGTGGACTGGACGCTTCCGTCCTACTACGATTGGGAGCTCAAACAGACCGTCGCACTTCACCCCGGAGTGAAATACACCTACTACGAATTCACCAACCTACCGCGCAAAATGCACGTACTGGAACTCGACCTGACGAACGACGCCGTGGAGATATCCACCTCGATGGCCGACGACCTCGTACCCAATCCCAACGGCAACAACAACAGCAACAACGGCAAAAACATCCGCGAGACACTTTCGGAAAACTGCAACCGGAAGCGTGCCGAAGGACAAAATATCATCGCCGGCATCAATTCGGGCTTCTTCAATTCGCATGACGGATTCCCCCGCGGACTGCACATCGAGGAGGGACGCCCCGACTTCGTCAACAACAAGAGCGTCCGCACGTCGCTGACCAACCATGCGAATGCCTTCACTTTCTTCAAGGATCGTACGGTGAGCTGCGGCAAAAAGACCTTCTCCGGCAAAATCGAAGTCGGCGGTACGGAATACGAATACCACTCGATCAACGACACGATCCTGCGTTCGGGCAGCACGTTGCAAGAAGCCAACCTCTATACTGCACGATACAAGAAAATACCTCATCCCGACGCTCCCTCGCTGACCAATACGCTCTCCAAAAAGGCGCTCTACGTCGTCGCGAAAAACAAGTCGGGCAATCCCGTGACGGTCAACGACGGCTGGTTCGAAGCCACTGTAACCCAGATCGCGGACGGTCGTTCGACGGAGCTCGCCGAAGCGCCCTATCTGACGGCCCTCGACGAATGGGCCGTACAGCTCACCGGCGCGACGGCCGAAACGCTCGCCGGAAAACTCTCCGTGGGTTCGACGCTCCGCATCCGCGCAGACGTGACGGTCAACGGAATCTCGACCCCGATTCTGACACAGAACTCCACGATGTATCAGTTCATGGTCGACGGCGAAGACAAGAGTTTCGACACAGACAAATACGACCCGATGACTTACGTGGGCATCGACAAGGCCGGAACGAAAGTCTGCTTCTTCGTCATCGACGGCCGTCAGGACTGGATTTCGATGGGCGTAAAATTCTATGAAATGGTCCGCATCGCCCAAAAATTCGACTGCTGGAACGTAACGAGATTCGACGGCGGCGGTTCGACGGCCATGTGGCTCTACACCGACGGCGCCGGCAAGGTGGTCAACCAGCCGTCCGATGCGAAAGGCGAACGCTCGTGCATGAACTACCTCCACGTGCGGATCAAGCAATAATCCCTTAAACAGCAAGAAAAATGAGAAAGTTTTCGAACATCATATCGCTCGCCGCATGTTTCGTTCTTCTTTGGGGATGCGACGAATACGACGACGGAGAGCTGCGGCAAAACATCGATGCCATCGAGCAGGAACTCACGGAGACCGAAAAGCGTGTCGAGCGACTGAACGAAGAGATGAATTCGCTTTCGGCGTTGATCAACAGCAGCTTCATCTCCTACCTCAAACAGGACGACGAGGGCAACTACGTCATCAGCTACCGCGACCACGGCGGCGAAACGAAGACCGTTACCCTCGCCACGCAGGACGACGTGGTAACCGCTCCGATCGTCGGTGCCGGCGAATTCACCGACGGGAAACTCTACTGGCGTACGACCGCTGACAACGGCAAGACCTATCAGTGGCTGCTCGACAAGGAGGGCAAGATGATGCCCGTGGGCGGTGTACCTCCCGCGATGGACATCGATGCCGAAGGATTCTGGATCGTCGACGGCCAGCGTCTCACGGACAAGGAAGGCAATCCCATACTGGCCAACGATGTCAGCAACACCCTCTTCCAGAAGGTGGAGACCGACGAAGAGAGCGGTATGGTCCGCTTCACGCTCGCCGACGGAAGCACCTTCGAGATTCCAGTGTTCGAAGCCCTGAGCATCCGGTTCGATGCAGCTCCCGTAACGGCCGTCCCCGACCGTTCGATACCGGTCGAAATCGAATACACCGTAGCGGGCAGCGAAGCCGAAACGGCGTATGTCGACTACTTCACGGCATGGAACGTAACGGTGAAAATCGACAAATACACCCGTACGATCTCGGTGAAGCTGGACGAAAATGCCGAAGAAGGCAATGTCGTCGTCATCGCCTCGGCCGGCGGCAATACCGTTCTCAAACCATTATTCTTCACCTATGGAACGGCCCAGATCGACCCTCCGACGTGGGATCCGCAGTTCGGAACGGGAGCGGAGGTCGCCCTCGAAGGCGAATTCACGGAATTCGACATCAGGGTGTCGGCCAACATCGACTATGAGGTAACGATCGCAGAGGAGTGTCAGTCGTGGCTCAAACCCGCCCCCAAGACACGCGCGGAGACGGTCACGACGACCCACTCGTTCGTAGCCGACTACTATGAAAACGACAGCGGCGCTGACCGCAAAGGCTCGATCACATTCTCGAATCGCCCCTACGGCATCACCGTAACGCTCGGCGTCCGCCAATCGCCGGTCGTTCCTGACACCCCGACCGAACCGGGCATCGCAACGGGCGCAGACCTCGTGGCCTTTGCCAAGGCCGTCAACGCCGGCGGAAGCACGGATCGTTGGGAGAACGCTTCGGGAGAGGTGGTGCTGCTCAACGACATCGATCTGACGGAACTTACCGAATGGACTCCGATCGGACAGGGCAAGGCCACCGGATCGCCCTCCTACAATACGTTGACAAACCCCTTCACGGGCGTGTTCGACGGCCAGGGTTTCACGATCAAGGGAATCCGATGGACCTTCAACGTCGAGAACGAGACGACCCATCTCCACGGCCTGTTCGGAGCGATAAAGGACGCTACGATCAAAAACCTCAAACTGGGCGCCGCAGGGGATCAAATTACCCTCGTGGGTACGAGTCAGAACGTCGTATCGGCCGGTGCACTGGCGGGTTACGCCGAAGGATCGACGATCGTCAACGTCACCAACAATGTCTCGGTGATCCTCACGGGCGACAATCCCGACGCCACGCTGATGATGCTCGCCGGTATCGCCGGATGCATCAAGTCCACGACCATCGGCGGCGAAACGAAAGACGACGCCGTCATCAACAACGGCGATGTGAAGACCGGTCGCATCACCAACACAGCCAACGGGGGTACGGGTATGAACATCGGAGGCATTTGCGCCTTCACGCTCGGTGCGGGAACCAAGCTCAACTACTGCACTAACAACGGCGAAATAAGCGCTCCCACAGGACGCGGCGGCGGTCTGGTCGGCACGCTGGGCGGCAGTACGACCGAAGAGAACGGCACGGTGATCGCCAACTCGACCAACAACGGAACGATACAGGACGATGCCATCGGTCAATACGGCGGCAGCAAGGACTACTACAACTATAAGCGCATGGGCGGTCTGGTCGGCGGTACGGTTACCAACAACAACCTCCGCATCGAATACTGCACCAACAACGGCAATGTCTTCTCGCAACTGGGATGCCGTACGGGAGGTTTCGTAGGTCACAATCAGGCAACGATCGTCGGTTGCGTGAACAAGGGAACGATCCTGGCCAACATCACCTACGCCTCCGGCGAACCGCAACACGGACCCGGTTGGGCCTGCGGTTACAGCGGCAAGAAGCTCGTCACACAATGCGCCAAGGGAGGTCGTGTCGGCGAATGGGATACCTACAAGGACAATCCGGGCAGCGCTCCCGAGGCCACGAACGACAACGCCCTGTGCTACAAGAACGGCGATTATTTCGATCCGTCGCAGAACTACTAACGCTTAATTCAGACATCCATGAAACGATTTCTATATCTCTTGCTCCTCACGGCGACAACCTTCGTCTACGGATGCAGCGACTACGACGATTCGCAACTCAGCGGACGTCTCGACGACATCAAGGAGCGGATCGCAAAACTTCAAGACCGCATCGCCTCGCTCAACAGTCAACTCGCCGACCTGAGCGAACTGACATCGGGCAACGTCATCACGGAGATGACCGAAGACTCCGAAGGCAATTATATCATCACCTACAAGGACAACAAGAACGAGGAGAAGAGCATCGTACTGGCCACTGTCGACCAGATGCTCAACGTCCCGCTGCTCGGTATCGAACTCGACCCGCAGAACAATCTATATTACTGGACCGTAACGGCTGACGGCAAGACTTCCCCGCTGCTCGACAAAGCCGGCGAAAAGGTGCCCGTAAGCGGATACACGCCCAAAGTATCGGTCGACGCCGAGGGATTCTGGACCGTCAACGGCGAACGGCTGAACGACGCCGAAGGAGATCCGATCGAAGCCAACGACGGCGAAAGCTGCCTGTTCAAGGATATTGCCCGCGACGCCAACGGCAACCTGTCGCTGACGCTCGGCGACGGGAAGGTCATCACGCTCCCCATCCAGCAGGTACTGAATCTCACGCTCTCGACAGCAATCAACACCACCGTCGTCGACCCGACGGTTCCCGCAACCATCGAATATGAACTCCACGGCGAACATGCCGCGGAAGCACTGGTCGGCATCGCCGAGGCCGAAGGGGTCGAAATCGTCCTGGACAGGAAACAGCAGCGGATCACCGTCACCTTCCCGACCGGATTCGACGATGGATACATGATCGCAATGGCCTACGACATGCAGGAGCATACGGTACTGCGACCGGTATTCTTCACCAAGGCGACGAGCGATCGGATCGAGATCCGAACGGCCGAAGAACTCGTGCAATTCGCCGAAAACGTCAATGCCGGAACGGGCGCACAGCGAATGACCGCCGTATTGATGAACGACATCGATATGACGAAGATCGCGTCGTGGATTCCCATCGGCAACGGTTCGTTCGTCGCCACGGCTTCGGAATCGAAAGTCGAGGGTGCGGCTTTCGAAGGGACGTTCGACGGTCAGGGCCACGCGCTGCTGAACTGCAAGATGACCGGAGCACTCACCTCGGACAATCAAGTCTACGGACTGTTCGGCATCCTCAAAGGCGCCACGGTACGGAACCTCGTATTGGGTGCCGAAAGCGGCGACACGGGGTCGTTCACCGTTTCGGGCAACGGAACGACCTCGACCGGCGTCATCGCCGGCGCCTGCGTCGACTCGAAGATCGAGAAATGCACCAGCTATCTACCGATGGTTTGCGAAGGCAACAACTCGGCAAACAAGCTGATGACCATGGGGCTCGTCGGCTTCGTCTACGGCGCCGGCACGAGCGAGGATACCGTTTCGCAACTGACCGATTTGACAAACTACGGTGCACTGAAAGCGGATCCGGGTGCCGCCAACGCCAACGGATTCACCTCGACTCAGGTCGGAGGCATCGCCGGATTCTCGAACACCTCCCGCACATCGACCTTCGCCAATCGGTTCCTGCGCTGCATAAATCACGGAGACATGACCGTTTCGACAGGACGCGCTTCGGGCATCGTCGCCGCAGCCAACACCTTCACGCACATCGTCGAATGCGAGAACTACGGCGACATGATGAATACCTATGCGGGCTCCAAGGGCGGACGTCTGGGCAACATCACCTGCATCCTCGGCACCCAGTCGATCATAAACGGCTGCACCAACCACGGCGACGTCGTGACGACCAACTCCCAATCCCACGCCGGAGGACTGCTCTGTCTGTCCAATGCCACAGACTGCGAAATCATCAATTCGGCCAACTACGGCAACGTAATCTCCGACCTCACGACCTACCGCGGCACGCTCGTAGCCAATATCAACAGCCTCGGAAAGATGGACAACAACATCGCAGGCGGCGGAATAGGATCCTACAACGGCGGCGACTACGAAATGGTCGCCATCAACGAAATGAATTTCATGGATTATATCGGAAAGATCAAGGCCGGCAACGAAGAGCGCGTGACCAATACCAAGTACGGAGGCGAGGTCTCGACGGCCAAAGGCATTCGCACGGCCGACGATCTCGTGGCTCTCGCGGCTGCGGTCAACTCCGGCAAGCCGCTCGGCGAATGGCAAAACGAAAACGGAGAGATCTGCCTGCTGACCGACATCGACATGTCCGAGGTCGCCGAATGGACACCCATCGGCAAGGCGACCTTCGTCATCGCAAACAACAAACTCACGGTCTCCGGAACCCCCTTCGCAGGACATTTCAACGGCCAGGGCTACCGGATCCGCAATCTGAAAATGGTCGCTGCGAACAGCGAGGAGGGGGCTACATACGGATTGTTCGGAACTTTGGCACCCGGCGCCGTGATCGAGAATTTCTCGTTCGACACAGGCTGTTCGTTCACCGTCGCGTCCACAGCCGGTTCATCGAACGGCGTAGTGGCCGGACTGGTTTACGACGCTACGGTGCGTGACATCACGAGCAGCGCTCCGATGCTTTTCCAGGGTGCGGCGGGCAATGTCCGCATCACGATGGCCCTGATAGGAACGGCCTTTGCCGAAACAGCCAACGTCACGATCGACAACGTGAACAACAACGGCACGATCACGGCCGAAAACCGAGACAACAATACGAACGGAGGCGCCACGGGCTACCACATCGCCGGCATTGCGGGATTCACCACCAACGACGGGGCTTCGCAGCAGAAAGTCATCATCTCCGACTGCATCAACTACGGCGACATCACCTCCGCGACAGGACGCACCGCGGGCATCGTCGCAGCGGCCAACCGCTATACCCAACTGGCCAACTGCGTAAATCACGGCAAGCAGCTGAACACTTGTCCGAAAAACGATGCGGGACGTTTGGGTAACATCGCCTGCAACATGGGCGCAGGGTCGTCGATGATCGGATGTTCGAACTACGGCGATCTCACCTCGACGACCGGTTCCCGCTGCGGCGGCATCACGTCGGCGGCAGGCGACGCGACCTTCGAGAACTGCGCCAACTACGGTACGATCCTGACCGACAGCCCCTATCGAGGTGTATTCTGGGGGTATAACAACGCCGTGGCACAATGGACCGACTGTACGGCCGGCGGCAAGGTCGGAACCTACAACGCCAATGCTCCCGTTTTCGACTCCTATGCCGATGCCGAGCAAGCCAACTACCTGGGGAAACAAGGGGCGAACCAATCGGCTCTTACGAATATCGCCTACCAAATCGGAAACTCGGGCGGAGGAAGCGCGGGCGGCGACGCGGAACTGCGCATTCTCTTCATCGGGAACAGTTTTACGAAAGATGCCGTGGAGCATCTGCCCGGCATTCTGAAAGCCATGGGCATCGACAAGGTGAAGATGACACACATGTATTACGGAGGGCGTACGGTTCCCGAATACAACAACGGCTTCGCCACCGTGAACGACTACCGTTGCTACGAATGCAATCCGGGAGCGGCCGGCTGGACCGAATCGATGAACAAGACGATCAAAGAGGTAGCCGCTTCGGAGCAGTGGGACGTCGTGACCATCCAGGAACACACGGGCAAGGTCAACGCATGGAAGTGGACCTCGGCCGAGAAAGAGGCTTTGCAGGGACTCATCGACAACGTCAAGTCAACGCAAACCGGCGCCATGCCCAAGTTTTACTATATTCTGTCGCAGGCCTATGCCGATCCCGCACTCGTCAGCTATTCGCAACAGACGGTGATCGTCAACAACTTCGCCTCGTCGCAGACGGACATGTACGCCGCCATCGTCGCACAAGGCCAAAAAGTAATGAGCGAAGTCGCGTTCGACGATGTGATCGCCACGGGCACCGTCCTGCAAAATCTCCGCACGTCGAAACTCCAAAACGCGATGGACATGACCCGCGACGGATACCACATGGACTACGGCATTTCGCGTTATGCCGCATCGTGCGCCGTATTCGAAAAACTGATCTCGCCTGCCTTCGGAGGTGTGACGCTCGACGGAAATCCGTTCCGCTATACGACATCGAATACCACCCACGGCAGCTATTCGACCCCTGTTACCGAGGCGAATGCCCCGATCGCCCTGCAAGCAGCGCGCTATGCCCTGACTACGCCCTACGCCGTCACCGACATGTCCCACATCGGGCAGGAAAGACCCGATAACGGCATCGAGGACACGGAATTCGAGGAGGACCAGAACAAAGAATAATTTTGCAGAAAAAATGAAAAAAACATATATCATCCTATTCGGCGCAGCATTGCTGCTCGGAAGCTGCACCCGAAATCCCGAAACCGACGAACCGACTCCGCCCCACGCCTCATCAGGACTCGTCATCAAAGCCTCCTGCACTCCGGCAACGCGAACCGACATCATCGAAGGAAAAAGCACATGGGAAGTCGGCGATCGCATTACGGTCGTCTACGACGGTACGGCCTATGTCTACACGGCTACCGAAGCGGGTGCCACGACCACCTTCGCCAGCGATACGGGGATCACGGCCTACGACCCCTCGAAACCGCTGACGGCCTACTATCCCGTCACGACCGTCGAAGGCACCGTTGCGGTGGAACCCCAGCGTACAATCACCCTGCAAGGCACGGAGCAGACCAACACGGCCTGCGCACCGCTGGTCGGGACACCGCTCGATAAGAATCTTGCGGAGGGTGCACTCCATGTCTCGTTCCGCAATATCTTCTCGGTCATCGAACTGCGCATCGATGCCGGCGAATTGGATAGTCCGGCGCAATCGCTCGCCGTGGAACCCGCCTCGCAGGAGGACTTCGACGGCTATCTGACCTTCACAGGTACGGTCGACCCTTCGACCCTCGCCCTCACGCCGGCCCCCGGCGGAACGGGATCGAAACTGACGTTGCATTTCCCCGATAACGCCGATCTGACCCGTCCCCAGACAATCAAGTTCCCCGTAGGGCGCTTCATCTCCGAGGCCGGTCTGAAACTCACGCTCACGACGACCGACGGCAGAACCTACACAAAAAACATCTACAAATCGGGAATACGCACCTACAACGAGAAGAACGGTATCTTCTCGGCCCGCCATCTCGCCAAAGCGCTCTACGCCTTCGCGTCTCCGGGCGGTATCGAGACGGCCGACGATCTCATCGAATTCGCCGCAGCAGTCAATGCGGGCGAAAGTCTCGCCCCCTGGCAAGATGAACGAGGCTTCGTCGTACTGCTCAACGACATCGACATGACCGGCATCGAAACGTGGACACCGATCGGCGATGCGGTCTGTCCGCTGACGGGCACCAACGCATTGACGATCGAATCGGGACGTCCATTCACGGGCTTCTTCGACGGGCAGGGGCACTCGATCCGTAATTTCCACATGGTATGCGACAACTCGACTCCCAACCGCGCATGGGGATTCTTCGGCGCATTGGGCCCCGGAGCCGTCGTCGAAAATCTCGTCTTCGACGCCTCCTGTTCGCTGGCGGTCAAAGCCTCGAAAGGAACCGACTGCGGCATTCTGGCCGGCGTGGTCTACGACGCTACCGTGCGCAATATCGTCAACAACGCCCCGATGTCGTTCGACGGCTCGGCAGGCAACGTCCGCATGACGATGGGCATGGTCCAGCAAAGGCGTCGTACTCGACCGCCTGACCAACGAAGCCGCCCTCACGTCCGAAGACGGCGGCAATACCGGCAACGGAGCGACGGGCATACACGTCGGCGGCATCTGCGGGTTCAGCACCAACCTCGCCAGTTCGGCCAACCCCGTAATCTTCAACGGATGTATCAACCGCGGCGACCTCACGACAAAGGTCGGACGTGCTTCCGGCATCGTCGCCGCAGCCAACCGCTACACGCACCTGACCGACTGTACCAACTACGGACTCAACGACAACGCCTTTCCCAGATCGGGATACGCCCGCCTCGGCAACATCACCTGCATCACCGGACCGGGAATC
>ENA-UONW01003042-UONW01003042.1-human-gut-metagenome-genome-assembly--contig:-CS52-NODE-3042-length-14836-cov-8.171842_pt1 | contig 14836 bp, 9 predicted proteins | sample MGYA00242463_ERZ724010 | MGnify/ENA metagenome assembly ERZ724010 | reverse complement strand
GTAACTACAGCAGGAGGAGAGTACACATGATAAGAAAAAAGAGAATGAGCAAAGGAATTGCAAAAATACTTTCCGGTTTACTGGTGTTCGGAATGGTGGCAGGACTTGTTCCGGCAGTACCGGGTGGAACAGTGCATGCGAAGGCTGCGGATGAGAGTGAGCAGAACGTGACAACGGAATCACATACGCATTGCGTATGTGGCACAAATAAACTGGTAGCTGGTAATCATGCCACTCACGGAAAAAACACATGGACTTGTGTTTCAAGTCTTAGTGAGATAACTGAAGATGGCTATTATTATCTGACACAGTCTGTAAATCTTGATACCACATGGGAATGCAAGTACAATGTAAATCTTTGTTTAAATGGAAATAACATTACTTGTAATGCCAGTGATAGCGACGTTATTGTCATAGATTCTGGCAAAGCGTTTACTCTTACAGATTGTCAGGAAAATGCCGGGATAATTACTCATAGCGAGAGTAAAACAGGCAGAGGTATATGTAATAATGGAACATTTTACATGTATGGTGGAAATATTGTCGGCAATGCTGTGACAGGTTCGCAATATTCAAGCGAGTATGGAAAAGAATATAAAGGCGGTGGTGTCTATAACTACGACACTTTTTACATGTATGGTGGTGCAATTTCCGGTAATTCAGTTAAGGTTAGTGCTAATTCAGATGAAGGGAATTATGACTATGGTTACGATTATGGCTATGGTAATAATAGATATTATAATTACTTCAATGGTGGCGGTGTTTACAATAATGGAATTTTTGTTATGACTGGTGGCGTTATTTCAGACAATCACGCTGACAACGATTATGGTGGAGGTGTATATAACAATAGTAGTTTTGGATTGACTGGCAGTGCTGTGATTTCCAAAAATAATGCAAGACTAGGCGGAGGCATATATAATAGTGGAAGTTTTACCATGTCTGGCGGCAACATTAAGGAAAACCATAGCGGTGGTGCCGGAGGCGGAGTTCTTAATTATACTAGTGGTACATTTACTATGACAGGTGGATTAATCTCTGGTAACGGTACAGAAAGATCCGGAGCTGGTGTATGCAATTGGGAAGGACAATTTATTATGTCTGACAATGCGGTTATCAGTGATAATCTTTCTACGGATGAATATGGTGGCGGTGGTGGTGTATTTAATTTCAACGGTACATTCACTATGAATGGTGGTTCTATCAACAATAATAAGGCTCTTAAAGGCGGTGGCGGTGTAGAAAACTATGCGGAGAATAATTATAAAATAATATTTACCATGAATGGTGGAACTATTTCTGGTAACGAGGCAGGAAAGCTTGGAGGAGGAATATGGCATCGTGTTTATCACATTAACAGCAGTGATAACGCAGAAGGATTATTTGTCATGAATGGAGGTACTGTGAGCCAGAATAGACTGACAGATACTTCTGGCAAGGGCGGTGGTGTATACAGTGATGGTGATATGAAACTATCTGGTTCACCGAATATAGCTGGAAACACAGCAGCTAATCTGTATCTTGCTTCTGACAAGCTTGTATCAGCATCGGGACTGGATACAGGCGTGAGAATCGGTGTGAATAAAGAAATAGTTCAAAGCGGAACAACTCCGGTGACTATTACGAATGATATTGTAAAAGAAAACTATTTTGTTTCGGAGAACAGTGCATATGAAACAGGTATGAATTCCGAAGGAAATGTTGTCATGAACTTAAAAGATCCTTCATTGATTCCATTGTACGCTTTAACGGTTGAAAACGGCACAGGTTCAGGTAATTATGCAGATAATACAACCATTACAATCATGGCAAATGCACCTGAAACTGGAAAAGTATTTGATAAGTGGGAACTGATATCGGGTGATGCAGTCATTGCGGATGTAAACAATGCTACAACTACTGTGACAACCAAAATATCACCATCTCGCATTAAAGCTGTTTATAGGGATGAAACTCAGACCCCAGCACCAAAACCAAATCCGGAACCGACACCGAATCCGAATCCGGAGCCAACCACACCCCCGGCTTCAAATCCTACACCGGAAGCAACAACCCCGACACCGGATCCAGCACCGGCGACATCAACACCGGCTGCATCAACTACAGCTGCTCCTGTAGCTGCGGCACCGGCTCAGGTAACGTATGATATTTTGGATGGAGCGGGCAGTTCATGGACACAGAATACAGATGGAAGCCTTGCAATCAGAGGAAGCGGTGAGATTTCAAAATTCCGTGAGGTCAAGGTGGACGGAGTAACGGTTGATCCGGTGAACTATACGGTCACAGAAGGATCTACCATCATTACCTTCAAACCGGAATACCTTAAGAGCCTGTCAGCAGGAAACCATTCCTTTGAACTTGTCTGGACAGATGGAACAGCGGCAACAAACTTTACGGTAGCCGAAAACGCTGACCAGAGTGCAAAATCTCCAAAGACAGGAGAAGATTTCAGCATGGCACTTTGTACAGTACTTCTGATGGTTTCATGCGCAGGACTTGCAGGAATTTTTGTAAGAAGAAAAAAGAGCAGCTTAAGATAAGCTTCCGATATTAGACCTGTGGATGGAATGCCACATGAAATCTTGGATTTTGTAACTACAGCAGGAGGAGAGTACACATGATAAGAAAAAAGAGAATGAGCAAAGGCATTGCAAAAATACTTTCCGGTTTACTGGTATTCGGAATGGTGGCAGGAATCGTTCTGGCAGTACCGGGCGGAACAGTGCATGCGAAGGCTGCTGAGATAAGTGGACCGGCTGAAGAACATACCAGTTCACATTTAATCGCTTTGCCGCAAGGAGCAACATGGACAGGCATAAATTCGTTAGATAACAATTTAAGCGCAGGTTATTACTATTTGACGGATAACGTTAATTTGACAGAGACTTGGATACCACAGAACAATGTAGTACTCTGTCTGAACGGTAAGAAGATTACAATGAATGCTGATCAGGATGTGATTTTTGTAATGCCTGGTAGAACGTTTACTCTTACGGATTGTCAGAAAATTGCCGGGGAAATTACTCATGGTAAGGACAAAACAGGCCGGGAAAAAACTGGCAGGGGCATAAATAATGAAGGGACTTTTATCATGTGTGGTGGCGTTATTTCAAATAATGATAACTCTTTGGGTACTGGTGGCGGCGTATATAATGAGGGCTGCTTTGAATTGTCGGGCAGTGCTGTAATTTCCGGCAATAATGCAGGGGATGAAGGTGGAGGTATTTATAATACGGGCACATTAATAATGTCTGGCGGCACGATTGAGAAAAATCGCAGTGGTCGTGGCAAAGGCGGTGGTATATACAGTAAAGGTAATATAGAATTATCCGGTTCACCGAATATAGTTGGAAACACAGCACCCAATCTGTATCTTGTGTCTGAAAAACTTGTATCAGCATCGAAACTGGCTGCAGGTGTAAAAATCCGCATAAATACAAAAGCAGTTCCAACCGATACAACTCCGGTGATCATTACAAATGATAAAGTAACAGAAAATTACTTCATTTCGGAGAACAGTGCATATGAAACAACTATTAATTCCGAAGGATATATTGTAATGAATTTAAAAGGTGCATCCCCAGCACCAAAACCAAATCCGGAACCGACACCGAATCCGAATCCGGAGCCAACACCGAATCCGGAGCCAACACCAACACCGGATCCAAATCCGACACCGGAAGCAACAACCCCAACACCGGATCCGGCACCGGCGACATCAACACCGGCTGCATCAACCACAGCAGCACCGGCAGCTGCAGCACCGGTTCAGGTAACGTATGATATTTTAGATGGAGCGGGCAGCTCATGGACACAGAATACAGATGGAAGCCTTGCAATCAGAGGAAGCGGTGAGATTTCAAAATTCCGTGAGGTCAAGGTGGACGGAGTAACGGTTGATCCGGTGAACTATACGGTCACAGAAGGATCTACCATCATTACCTTCAAACCGGAATACCTTAAGAGCCTGTCAGCAGGAAACCATTCCTTTGAACTTGTCTGGACAGATGGAACAGCGGCAACAAACTTTACGGTAGCCGAAAACGCTGACCAGAGTGCAAAATCTCCAAAGACAGGCGAAGATTTCAGCATGGCACTTTGTACAGCACTTTTGATGGTTTCATGCGCAGGACTTGCAGGAATCTTTGCGAAAAGAAAAAGAAACAATGTCAGATAAGGCATTGCATAAATAATTTTTAAAATGAAAAAATAAGCTGATTACAGAGATAAAAGTGGGCAGGAAATTTACAAAAAAAATTCTATTTTTATCAAAAATATGAATAGTAGAAAGAGGAGATTCAAATGAAGAAAAAGTTATTAACAGCATTACTTGTTGGAGCAATGGCTCTTAATATTACAGCATGTGGTGGTTCATCAGATGCAGCAGCACCAGCTGACAATGACCAGCAGACAACTACAACAGACACAGCAGCTGATGATGCAGCAGATACAGAAGAGGATGCAGTGGATGTGGAAGATGCAGCAGAAGCAGCAGACACAACAGAGGAAGAAGGCTTTTCCCTTCTTGATGTAACAGCAGATCTTGTTGATGCAGCATTATATGCAGTGGATGATGATAATACAGAGTATGTGATCACACTCTTTAGAGATCCGGATGGATATAGCTATGTTTCATTAATGATCGTTCCACAGGATGGACAGGGAGATGTCCTTTGTGGAGCATATGATGATTCTAATGTAACAAATGTTACAGATGAAGATAACATTGACTGGACTGAGATCAGCACAACAGATGTTTATACAGGTGATGATTTCTCAGCAGTATTTGTAGAAGCAGACGACGGTTCCGTTGCAATTGCAAATTCAGATTTTTCCCTTGTTATGGAAGGTCAGTATCTGACAGCTGATGAAGCAATCGCTTATATGGGAGCAGCAGCTAACTACATCAACTAGTTTTTTTCAGATATGCGGAGTAATGGAAGAACGGTTGCTTCACATATCTTTACATAATGTAATTCAAAAATCCTGCACACTTTTATCTCTGTAATCAGCACACATTTATATAGAAGCTGTAAAATTCGCATTGAGTTTTACAGCTTTTTGCGTATAATGAAAATATCAGATTACGGATGATCGGAGGTACAATATGACTGGAAAAAAGAATGTTTCACTTCCCTGTGCCGTTGGAAGCACATCATACATTGATACGGTAAAAAACAGCTATTATGTAGATAAAACTCTTTTGATCAGGGATTTAATAGATGATCATGCAGCTGTCACATTGTTTACCAGACCAAGAAGATTTGGAAAAACATTGGCAGTTGATATGCTGAAGGTCTTTTTTGAAAAAACGGATGAGGACAATTCTGTATATTTTCGGGATAAAAAGATATGGGATTGTGGTGAGTTTTATCGAAAACAGCAGGGAGCATATCCGGTTATATATATCACGTTCAAAGATGTAAAATTCGATAACTGGAAAGATTCTCTGGAAGCTATAAGACTTGTGATACGGGATGAATATATGCGCCATGCTGACATTCTCTCATGGGATGGACTAGATGTAGTTGAGAAGGATTATCTCGACAGGATGCAGAAAGGAACTTTGAGCAATGTTGAATACACAAGGGCGTTGCTTAATTTAAGCCGGATGCTGGAAAAATATCACAACAAAAAGATTGTGGTTTTGATTGATGAATATGATACACCTATCCAGCAGGGACACTCAAAAGGGTTTTATAATGAAGTGATCACTTTTATGAGAAATTTTATGTCGGGCGGATTGAAGGATAATCCGGCACTGGCATTTGGAGTTCTTACAGGCATACTGCGTGTCTCAAAAGAGAATCTGTTCAGTGGATTGAATAATCTGGTTGTAAATTCTGTTTTGGATGAAAAATACAGTGAGTATTTTGGGTTTACATCAGACGAAGTAACAGCTATGGCTGCTTACTATGGACGCGAGGATAAATTGAATGAATTGCGGGAGTGGTATGACGGATATTTGTTTGGAAATCGTGAAATATATAATCCGTGGTCAGTAGCAAATTATTTTAATAATGAGTGTAAACCGAGACCTTTTTGGACGAACACCAGTGATAATGAGATCATTCGTGAGATCATGAGAACATTGACACCGGAAATTGCGGATGACTTGATCTTACTGATGCAGGGAAAACATGTGCAGACTTCATTGAATATGGATGTCATTTACCCAAGAATAACGGATGGCGCAGACAGCATATTTAGCTTTTTGCTTATGGCGGGATATTTGAAGCCGGTAAAGGAAGCAATAGAAACTGAAATAGGCACATTTATGGAATTAGCGCTTCCAAACAAAGAAATCAGAAGAGTCTACAATTCAGAAATCTTGTTCTGGCTTAAAAATACTTTGGATGGAAATGTAATGGAATAGCTTTTTGCGGCAAAAAGGTTGAGATAGCGATGTAAAGCATTACAGCTGTAGTCCACATGGGGGACTTAATGATTTACACGTCGTTATGGGTATCTTAACTGAATACCGAGGCTGACAACCAGCAGAAAAACTCTTTTTTATAAAGAAATTTTTAGAGGAGTGTGATTAATTATCACACTCCTCTTTAAGTATGAGCTAAAATTGGCAGCAAAGTTTACAATGTGACACATTAAATAATTGCCTAACTCTGTTTCTTAAAAAACGCTTTTGTTTCCCTCACAACAACCCCACTCAATGCGAACAGTGCGATCATATTTGGCAGAGCCATCAGTCCGTTGAAAATATCAGCGATCGTCCACACAGCGCTGACGGTCATATATGGTCCGATAAATACTGCAAAAATATAAATCCAGCGGTAGACTTTCACATGTTTTAAATTACCGCCGCTTAAATATTCAAGACAGCGTTCGCTGTAATAATCCCAGCCGAGAATTGTTGTAAATGCAAAAAATACAAGGCAGAGCATTAATACAAAAGAGGACACGGCCGGAGGGAAAGGAAGTCCCTGCTGGAATGCGTAAGTGGTGACTTCCACACCTTCTAAGCCTTCGACCTGCCATGCGCCGGTTAAGACGATGGAGAGTCCGGTCAGTGTACAGATTACGATCGTGTCGATAAAAGTTCCGGTCATGCTGACAAGTCCCTGACGGACAGGTTCTTTTGTCTGTGCAGCAGCTGCTGCGATCGGGGCGCTTCCGAGTCCTGCCTCATTTGAGAAAATACCGCGGGCAACACCTTTTTGCATAGCGACAAACATACTTCCGACAGCACCGCCGGTAACAGCTTTCGGTGTGAAAGCAGCGGTTACGATCACTTTAATAGCTGCAGGAATTTCAGTAATATTGCAGATGATCAGGATAATGGCAAAAGCAAAATAAAGGATCGCCATAAAAGGTACAACGATCTGGCTCACACTTGCGATCCGTTTTACACCGCCGATCAATACGGCTGCGACACAGACCGTCAGGATCAGGGATGCGATCACGACTGACCAGGAATATTCTCCGAGGAAAGGAAGGATCTTGACGCAGTGTGCATTGTCCGGATCAAAGAAACCGTTGATCGCACTTGCGATACCGTTGACCTGGCTGAAAGTTCCGATACCGAAAAGTCCGACACAGACGCCGAAAAATGCAAAAAGCTTTGCAAGCCATTTCCAGTTTTTTCCCATTCCCTGTTCAATATAATAGAAAGGACCGCCAAGGCTGTGGCCGTCAGGAGCAACGATACGGTATTTGACAGCTAAAAGTCCTTCGGAATATTTGGTAGCCATTCCGAGAAAAGCGGCTGCGACCATCCAGAACAGAGCGCCCGGACCGCCGGCGCAGACAGCGGTTGCAACACCAACGATATTACCGGTACCGATCGTTGCGCTCAGAGCAGTACAAAGAGCTGCAAAACTGGAAATTTCGCCTTCTGCCTCTTCCTCATTCTGGATCATCCATTTCAGCGCAAGGGGAAGCTTCCGGATCTGTAACAGACCGAGGCGCACCGTAAGCAGCAGGCCGCCCGCCATGATCAGCACCATTAATGGCACACCCCAGACAAAATTGTCAACATTGACAAGAAAATCATTAATTACACTCCACATGTTTCTAATCCTCTATCTTTCTTTCAATATATACATCGAGTGCATGCAGTATCACAGAAAAATATCTTGCAATGAAAATGGGATGATGACCGGAAACAGGATGAACTGACAGAAAAATATCCCATATAAAAATATATGGGATAGGAAGATACATAATCAGAAAACTTCATATAAAATGAAATCTTATGTGTGCAATTAAGATATCTTCTCTGTCCGCTTGCCTGAGAGATTCATACGAAAACGTATGTTGCACCTTCGGCCCCCGGTTCATCCGGGCGTCTCCAGAGAGTCGATCCATTTACAGTTGCACCGGTATGACCGGCACCTGAGAGTGTTACTCCTTCGGTAGACTTGCGTCGTTTTCCTGCAAACTTCATCTCGAAATTGTTGATTCAACTATATCGTGTAAGAATACAAATTGCAAGGAGGTTTTTCCTGTTTTCCTGCATTTATGCAAAAAAATAGGGAGAAAAAACTGATTCATAAGAAACGCTTATAAAAGAAAACAAGTATACGAAAATATAGGTAGAAGAATAAAACTGTCAAATTCTGAAAAAAATATAAAAAGTGTGAAAATGTCTTGATGTTTCGGAAATTTTGAGAGAAACTAAAAGAAGAATGACAACAGAGTAACAGGCAGAGATCCGTGCATCTTCGGAACGTGATCGCGGAGATATGGATTGATGATGAAAAAGTGTAAGAGAAGGGGGATTTTTTTATGCTGCAGGAATGGAAAGCAATGGAAAAACCGGAGGAGGAAGAGATCAGGGTGCGCCTTGCCGCTGCAAAAGAAAAGTTAGCAAAGCAGCAGCTTTTGATCAAAGAGCAGAAGATACCGGTACTTGTGCTCATGGAAGGCTGGGGAACCGCCGGAAAAGGTTCCGTGATCGGTCAGGTGATCCAGAATATCGATCCGCGTTTCTTCAAGGTGGAATCAATGGGAGAAAAGAGTGAGGAAGAGCGTCGAAAACCATTTTTATACCGCTATTTCAAACGAATTCCGGAAGAAGGAAAATTCGTATTTCTCGATTCGGGCTGGATGGATGAGATCGTAAAAGACGAGCTGCACGGAAAACTTTCCGATGAGGATTACGCAAAAAGAATCGAGAGTGTGAGACGTTTTGAGCGCCAGCTTACCGATAATGGTTATCTGGTCATGAAATTTTTCCTGCATATCTCGGAGAAAGAACAGGCAAAACGGATCGAACACTTGGAGCATGAAAAAGATACGGTCTGGCGTGTCAGCAAAAATGATCTCTGGCAGAACCGGCATTATGAGAAGTGCGAAGAGGCATTTTCTTCCTATATGAAAAACACAAATATGCCGTCTGCGCCGTGGTACATTATTGATGCAAAGTCAAGAAAATGGACGGAACTTCAGGTTTTAGAGACATTGACACAGGGAATCGAGATTGCGTTGAGTAATCAGAAACTGGCAGTGCCTCTTTTGCAGAATGTTTTCCCGTTAGTCCCAATGCCGCTTTTGTCAGAAGTGCCGTTAGACAAAGAGATTGAGACGGACGAGTACCGCAAAGAACTGAAAGAATTGCAGAATCGGCTTGGAGAACTGCACAACCGTCTTTACCGGAAAAAAGTACCGGTCATCATCGCTTATGAGGGCTGGGATGCAGCAGGAAAAGGCGGCAATATCAAGCGGATCGCAGGAGCACTTGATCCGCGCGGTTACGAAGTTCATCCGATCGCAAGCCCGGAACCACACGAGAAAGCAAGACATTACCTGTGGCGTTTCTGGACGAGACTGCCGAAAACAGGACATATCGCAATATTTGACCGTACCTGGTACGGAAGAGTGATGGTGGAGCGTCTGGAGGGATTTTGCAGTGAAAATGACTGGATGCGTGCTTACAATGAGATCAACGAATTTGAAAAAGAACTTCACGACTGGGGTGCTGTGATCATTAAATTCTGGGTGCAGATCGACAAAGATACGCAGCTTGAGCGTTTTAATGAGAGACAGAATACACCGGAAAAACAGTGGAAAATCACAGACGAGGACTGGCGTAACCGTGACAAATGGGATGCGTATGAGACAGCGGTCAATGAGATGATCCAAAAGACCAGCACCTCCTATGCTCCGTGGCATATTTTAGAGTCTGTCGACAAGAAATATGCCCGGATCAAAGCTCTTAAGATCGTTGTGGAGGAGCTGGAGAAGGTGTTGGGGTAAAGGATAATATTAAGCCAGTTCAGCTTCCAGCTTATTAATATGTTTAAATTCAACGATCACCATGCTAAGACCGACTGCAAAGGACAGAAGGTCGGCGATCGGTCCTGCATAAAGTACGCCCATAATGCCGAAAAAATGCGGCAGTGCAACGATAAGCGGCAGCAGGAACAGGATCTGTCTGGTCAGGGAGAGGAAAGTTCCCTTGTACGCTTTTCCGATGGAACTGAAAAACATCGAGGAGATCGGCTGCAAAAAGTTTAACCAGGTGAAGAACAGGAAGGCTCGGAAATAGTTGACACCGAACTCAAAATATTCTTCGCTTCCGCTTCCGAACAGACCAAGGATCTGTCTCGGGAAAAGCTGGAACAGCAAAAAGGAAATAATGGATACAACCGCACCGACTGACGCTGCGAGAAGGAAAGCGTCCTTCACCCGTTTGTATTGCTTTGCACCATAATTAAAACTTTCAATTGGCTGGCTTCCCTGGGACAGTCCGATAATAATAGAAAAATAAAGCTGGTTTACCTTCATGACAATTCCGGCACAGGCGATCGGGATGGATTCGCCATAAACGGACTGTGCGCCGTAGTGTTTTAACAGGTTGTTCATGACGATCTGCACGATCATCATGGCAATCTGGTTAATGCCTGAGGACATGCCGAGGGAACAGATCTGTGCGAGAACTTTCCCGGAAGGGATAAAATGCTGTTTTTCTAATGTCACAGTGCGGTAATGCATGAGGTAACGGATCGCGATCGCAGCGGAGATGATCTGTCCGATGACAGTCGCCCAGGCAGCGCCGTACATTCCCCATTGGAAACCGAATACGAACAGTGCGTCTAAGACAATATTAATGACAGCACCTGAAACCGTGACAAACATTGCCATTTTCGGGTTGCCGTCCGCACGGATCAGGTGACCGCTTCCGATGGTTAAGATCAGAAATGGAAAACCGACCGCTGTGACGCGGACATATTGCTCTGCCAGTGGAAGTACATCTGCCGGGGAACCAAAGAGCACTAATAGCGGATTTAAAAACAGTTCGGTGATAAGCAGTAAAAGAAATCCGAGTGAGAGCAGCATAGTGATGGAGTTGCCGATATAATAAGGAGCTTCCTCTTTTCGCCCTGCTCCCATATGAAGGTTAAAGCTTGCTGCTCCGCCGATTCCAAAAAGCAGTGCCAGCGAAGTGCAGAGCATAGAGAGCGGAAAGGCGATATTGGTTGCAGCATTTCCGAGCGTGCCGACTGCATTTCCGATAAAAAGCTGGTCAGCGATATTGTAAACGGCGCTGACAAGCATTGCGATGATGCTTGGAACAGCAAAACGTGCCACCAGCGTGGAAATTCTATCGGTACCAAGTGGATTTGTCATTTGTTTTTTCTGTGTCATGTTGATAAACTCCTTTTTTTATAAAATTCAGGTGTCAAAATGTCTGTATTTTCATTTATAATATCAAATTGTACATCAAAAATTGTGAATCATTTGAAACCAGAAAAATTGTAAGTCTGCTAACATTTTCTGTCAAGAATAAAAAATTATAAAATGTCTCTGAAATTTTTATGAAAGAATCACGGAAAGGCTTTACCAAACCGAAGAACGCAGATAAAATGGAACTCATAAAGCAAGCGAAAAACAGGAGAAGCAGATATTGAATACAACCAAAATCGCACTGGAAGCGTCATTGAAAGAACTTTTAAAAAAGAAACCTTTTGATAAGATCACCATCGCAGATCTGACAGAGGACTGTGGGATCAGCCGCATGGCATTTTACTATCATTTCAAGGATATCTATGATCTGGTGGAGTGGGCATGTGTGGAAGACGGCAAAAAAGCCCTGCGGGATAAGAAAACTTACGATACCTGGCAGGAGGGGTTTGCCCAGATTTTTGAGGCAGTGCTGGAAAACAAGCCGTTTATTATGAACGTCTATCATTCGGTAAGACGTGAAAAGATCGAGAGCTTTTTATACAAACTGACATACCAGCTGATTGCGGATGTTGTAGAGGAAAAATGCTCCAGAGATCATCTGCCGGAAACAGATAAACAGTTTATTGCTGATTTTTACAAATACGGTTTTGTCGGCATCATGTTAGACTGGATCGACCGTGGAATGAAAGAGGATTATCAGAAGATCGTAGATCTGCTCGCAGTGACGTTGCATGGTAATATTGCCAATTCCATCCGTAATTTTGAACAGGTGAAGGAAAAAATTTAATTTGCGATAAAGAAGATTTGAGCAATTGAAAGAATATTATGGGGCGTTTCGCAGACACCCATAGGATTTTTTACAAAAAAGGTGAAGTGATAAAATTTTTATCATTTCACCTTTTTTGTAAATTGGCAATCATTTTTGGGCAAGCTATCATAGAGACATCAAAAAAGAATTAGACAATTGCGAAACTCCTAGAAACCTAAATTGAATTGTGAAAAATTAACAAAAGCTTGAGAAAACACTGGGGAGCGGTCGGTACTTGAAGGCAGGTACAACAATCGTTGTAACTGGCTTCTTAGTACCGTTACCAGCGACACGTAGCGAAAGCGTGTTTTCGAAAATTTTGTTAATTTTGAACAATTGAAAGAGGCGCAGGAGGAGTTTCGCAAACATCTAAAAAGAGGATCGATGAAAGGAGTAATGAACCATGGAAAAGAAAAACATTGGACTTGGAGTAGCTGCACTTGCAGCAGGAGCAGGAGCCGTGGCACTTGCCGCAAAGAATCATAAGGGTAACGTCAAAAATGAGGTGAAAAAAGCGGCAGCAAATGCACCTGAGCAGGAATACCGCAACACAGAACGCGGAAAAAATGAAAAAAACAGCAAAGGCATTTATTATACCAACGGTAACTATGAAGCTTTTGCAAGACCAAAGAAACCGCAGGGGGTTGACGAAAAAAGTGCATATATAGTAGGAAGCGGCCTTGCTTCTCTGGCAGCAGCCTGCTTTCTGGTAAGAGATGGACAGATGCCGGGAGATCACATCCATATTTTAGAGGCAATGGACATTGCAGGTGGAGCATGTGATGGCATTTATGATGCGACCAGAGGTTATGTAATGCGTGGCGGGCGTGAGATGGAAAATCATTTTGAGTGTCTGTGGGATTTATTCCGGAGCATTCCATCCATTGAGACGCCGGGAGTCTCCGTTCTGGATGAGTATTACTGGTTAAATAAAGAAGATCCAAACTATTCTCTTTGCCGTGCAACGGAAAAACAGGGAAAAGATGCGCACACCGATGGGAAATTTAACTTAAGTCAGAAAGGCTGCATGGAGATTATGAAACTTTTCATGACAAAAGACGAGGATCTTTACGATAAGACGATTGAGGATGTATTTGATGATGAGGTGTTTGACTCCACATTCTGGCTGTATTGGAGAACCATGTTTGCATTTGAAAACTGGCACAGCGCATTGGAAATGAAACTTTATTTCCAGCGTTTTATTCATCATATCGCAGGACTGCCGGATTTCTCAGCACTGAAATTCACAAAATACAATCAGTATGAATCACTGATCCTTCCGATGCAGAAATATCTGGAGGAAGCAGGTGTTGATTTCCAGTTTAATACAGAAGTGACCAACGTTATTTTTGAGATCAAAGATGGAAAGAAAGTGGCAAAAACAATCGAGTGCAAGGTAAAAGGTGTGGAAGAGGGCATCACATTAACGGAAAACGATCTCGTATTTGTCACAAACGGAAGCTGTACCGAGGGAACTATTTACGGAGACCAGAATCATGCGCCAAACGGTGATGCAGAGGTTCGTACAAGCGGCTGCTGGAATTTATGGAAAAATATTGCAAAACAGGATCCGTCCTTCGGACACCCGGAGAAATTCTGCTCTGATATTGCAAAAACAAACTGGGAATCTGCAACCGTCACAACATTAGATGATAAGATCATTCCTTATATTATGGATATCTGTAAGAGAGATCCGAGAAGCGGAAAAGTCGTGACAGGTGGTATCGTGAGCTGCCAGGATTCCAGCTGGCTGTTAAGCTGGACGATCAACCGTCAGGGACAGTTCAAAGAGCAGGATAAAAATCAGGTCTGCGTATGGGTTTATGGATTATTTACCGATGTACCGGGCGATTATATTAAGAAACCAATGAAAGAATGTACCGGAAAAGAGATCACAGAAGAGTGGCTTTATCATCTGGGCGTTCCGACAGAAAAAATCGGAGAGCTTGCTGAACACAGCGCCATCTGTGTTCCAACCATGATGCCATATATCACAGCATTCTTTATGCCGAGAACCAAAGGCGACAGACCGGATGTTATCCCGGACGGCTGCGTGAACTTCGCATTCCTGGGACAGTTTGCAGAGACTCCGAGAGATACCGTATTCACAACAGAGTATTCTGTGAGAACTGCAATGGAAGCTGTTTATGGACTGCTTGGTGTAGACCGTGGTGTGCCTGAGGTCTGGGGAAGTGTTTATGATATCCGCGAACTCTTAGACAGCAGTGTAAAACTTATGGATGGAAAGTCCCCACTTGAGATTTCATTGCCGGGACCATTAAACGCATTGAAGAAACCATTGCTTCGTGTGGTAAAAGGAACTGTCATTGAAAAAGTACTGCGCGATCATAATGTGATCAAAGAAGGTATGATCTGATTTTT
>ENA-UONW01003026-UONW01003026.1-human-gut-metagenome-genome-assembly--contig:-CS52-NODE-3026-length-14905-cov-22.972054_pt1 | contig 14905 bp, 16 predicted proteins | sample MGYA00242463_ERZ724010 | MGnify/ENA metagenome assembly ERZ724010 | reverse complement strand
GGCCCCTGCGCACCCGCTGGGCCAGTGGGGCCTGTCGGCCCCTGCTTTCCCGTCGCCCCTTGCGGGCCAGTGGAACCGGTGTCGCCTTTCGGCCCTTGCGGGCCTGTTGGGCCGGTGGCACCTCGTGCACCCGTGGCTCCCTGCGGCCCGCTAGGACCGGTGTCGCCCTTGGGACCCTTGATGTTGCCTACAAGGTATTTAGTCATGATCACTCACCAATTTCGTAGTAGAGTTCGCCGGTAGATGTATCGTATGAGAGCGGCGGGGCTGCCGCCCCGTCTGCCACGTGCGACCAAAGGTTGCCGTCAGAATCGACCGTCAGCGAGAAGAACCCCGACAGCGGGACGGTAATACCTGAGTCACCGCGCTCGCCCTTCTCACCCTTAGGCCCCTGGATGCCCTGAGGCCCTCGTTCGCCTTGCTCGCCCTTGACGCCCTGCGGGCCTGTCGCACCCGTCGCACCCGCTGGGCCAGTGGGGCCTGTCGGCCCCTGCTTTCCCGTCGCCCCTTGCGGGCCAGTGGAACCGGTGGCGCCTTTCGGCCCTTGCGGGCCGGTGGCGCCGATTTCGCCGGTCGCGCCGATAGGGCCCTGTGCACCTGTCGGGCCTTGTGCGCCCTTTACGCCAGTCGCGCCACTCATATCTGCGATGAGCGAATAGCCATTGGACGTCTTCACGTACAGCTCAGCATTGTGCGGGTCCTCGACATTCGAGCTGATCACAACGAAACCGCCGACCTTCACACCGTCCGTTTTCCATCCCGCTTGCATTGCACTGTAGCTGGCGTATACCTTCGAAATGGAAAAACCTTCACCTGTGTCGCCCTTAGGGCCTTGGGCACCTTGGACACCTTGCAGACCACGCGGGCCGGTCTCGCCTTGGATACCCTGTGGGCCTTGCTTTCCCTGCACGCCCTGCGGGCCTTGCTCACCGGTTTCGCCCTTAGGCCCCTGCGGCCCGGTAGTGCCTTTAGGCCCCTGCGGGCCAGTCGGCCCCTGCGGCCCGGTATCGCCTTTTGTACCCTGCGGGCCTTGGGGACCGCGCTCACCAGTCGCACCTCTCTCGCCCTTAGGGCCTTGGATACCAGTGGCGCCACGTGGGATACCTAGCGAGAGCGTCTTGACAAGCCCGTCGCCAGACAGCGACGCGGTGGCCTTAGAGCCTTCCGCGAGCGTTGACACTTCTCCCATGGCGATATCCGCCTGTGCCCATGTCTGGAGCGAGTTCGACGCATCTGTCACGGCCTTATCGGCCTTGGCCTCCACGGCCTTGAGCGATTCTGCATCGACTTCCGCGCTAAACGTGTAGTTCTCGAGCTTCAGGCCCTTTCCCGCAAAGTAGGCATGGCCTCCGCCCCCGTCGGCGACCGCGCTGGACGAGTTTTTCGTCGTGGTCTCGCTGCCGACTTCATATTTGTATGTCGCCACGCCACGTGAGATCTGCACAATCTTCTTCACCACAGTAGCGCTGATGATCTTGCCGTGCGCGTTGTCGCGCGCTGAGATGATGTCGCCGATATCGACATCAATGTCCTCGTGCGCATCGACCTCGACGCTGCCGCGGGTCTGGTACTCCTGAAGTTTCTTCTTGCCCTCTTCCTCGAGTTTCGCCTTGTCGGCGTTGCTGTAGTCGTAGAGCGCACATATCTCGTCGACCCCAAACAGACTCTGTGTGTGGCTGATGTTACCCGTCGCATCTGCATAGAAATGAACAACGGTGCGGTTCTCAAGTTCGCCGGTGCCAGCGCAGACCAGGTGGTTGACGCAGCGGTGGACCGTCGTCAATGTGAAATCAAGCAAATCCGAGTCGACTTTATCGGCATAGTCGACAACCGGCGGCAGTGAGAGTTCGACCTTTCCTCCGAGACGGCGCATCGAAACTTTACGGCCATTCGCCTCCGCCATGGCTTTCAAGCCGCTGTAACCGTCCGCGAATCGTTCGAAGGTGTAGCTTACGGTGCTATCATCCGAGGCGGCTGAAAAAAGGTCAGAAAGCCCCATACGCTCGATGAGAGCCGCGAGCACCATGCCGGCCTTACCGCTTATGGAGAGGTTGCTGCTACCAGAATCAGGGAGCAATCGCTTACCGGCCAAGACGCCGTGCCAGGTACGGCCCTTGCACAGGATTGACACCGTAGCCTCCCTGCCGGCATCGTAGCTCACTTGGTCGATGACACCACCGTACTCCGTACCGTCGATGAATACGAGTTGACCCTCGGCAGGCGCCTCGTCGGCGCGCACCTCGAGTTTCAGTGCATTCTCATCGCTGCCGAATGCAATGTCAAGCTCGAAGTCCTCGATTTCACGGATGTCACCTGTGGCCGTGTCATTTACCACTAAGACCATGCGGGCTCACCCTCCTCTTCGTACAAGGTGAGATCGAATCCGAAAGAATTGTCCCACGAGATTTCAGATGTACCTGCCGGCACGCGCTCGAAGATATACTCGCCAGACCCCGCACCGCTGCCTCGATGCGCCTTGCTGAAAGCATCCATCGTGGTGCCATCGGCGGCGACCACGGTGACTGTTCGGCGCAACGGGTCTATGCCCATATAGCCGCCATCCGGCACCGTCACGTCAACCTGGTACAGGTTACCGGCCAGACGTACGGAAGGGTTGACCGCTGGCCCATACACGATGAGCTTCGCGGGGCTGTTTGAATGCCCCGGATTGATTGCATATTGTCGCGGCGCCGTCACGCCGAGGTCGTACGGCAAATCGTGCGGCAAGTCGAGGAATTCGGAATCACCCGAGGCACGCACTGGCACGAACGCCGTCGTAGTCCCCCTGCGCCATACGCCGTCAAGCAGAATCATCGTTAGCTTCGTCGCGAAGAAATTACTACCGATGCCGTCGACATCAGAAGCCACGACAAAACAGCGCTGAAACCAACCATCGACGTAAATAGTGCCTGGTGTGCCCTTCTGCATGTCGGAGTCGGCACAGTGACGGAACGCGTCCGCCTGAGCCATATCTGCGAAAAACGCATTGAACGAGACTTTGCGGGCACCGCGCGAGGCCGTGGTCAAGGCGCGATACCCGATTGTGTAGTCCCATTCGCGGCTGAATAGGTCGTTTGGCTTGCCGACATAAATGCCGGAATTGAGCTGGATGACGGCACCCGTGCTAGACTCATATACGATATCAAGCATACGCGACCGCCTTCCTTGCCTTGCGTCCGAACTCCGATTCGCCCATGACAGGTGTGAACTCCGCAATGATGGCCGGCAAGTTCTCTGCCAGCCAGCTGATAACGGCCGATTCGCCGCCTGCTACATTGCCGACGCCCGGCACGGCGATATCTTGTGCCGTTGAAATCATACCGCGCATCGCGTTATCTGTAGACTTCGACAGCAAGTCTGCGTCGTCGTCGACACCGAGCGCTGCGCCTTGCATGGTGTATCGACCGATCTCGCGGAACACACGCGACGGGGAGTGGATGCCGAGCAGGTTTTTTGCGCCTTCGATGGCATCGCCGACAGCACCCTTAACGGCCTTGATCAACTTGCCGGCAGCACCCGTAACGCCATTGACGATGCCCTGGACGATGTTCGAGCCGATTGATGCCACTTGACCGGGTATGGATGCGAGGCCGTCGATAAGGTTGCTCGCGAACTGCGTAGCTGCGCTCGTGGCGTTGCTCGCGAACTGCGACACCCAGCCGATGACGGTCGAGATGACGCCGGCGAGCCATGACGCTACATTGCCCGGCAAGGCCGACAGGAACCCGGCAATTCCAGAGATGAATCGCGAACCGGCGTCTACCGCGTTCGCGGCCATGTTGGCGACCCACGTAGCGACACTTGTGATGACCATCGACAGGAACGCGGCGATGTTACCCGGCAACTGCGCAAACCATTGCGCCAACGCGTTGATTGCGTTCGGCAGGTCGACGGTGAAGAATTGCACGACACCGGTCACGAACCCCGAGATGCCCTCATACAGTTGCTCGAAACCAGTGATCACAAACGCGGCGACTTCTGTAATAGCGGCAAACAGGTTGATGGCCGTACTGATCGCCGCCGCGAGTCCGACACCGATGATGTTCGCGATGGACTCGAGCAGGGGCTGCGCTGTCTGGATAGCCCCGAAGAAATCATTGAAAGCAGGCGACAGCTGGTCGATTGCAGGGAGTACCAAATCGTTGACGGAATCGCCGAAAGTCTTGACACCAGAGCTGATCGCGCTGAAAACGCTGTCTGCGGCGTCTGCTGCCGGCTTCAAATTGTCATTGAATACGCTTTCGAGTTTGCCGACGACTTTATCGACGCCTGCGAATGCATCGCGCATCGGCCCTTGCACGGCTTCAGGCAGGACACTGATGAGCGCGTTGCCGAGGTAGAGGCCGACACCTGGTGCGTAGTCTGCGACAGTCTGGCCGAGGGTCGTCATGATCTGGCCGACTCTCGGGACGATGTTCTCGCCTGCGGTGGCGACGGACCCGACGAGCTGATCCGTCAAGGCTCCCATGTCCGCGTCCTCGTCGCCGAGGCCTGCGAGCCAGTTATCCCATGCGGCCTTCGCCATATTGACGGAGCCTTCGATAGTAGTCGCCGCCTCTTCCGCCGTTGTGCCTGTGATGCCCATCTCGTCTTGCACGATATGGATGGCCTCGACGATGTCGGAATATGAGTCGACGGAGAAATCACGTACTTTGCCCTGCGCTGCCGAGAACTCCTCGGCGTCTGAGAGCAGGCGCTCCAACTCTGATTTAGTACCGCCATAGCCGAGTTTCAGGCTGTCGAGCATCTCGTAGTTGCCGCGCGACAGGGACATATATGCTTCTTGGACAGTCTCAAGCGATGTGCCCATCTTGTTGGCGTTGTCGCTCATGTCCGTGATGGCAGTGTTGGCCATGTCGGCTGCGGCCTCGGTGTTGCCGCCGAGTGAGCTGATCAGCGCAGCGGCGAAGCTCGTCGAGATCTCCATATAGCGGTTGGCGGAGACACCTGCCGTCTGGTAGGCGTTTGCAGCATACTGCTGCATCTTGCCGGACGATGCTTTGAACAGTGTGTCGATACCGCCAACCAACTGCTCGTAATTCGAATATGCGTCGAGTGCAGTCTTGCCGATTGCGACCGTCGCAGTACCGACTGCCGCCGCGGCCGCAACACCGGCTTTGGCGGCGGCACCCAGTTTGTTCTTGATGCCGTCGCCGATCTTGTCGACCTCGCCAGATGCCTGGTCGTCGCATGTGATCTTGACGGCGAGGTCGAGTAGAGTCATACGACCACCAATCCCGCCCTTTTCGTGACGTCCGCCACTACAGCTGCGGCGTCGATGTCTTCATATACCTTGGGCCGGACTTGGTCGTACCATCTGCGACCGATAAACTTTTGCTGGCCCATGAGGTATATGGAGTCGGTGACGTACACTTTAAACGACATCTCGTCCCGTTCCTTTCTATAACGGGCCAACATGAATTTGACGAATGCGTCTACCCTTAGAGGACCTCGAAACTCTCCGAGGCAGAGCCAGGCGCACCTGCGCCCTTCCCCGTCTCCGACGATGATAAAAAATTGAGGAACGCATCGTCAGTCACGAGTTCCATGACATCCGTGAACAGCTTGGGGAAATCGAGCGACGCCGCATACTGCTCGGGCGTCACGCCCTCGATTGCCGCCATGATGGCGATGATGTCTGCCTTGTGGCCCTTGAGCAAAACGGGCAGGCCCTTGCACATGCGCTTCGCGAAGAAATCGCGTGCCTCCATGCCCTCCGGCACGGCCTCGCGCTTGAACATTGCGGCGACGTCCTTGTCCTGCACCATGTTCGCGATGGGGTCGATGATGTCGGCGATGACGTCGAGAACGCGGTCGCCCTTGATGTCACTGAGCTTCATTTGTTTCCTCCTTCGGGCCATGCCCACTTATCAGCCGAGCCTTAGCGGCCGAGCCGGCTTTGATGTAAAGCTCAAACGGTACAGTGTCGATGCTTTCACTACTGTAGTGGCCAGTGTACTCGAACTCGAACGTGCCCTTCGCCTTGTCGCCGGACTTGATCTTGAAGCCGCCCGTCGACAGCGCGTTGATGAGCTTGACTGCGATGAAACCGGCATTGCCGGCAGTCGAGCCGTCCTCATTGACGTCGGAGTAGTCGCCCACCCACCAAATGTTTTTGAAATCTTTGGCTTCGACAGAGTTGCGGGGCACGACTTTGGTCTGGTCGCCGCTCGCGACGGTAGCGGTGCCGATGACAGACGTCGCGACATGCGTATCCATCGTCACGAACGAGCCTGACAGCTTGGCTTCCCAGCTGTCGAGTTTCTTAAGCTCTTTAGTGTTCTTCGGGCAGTTGTCGATGTCTTCGCCGAAATCGGTGAATGACGGCGTGGCCTCGAACGATACGCCGCCACTCGTCGCGCCGATGATGTTGGACGCAGTGAGCTTGCCGGTCGCCGGGTCGAACTCAGTAACGAGGATGCCCGCACCGAGCTGGAGCTTCTTGAAAGTATCCGTTGGGATCTGTGTGAACTTAGCCATTTGACTTGTCCTCTCAAAACGAGGTGATGAACTCTGCCGTCACATTGATGTGGCGGCGCTTGATCTTATCGTCGGCCGGGTCACCCATACTCTGGCAGAACGGTGAGCCTTTTTTCAGTATGACACCGCCGCCATCACATGGGATGCACTTGCATCCGACGAGTGCCTTTGAGACTTCATGCGCTTTCGCGTTCGGCTCAGCCTCGGAGTCGCCACGATACCAAATATCCATCGACAACGCGACTTCCCCGCCCCAGAAATCATCGACTGCGAACTCGTGCGTGATATACGGGAACTTTGCATCGTCTGGCACGGAAGTCGCCGCATAGGCCGGAATACCGAAGCCGGCCATGAAATCGTGAACCGCCGCAGTCGGCGTCATGATAGGCTCCATTCCTCGGCGCTCACCTGCTCAAAACTGAACGTCGCGCGATCAGGTGTCTTCATGTCGTCCCCATTGGAAGTCACACGGAACACTTGGCCGTCACTGACACGCTTGAAAACGTCATGAAATTCGAGTCGCGCATTTGTGTCGGCAGTCACCGTGTAGACGTTCGATACGCCCTCTTTTTCAGCGACGCGTGCCGCCAGGGCGGTGTCGCGGACGATAGCCGCATCGAAGGCGGCACCGTCGGCCCACGTGGTCGTCCACCCGCCTTCACCGTCGCTCACGCGCTTCTTCTCCATGAGTACGCAAGGCTCTTTGAAAGTATCGACCAAAGTCATGGCAGTTTCCTCCAACGATCGAGGCGTCGGCGAAATGCGTCTTGCCATCGCGCCGGCATACCGTCGGAAGCAGTGGCCTTCGCATACGAATACCCGCCGAACGACTCAGAGGTATATGCGGAGTCGGGGTTGGCCTTGCGCCACGCCTCGACTTCGGTCGCGATGTCGACGACTGCCTTCGGCACCGCCAACGCCCACACCTCGCCATCGAATACCTCGTCGGTAAGGTCTGATGCCTGGTACTGGTGCAGGCCGTCGTTGAAAACACTGCCGACGATGCGGTAGTACTGGCCCTTCTTGACGAAGCCGTGCGGGAGGGTGAGTTCGCCATCCATGACGGTGAACTCACCTGCGAGGTAATCGCATTCGAACCAATTGCGAATCTCTGCGAGCAACTCCTCCAGCATATCGACCCCTTAGGCAGTCTTCGGCGCGGTGATGATGCCCTTCATGTGGCCGGCCTTCAGCGTGTTCTTGAGGGCGACACCCGCGACGAGTTCGACCTCGCCCTTCTTGACGGCACCCGGGAGGGTGAGGTCGGGCATGTAGGACGTGATGACCTTGGTGCCGGTCGGGGAGATGCCGTGGAAGGCATCGAGGCCGAACTTGACGGCATAGATGTCGGAAGTGCCGAAAGTGCCGGAACCGGCTGCGGTGTCGGCGACGATGTCGACAGTCCTGGAGCCGTCGTAATACTCGCCGGCATCCATGAGCGCGATGCCGTTATACGTCTCGACGACACGGCCGAAATCGTCCTTGGTGGACTCGTAATAACCGGCACGGCGTGCGATACCGCGGAGCTTGGAGAGCATCTTGCGGTTCATGAGCAGCATATCGGGCATGCCGTCGAGGCCGGAGATGAACTCATCGAGTTCGTCGAGGAACTGGTTGTAGTTTGCCGTCACATTCTCGCTGGTGGACAGGTCCGCAGTGGCGGTGTACTCAGTGGAAGAACCGGCGAGCAACTTGTCGAGGCCGTCGAACGTACCGGCAGCCTTACCGCGGCCGGCATTACCGGCCGCGGTGCCGTTGATCACGCAATGCGTGAAGAAATTAGCAGTGGCCTTGATTTTCTCGTCTGCCTGGAACACGAGTTCGTCGATGGCGCCGGAAGTGTCCTGAATGACACGGTCGACCTCGAAAGCGCCGCCCATGATGATGGCCTGCGTGGTCTTCTTCTCACGCTTGGCCTCGTCGGCGGTGTACTCGGAGTTGATGGGGCGGACGGCGGCAGTGGAAGGCGTCTTCAACTGCGTGTAGCCGTAGACGAGCGTGGAGCCGCCGGTACCGGGGGAGATGGCGTTGTCGAAAGTGAGGCGGTCGAGGAGCAGGGAGGATCGACGGAACATGTCGACGATCTGCTGGTCGACCTTGTCGGCCATGCCGGCCTTGGCTTCTGCGAGGGTGATAGGCATAATTGCCTCCTTTAATCAGTGTTCTGCTTGGTGTACTTCTGTCGCAGGGCCTCGCCGAGCGACTTCGGTTCTGCCGCGCCGTCGCCTGCGCCGGCGGGCGGCGTATCGACTTTCGCGGGCTTCGTATTCGTGGCCGGGATGAAATCCGACCACTCGCCTTTGACCTTCTCCGTGACCTTGTCCGCGTCTTTGATGGCGCCGTCCTCGACCACGATGTCGGATAGGTCGGTGACACGCATCACGGCATCCATACGCTTGGGGTCGACTCCTGCATCGGTGAGCAGCTTGCGGTACAGCGATTTCTTCTCACGGTCGGCGGCAGCCTTGGCGGTATCTGCCTTGAACGCCTCGAAATCGGCGTGCTCCTTCTCGAACTTCTCTTTGTAACCGTCTGCCGGCTCGGCTTTAAGCTCCTCAAGCTCTGACTCGGCCTTCTTCAGTCGGTCCGCTGCATCCTTGAGCCCATCGCGCTCGTCCTTCAGCGCATTGACGGTCTCGGTGTGCGCATCGATGATCTGGTCGATTTTCTCGTCTTCGATCCCCATGGATCGGAGGAGTTTGCGGGTAAGTGCCATGATGTTCGCTCCATTCCTTCGGACTCTGGGGTACATGCCTCGACCCCATACTGTATAGCGCATTGCTTCGCGCATTTAACATAAATGATACCAGGTTAACTGCTGCCGCCGAGTGTCTTTTTCAACACTTGGCGGTATTGTGCGCCATGTTCGGACGCCGCGGGCCTCAGGAAAGGCTGCGCCTTCTGGCGCGAGGTGCCGAGTTCGACGTACGGCGCATATTCGACATTGGTGCCGATGTACACGGCGTTGCCGTCGGTATCCACCTCGTATGTGATCGAGCCGCGCAGGTCACCGGTATCGACCGGGCATTTCTTGGCCGCATAGTTCTCGGCCAAGAGCCCGATATTCTCGAGCGCCACGCCGATAGCCGAATCGATACCGTCGATAACTTGCTCGGTGTTGTCTTGCTTCACCGATACACCGCCAGCCATGTCAGATCATCTCCTCTATGACCTCGGCGACCCGCTTTAGGAATGCCTGGAGCATCGCACGATTCTCAGGGTCGTTCGCCACAAAGGCCCCGGCGACGGCATCCGCAAAACGCTCGGCCTCGACCACGTCGGAAGCCGCCCCGAAATAGGCGCCTCGTGACCCGTCGAGCATTGCCTCCGAATTGAGCTTGGCGGACCACGTCACGACATCGTGCCCCTTCGGCTTGGTGCCGTCTGCGTAAGCGTGCGCGAACTCGTGCATGATATGGCGCATGCGGAGGTCGCCGTTCTTGAAATAAATCTCCTCTTCGTTGTCGAACGGGGCCTCGTCGAGGGCGCGGTAGCAATAGGCGGCCTGACCCGTGACATTGTCTGAATCATCCCAGAGGTGCAGCTTCTTCAGGCCGCGTACGCCGCCTATCTCATCATAATTGTCGAGGGCGGCCATTATCTGATCCGCCTGCCTCTTGACTGCCTTCGGCATGTCGCGACCGTGAAACTCAGTCTTCAGCGTCCCCGACGCAGTGTCCAACTCGATACCGCGATCTCCGAGATAGCTTTCGAAATCGCCGTACGTCCTCACCTTCTCGGTGTCCCGCTCCCACTTGTTCCTCGCGGCCTCGTTTATCCACGACATGTCGCTCGGGTCTTCAGTCGTCTCCAGGTCGGCATTGCCTCGAATCCACTTGATGCCGTCGGAGAACTTGTGCGTTCCGGTCCGCTCGGCCTCGTGCTCATTCCTCCACTCCCCATAACTCATGCCGCCTAGCTTGTCCGCACGCTCGACCTCGTCATACTCCACATCGCCGATAACGGGCACGAGCGTGCAGCGGCAGTTGTAGATCTCAGAGCCGGGGCCGTCCGGGTCGCCCGGGTATTTCAGCCCATTGTCGAATTCCGCATCGAGTTCGACGACTTCGCCGTCTAGGTGGCGGTGGCTGCCGCGCGTGCGCGAATCGAGCGCCGCGAGCCATTGCTTTTCGACATCGATGCCCATACCGGCGGCACGCTCGTAGCCCTTGAGCTTGCCGAGCGAATGCGCACTCGTGATGGCGGTGCGCGCCGCCTTCATCGCGGCACGCCGGTCCATGGCGGCGATGCCTGCGATAGATGCGGCGAGCTGCGGGACCGTCTGTCCCTGCAGCACGGCCCGCGTCACCGCGGACGTGACGTGGCGGCTGTTCCATGCCTTGTCTTTCGCCTTGTCGAATGCCGCCTGCGGGAGCAGGTCGGGGTCGTTCGCGACGAGTTCCATGACAGTGTTCTTGTCGTATAGCGTGAAAGACGTGTTCGCCTTGGCGCCGTGCTCGATCTCGTATGTCGCGAAGTTCATGCCTTCTGCATACACGCCGGCCGGCACTCGGTTGACATGCGCCATCGCCATCTCGTCGGCTGCGGTGAGGTCCCGCGTCAACGCCTTCTTGAGTGCCTTGAGCCGGTCGTTGTGCAGGGCCTGGTCCCTACGCCACGCCTCGTGCGACTTCGCGTCCTTCTTGCCCGCGGCGACGTCGGCCTGCCATTTCGCGTCATCGGCCGCAAACTCCTTGAGCGATGCCTCGATGCGTGCCGTCATGCCGTCGATGGCATCGGTGTAGGCGAGCTGCAGTTTCCCCTGCAGCTCCCGCGCCTGCCTCTCAAGCAATTCAGCCTGTGCCTCGACCTGCGACTTCGCCACTTCGACCGCAAATTTCTCGCCTGCACCGTTCTTCGGCCTGTGATTTTCCACACGCCGTCTGCCGTTGTCGAGTCGATAGCCACGCCTGTCGTCCGACATCCCGGACGGTGCCTGACACTCTGCCATCGCTTATCCCTTCGCCTTCATATGCCTCGCCGGCCATCGTGTCGAACACGGCACGTTTCCGCATCGAATGAAAGGTATCGCGCTTCCTCTCGATTGCCCGCGGGATCCGTTCGCGATCATTCCTCGCCGTCATCGTCGCCCGTTGAATCGGTGGCCGCAGCGACATCATCGTCCATTGCGCCCTGCGGCGCACCGGCCGAGATGGCGGCCGCGCCGATCAAGTTGCCCATGCGGTCCCGGTCCTCGTCTTCGAGCCTCTGCATGATGGCAGGCACCTCGCTGGGCGAGATATTCGGCAGCTTGCGCAAGATTGTCTCGCGGTCGAGGTACTGCGCCTCGCCCATGACCATGTCGACCTGCTCTTTCTGGTTGCTTATGCGCGTGCGCTTGAACACGGGCGCGTCGTCGATGCCCATGAGGGCGAGCAGCTGCTGCACGAATTCCGAGACTTGGTATTCGAAATCGCTCGCCTCCTCATCCATGGGTTGGTACGCGGCGTCGATGTGGTCGTTGGTCGCGCCCGCGGCCACCGCGTGCACATCGAGTGCACCGAAGTCCTCGTAGATGCCGTCGCGAATCGACTGCAGATACGCCTGGCGTGCGGCGTACGGGATCTCCTGCGTATACGCCTGGGCATTGCCGCCGTCATCGGAGTCGACGAGCGCGACATGGTTGATCTTCAGGCGGTCGAGGAACTTCTGCAGGTCCTTGTCGCTCATACCGCCTGCATTCGACACGAGCCAATAGATCTGCGCGCAGTCGGTGAGGTCGTTCGCGAAGCCGCTGCGGATCAGGTCGTAGCTGTCTATCGCCTGGCGCATGCCCACCAGGGTCGACTGGTGGAGCTTCGAGCCCCACATCGGCACCACGGGCAACGCCGAGTAGTTCTCGCCACCGATTACCTGCTCGATCCCGTCTGCGGGCGTATAGCTCGTCTTCTCGATGTACGGGCGCTTCTCCTCGACGATATCGAGGCGCTCGTTCGCGATGCCGTTCGCCTCCTGGCGGCTCTGGTATCGAGTATAGCCGTCTGCCTCGTAGAGCACGACCTGCATCGGGCGCGACCGGTCGATACGCCAGAAGCGGATGCCGGCCCTGAGCGTGCCGTCGTATTCGTCCCAAAGGGGGCAGAACTCGGTCAGCGGGAAGACGAACATGCGGTCGAGGTTCCAAAAGCCGAAGCACACGCCGTGGATGAGCGCGTCGTATGCGAGCGTGCACAGGTCGTGGTCGAAATGCCTACCGAGCCTCTCCTTGGTCTTGTCCTCCTTGCCCACATCGTCGGCATCGACGAAAGACACGCCCTGGCCCAGCGAGTACATGGTGCGCTGGGTGTTCAGGCGGTGGAAGAAATTGCTCGCGATCTTGTTGTTGCTCGCGGTGAAGTCCACGAGCTTGGACCCGGTGATGTCGAAGACCTTCTGCACATAGGCGTTGACGGTCGTGTTCTCCTGGCGGTCGTACGCATCGGCCACACGCGCCGTGCGGTACGCCTTGCCCGACTTGTGGCGCTCGATCGCCTCCAATACGAAGCCTTCGCGGTTGGCGTCGCCCGCCTCCACGAAATCTTGATACGTGAGCATGCGCGACCTGTCGTCGCGTGCCTCGTCCCATCTCATAGTGCGAACCTCCTGGGTCCCTCGTCAGCGCCGCCCGTGAACGGCGACTCGTATACCATGTCACGCGGCCTGTATACGCGCTTGGTCTTCACGAAATACCTCAGCGCGTCCATGCCGTGGTCGTCGACCTTGACGGGCCTGTCCTGGTCCGCCTTATCATCCCACACGTAGCCGGTGAACTCGCGCGCCAATTCGGTGAGCGTGTCGCCGACCTTGACCTGCCCCAGCTGCATCGCGCTCGCGGTGTCCCGCACGCCGTCCCCGACGTCGTTGTCGGCCTTCCTCACCTTGAACCCGCCGCGCTTCCGCAGCTGCGCGATAAACGACGACGCGCTGGGGTCGACGATGACCTCGACGTCCGCGTCCTCCGGGGCGTCGTCCGTGAACACGACCAAGTCGTTGACGTAGTCGGGGTCGGTCTTCTGCCTGCCTTCCTCGCGTCCCGAGTAGCGGTATTCGCCGACCGCATGCCAGACCCCGGCGGAATCGAGCAGCCACTTGATCGCATGGAACGGGTTCTGCGTGCCGTAGTCGACGCTCACGCAGTAGCCGCGTACGTCTTCGGGCCCGACCGGCGACCATGTCGGCTCCTGGGCATCCTTCCAGTTCGGGTACACGAGGCCTTCGGCCTTCGCCCACAGGCCCCTGATGTACCGGTCGTAGTATACGGTGCCCCGGTACTCCGCCTTGAGGCCGGCGACATAGGCCGGCGGCAGGAACGGGTTGTCGTCTATCGTGTACTCCTGCACGAACATATCGATACCGGGGTCCGCCTCGCCCTTGTCGATGAACTGCTTGAGCCAGTGCGTCGGGCCCGCCGGGTTGCATGCGCCGTGGCATTCGCTGTACGGCAGGCTCAGGCGGCTCTTCAGCATCTCGAACACGTCGGGGTGGATATCGCAGATCTCGTCGCAATATGCGAACTTGACCTCGGAGCCGCGGAGTTTCGATACCTGGCCCGCGTTCTCGGCGCCGATGCAGTACACGCGCTCGCCGAAGATCTCGCACCAGTTGCGGGCGTTGATGTCGCCCACGAACCTATCGCCCCACATGTCGCGCATCGGCGTCAAGACGTTGCGCTCGATGTTCTCCTTCGTGGCGCCGAGGATCAACGCCAACCCCTTTTTGCCGCGCAGCCCGATCAATCGGTCGGGGATCGTGTACTGCACGGCCAGGTGGCTCTTACCGGAACGCACCGCCCCCGTGGCGAGGTTCCAGCGGTGGTGCGCCTCGCGCACGTATTCCGCCTGCTTACGCGTCAGCCTTATCTCCATCTGCAGCCTCCTCGATCTGCACGAGCACGTTCTTCACGTCGATGATGTCGCCGTCGTCGGCAGGGAGCTGGGGCTGCATCGAGCGCCAGGCGTCGCCGCGTCTGTTGAACAGCCACATGGCGATGGCCTTCACGTCTGCCGGCACATGCTTCTTGACCCTCCTGGTCAACACCTCCCGGCCCGTGTCGCGGTCGAGCGCCCAGGTCTCCTCGAAATAGTCGTACCCCAGCGCGCGCCTGAGCAATGCGCCTTCCACCTGGCCGTCTACGAGGTCCTCGGTGATAGTGAGCGCCTTGTCCAGCTCGGGCGACTGCTGGCGCCATTTCACGAGCGTGGGGAGCGCGACGCCGATCTTGTCCTCGGCGATGGCCTTCACCGACAGCCCTCGGCGCCTCCAGTCGTTGATCAGCTCGATGCCGTCTTCGCCGAGCCAATATCGCTTGCGCTGTGTCGCGTTGTTGAATTTGATGTAAGGCAAAAATGTCCCTCCTCGTCTATCGGGATACATTGTACGGCGCCTCGACGGCGACTCACGGCAGCCTACGGAAATTGACAGTCTAGATTGTATACACCGACCTCGC
>ENA-UONW01003010-UONW01003010.1-human-gut-metagenome-genome-assembly--contig:-CS52-NODE-3010-length-14983-cov-13.121115_pt1 | contig 14983 bp, 12 predicted proteins | sample MGYA00242463_ERZ724010 | MGnify/ENA metagenome assembly ERZ724010 | reverse complement strand
ACAAAATATTAGATGTGTTTTCAGTACTATAATATAGATTTGTATATGTAAATGTATATTATCAGAATTATTATTGTTTGAAATATTGAATTTGATATTATAAATGTGATTTATTTAAATGTAAATATGCTATACAAATGTTGTGTATGTGATTTTTTTGTTTTAATTTTGTGGAATCAATATAAAACACCTATTTATAGACTATAAAAATAACTTTTATATATGAAAGACAGAATCAGAAAGGTCATGGAGAGTCAACATATGACACAACAGGTATTTGCTGAATTCATTCAAATTGCTCCGGCAACATTAAGCAGTATATTCACCGGTCGTACTCGTCCTACTCTTACAATCGTCGAAGCAATAAAAAATAAGATACCTAATATATCTACAGATTGGCTATTGTTTGGAAATGGTGATATGTATATTGACGGTGAGGATGCAGATCTTTCAGAGAAAACTCAGGATGATTCTGGAAGGGTTACGGAGAGGATGCTTGACTTTGATGACCAACAACCCTCCCCTTCGGTAAAACCTTCCCCTGTATCAGGTGTTCAGTTTTCGTATAGCGATACAAAAAATATAGTAAAAAATTTTGACAAACCACAACGCAAAATAACTGAAATAAGAATCTTCTATGATGATCAGACTTGGGAAACATTCGTGCCTAAGAAATAAGGCGATATAATGTTTCACGCTATTATCATCATGTTGTTTTTATTCGGAAATATTATATTGTCAATGGTGCTTTGGGGAGTGTTTTTCGTGCTGTATAGTAACGAAAAGGAGTTTGGATAATAACTCTCTGGTGATAGCGCGTTGTACGCGTCTGTAGCGCATTTTTATGGCGTATACGGGTCTTATAGGTCCTTATGAATGTTTATGAACGTATGATAATAAAAAGCGCCTGACTGTTTATCAAATAACAGTCAGGCGCTTTTTATATCAATCGAATATTCGGAACTAGTATCAATAGTTGTCGTCGTCTGTGACGTCTTCGGCTTCAAGTGTCAGTTCTTCCGGATCGGTTTCGAATGTTGTGCGATAACTTTCTTCTGTCAGCTTGTCTTCATCGAAAGCATCATCGTCGTCATCGTCATATTTATCGTCTTTGTCCTCATCGTAGTCATCGTCATCATCGTCAAGTCCACGATATTTGTTGTTTTCTGAATCTTTCAGAGGCATATAAGGCTCGCTCTCCGGTTTCTCCTTGGCAAATATGGCTTCCACCCACATGCCTTTTTCTATTTCCAGGACTTCGTATCCGTCATTTACTTTCTTTTCATACATGCCTCCAGGTTTATGGAGTCTGGTTTTCGGTAAAGTGGTTGTACTGATGTCAAATCCGCTTTCAATTATATCACGGATGCTCTGTGAGAGAGACTCCCAGCCACCTCCGAAATTGCTGTCGATCACTTCGAGCAGTTTTTCTGCTGTGATATGATGTATGTTTTCGTATGTGAGGTCTGTCACTCTGGCTATCGGACGTTTCTTTATTGCCCATTTTGCCTTGTTATTCTCATCCAGGCGTATTGTTCCGATTTTATATCCACGTGCCTCATATTTGCTGATAACCTCTGGTTTGGCTATTTTCACCTCTTCCATGTCGAACGCGCTACGTATTACATCAATGTAATGCCGCATGTTGTCCTTGAGGTCAGCATCCCTTTCAGCAGATTCCCACATGTGCAGAATGTCGTTTTCCTGTAAATCCCACACATTGCTTTTTGTTAATGTTTTAAGAGTTAATGCTTTCTGTTGTTTCATATCATAATGTTACTTATTGTCTCTTTCGTCCAATACGTTGAATGTCCGCCTGTAGCTTGTCATCTTGTTTTTGTCAATGACGGCTGTAGCGAACTGCTGTTTTCCGGCTTCACATTCAGTCAATATCCGTCCTTCCGGATCTATTATCCGGCTGTGGCCTGAATAATATGCAGTTTTGTCGTGTCCCGTTCTGTTGCATGCGATGAAATAGCATTGGTTCTCTATAGCACGTGCTTTTGTGAGTACATCCCATGCTTCATGGCGCATATCGGGCCAGTTCGCAACATTTATTATTGCGTCATAGTCGTTGTTATAGCGCAGCCATAACGGAAATCTCAAGTCGTAGCATATTGTGAGCAGGAATCGCCATCCTTTCCATTCTGCAATCACGCGTTTATCACCTGCGGCAAACATGATGTCTTCGCCTGCGGGTCCGAACAGATGATGTTTGTCATACCATGTGTACGAACCGTCCGGTTTTACAAAGAACAGTCTGTTTCTATATGGATGTATGGCCATGTTTGCTTTGTCTTCGTTTTTTACGGCCATGCTTCCACACACTACGGCGTCCGTCTGCCGCGCGGTTTCCTGCATCCATTCCAGTGCCCGGTCTGATGATGAGGCCGAGACCTCTTCTTTTGCGACGGCAAAGCCGGTGTTCCACATTTCCGGCAGGACATACATATCGCTTTCTCCTGCAGAGAATATGATATTCCGGGCAGCAGATGCGTTGTTGTCAAACGCAGCCCATTGTATGTCTGTCTGAACGATTGTTATCTTCATAATACGTCGCAATGAGGCGCTGCAAAAGTATATACTTTACTTTTAATTTACAAGTTTTTCATATAGAATTTTTGTCGGTGTCGCATATATTTCCTAATTTTGTACATGATATGAGTGAGCCTTTGGCAGAAAGAATGAGACCCCGTACGATCGACGAATATGTCGGTCAGAAACATCTTGTAGGTGAGGGGGCAGTCCTGCGCAGAATGATCGATGCAGGACGCATATCTTCGTTTATTTTATGGGGGCCTCCCGGTGTTGGGAAAACCACTCTGGCACAGATCATTGCCAACAAGCTGGAAACACCTTTTTATACGCTCAGTGCTGTAACAAGCGGCGTAAAAGACGTTCGTGATGTTATCGAACGTGCACGCAAGGGCCAGTTCTTTTCCACGGCTTCACCCATTCTGTTTATTGACGAGATTCACCGTTTCAGCAAGTCGCAGCAGGATTCATTGCTCGGAGCTGTGGAGCGGGGTGTCGTTACGTTAATAGGCGCCACTACCGAAAATCCGTCGTTCGAGGTTATCAGACCGCTGCTCTCGCGTTGTCAGCTGTATGTTCTGAAACCACTCGACAAGGACGATCTTCTCGAACTTCTCAACCGTGCCGTCACAAAGGACGTCGAACTCAGCCGCAGACATATCGAATTGCGCGAGACCGATGCACTTTTGAGATACAGTGGTGGCGATGCCCGCAAGTTGCTCAATATTCTCGAACTTGTAGTTGAGGCAGAGAGTGGCGATGTTGTTATAACCGACGACATTGTTGTGAACCGTCTGCAGCAGAATCCTCTTGCATACGACAAGGACGGCGAGATGCACTACGACATTGTATCAGCATTCATCAAAAGCATACGTGGCAGCGATCCCGACGCGGCGCTTTACTGGATGGCACGCATGATAGAGGGTGGCGAGGATCCAAAGTTCATTGCCCGCCGTCTGGTCATAAGTGCGGCAGAGGACATCGGACTGGCTAATCCCAACGCCTTGCTTCTTGCCAATGCAGCCTTCGATGCCGTTACCAAGATCGGATGGCCTGAAGGGCGCATACCGTTGGCTGAGGCGGCGGTCTATCTTGCCACAAGCCCGAAGAGCAACTCTGCGTATATGGGCATCAACTCCGCATTGGAGATTGTACGGCGTACCGGCAATCAGCCTGTGCCGCTCCATCTGCGTAACGCTCCGACCGAGCTTATGAAGAATATCGGCTACAGCGACGGATACAAATATTCGCACGACTTTCCCGGCCATTTCGTCAGACAGCAGTATATGCCCGACGAGCTGACGGATACAAGAATATGGCATGCCCAGCATACACCTACCGAAGAAAAGCAGTATCAGTGGATGTTGCAGTGCTGGGGCGACAGATTCAAGGATAATTGACCCACAAGGATAATAGAACAAAACAACATTAAAATATGAAAATCGTTATATTGGATGGCCACTGTGCCAATCCCGGCGACCTGTCGTGGGAGCCGCTGAAAGAATTTGGAGAACTCGTGGTTTATCCACGCACTTCTGCAGAAGAAGTAGTCAGCCGGATCGGTGATGCCGAGGCTGTGATGACAAACAAGACTGTGCTCGACGCTGCTACTCTTTCCAAACTTCCCCGTCTTAAGTATATAGGAGTTCTTGCCACAGGATTCAACACTGTTGATATTGATGCCGCACGCAAGCTCGGCATCGTTGTCACCAATGTTCCGGCATACAGCACGGACAGCGTGGCACAAATGGTTTTCGCGCATGTCCTGAATATCACCAACCGTGTGGAGCATTATGCCACACAGAACCGCGCCGGACGCTGGAGCGAGGGCGAAGACTTCTGTTATGCAGACACACCCCTCACCGAACTTGCCGGCAAGACGCTCGGCATTGTAGGACTCGGCAACATAGGTGGAAAGGTGGCACGTATTGCTATGGATTTCGGCATGGACGTTTTTGCCTTCACGAGCAAGCACCTCTCCGAACTGCCCGCCGGAATACAGAAGACCACTATGGACGGACTGCTTGCCGTGAGCGATATCCTCACGCTTCACTGTCCGCTTACCGACTCGACACGCAATCTCATCAACCGCGACAGCATAGCACGTATGCGTCCCGGAGCAATAATCATCAACACCAGCCGCGGACCTGTTGTTAACGAACACGACGTGGCAGAGGCTCTTGAGAGCGGACGCCTTGCCGCCTATGGTGCCGACGTGATGAGCTGCGAGCCTCCTTTGGCAGACAATCCTCTGCTCAGACAGCCTAATGCATACATAACGCCTCACATAGCCTGGGCCACCCGCGAAGCACGTATACGTCTTGTCAAGTGTGCCATAAACAATGTGAGAGCATTTGTCGACGGAAATCCTGTAAACGTAGTCAACCGCTGATGATGGATAATCAGATAATATACGGCACGCTTTTCAGCGTCATAGAGTTTCTCGGTACATTTGCGTTTGCCATATCCGGCATACGCCATGCCGCAGCCAAACATTTCGACTGGTTCGGAGGTTTCGTATGCGGTGTGGCTGTGGCCATAGGAGGAGGCACCATACGTGACGTCATGCTCGGTGTTACTCCTTTCTGGATGACATCATCCATCTATCTGGTGTGTACAGTCATGGCCCAGATTTTTGTGATAGTTTTCGCCCGCTACCTCAAACGTCTTGACAATGCCTGGTTCTTCTTCGACACTCTCGGACTGGCCCTGTTCACCATTGCCGGACTTCAGAAAACCATCGACTGCGGCCATCCTTTCTGGGTTGCCATAATCATGGGATGCATCACCGGTTCGGCCGGAGGCGTCATACGCGATGTCTTGCTCAACAATGTGCCCGTCATTTTCCAAAAGGAGATATACGCCATGGCCAGCGTTGTAGGCGGACTTGCCTATTGGGGATTTGTGGTTGCGGGCATTAATGTGAGCATGGCTGTCGTACTGTCGTTCCTGATAATATGCGCCATAAGACTCCTTGCCGTGAAATATCACATCTCTTTGCCCATTCTTAAGGCGGAGGAGTAGGGTGAAATGCACTTATTTTGGGTTTTTCTGAAGAAAAAACAAAAAAAATATCGAATTTGTTTGGTGGAAACCTAAAATATGTATACCTTTGCAACCGCAAACAAGAAACGAGGCTCCGTAGCTCAACTGAATAGAGCATCTGACTACGGATCAGAAGGTTACAGGTTTGAATCCTGTCGGAGTCACGAAGAAAGGCTGTTCCAGATTATCCGGAGCAGCCTTTCTTCGTTTATCTCCCTTTGTTTATGTACTGTTATCTACTATCAGTAGAAATATTGTGTGAGCCGTTTTTTTATTTGTAGCTCTCCACTAAGGGCCGCAAACCGTCCTGACTATGTGGGACGGCACGTATCGCGACCGTATGGACACCACGTGATGAGAAATACGTTTTGGCATAACCGGATGACCATCGCAGCATGACATGTGTGGGCGCCCGATGCTTATCATAGCGCCTGATTCCGGCGGTTTTAAAGAAAACTCGGGCGGTGGACTTACAGTTTTTCTTGACTTTATTTTGACAAACGAAAATCGCAAAAGAGATGTAAAGAAAAGTTAAATCCAACACATTAAAGCCTGTTTCGCGTTATATCGTCTTTTCGTATACCCAGTCCGATAGTCAGGAACAGTCTGTATGGCGTTCTGATTATGCCTGTTTCAGCCTTCGGTTTCGCCTATATCAGGGTGTGATATGATGTGTTTCGGGCCATGAAACGGGCCATATCGCGTGATGAAACAGTGTATTTTGTGTGATGTGAAAATAGTTATTGGATGTAAGTCGTTGGTATACAGATATTTGTGTAAAGTTCTTATTTTCCGCGTATTTGCGTCTGAAGGAAGGTCAACGCGCAAATACGCGCTGGATTTTCGGGGTAGAACAGAAAACTCAGACGGAAAAACCGCAACATGCTTACAGTCTGAAAGTGCGCCTATCAGTTCCAGCCGGACAGAGACAGTAAATACTTATAGGGGACTGAAGACGCAGGTTTTCATATTGTATCAATACATACTGATTTTCTACTGGCCCCGGTTATCTCTCCTTTTTCTAATTTTTATGACCTAAAGTTTGGTGGAAACAAAAAATATATATACCTTTGCAACCGCAAACAAGAAACGAGGCTCCGTAGCTCAACTGAATAGAGCATCTGACTACGGATCAGAAGGTTACAGGTTTGAATCCTGTCGGAGTCACGAAGAAAGGCTGTTCCAGATTATCCGGAGCAGCCTTTCTTCGTTTTCATATTATAGCTCTTACTGCCGTATTTTCCGGTAAGGATTGTTTTCGTGTTGTTTATTGCGGCTGAAACAATGCCTCTAATACCATTTCCTTTGCTTTTTACGCGTTCTGTGTCTTAATGTGGTAGTTTGTCCACGATGAAGGATTAACACTCGCATATGCATAAATATACAGCATCCGGAATCGCCGTGTATATTTATGCAGCGACTTCTTATGGTACGAAAAAGCCCCCGCAAGGGTGCAAAAACGATGCTTTCTGCACTCCCGTGGGGGCTGTAGCTGATTGCCTTATTAATATTGTTGTGTCTGAAAGTTTTTCTTTCTTCTCTTATCGTGTGCTTTTGAGACGCTCCACTTATCTATTTTGCAAATTATTTTTGTCAAAACACCTTACTTTCATAATTGCATGTTTATGCAGTCTTTCGTGAAAACATGCTTTTGCCTCATTATTTCTTCAGCGTTATCTCCACAATCGTATCTACGCTTTGCGGCACTGACGGCAGATTTATTACGGTAGAGTCGTTGCCGTGTTTCTGCAGTTTCAGTTTGCTGCCGTCGTCATACATTCTGGCCGATTTTATCTTTTTTGCACTCAGTGGTATTGTCAGGCTCTGTTCCTTGAGGTCGAGAATGTGCAGGTAGAGCGTGTTGTTCTTTTGTGTGCTCACGCCCCATGGTTGAGGCTTTATCAGTCCGCCGCGTGTGCCGTATATGGTTCCGCCGTAGCGTTTTGTCCATTTGCCGATTTCTTTGAGTCTTGTCATGGCCTCGTCGGGCAGTTGTCCGTCAGGGCGCGGACCGATGTTGAGCAGCAGGTTGGAGTTCATTCCGGCCGATTTAACGAGTCTTCTTATCAGTTCGTCAGTAGATTTATACGACTTGTCGGTGATGCTGTAGCCCCATGTGTTGTTCATCGTCTGGCACGACTCCAGAGGCAACATGTCGCTCACTTTCTGTCTTCCGGAGAATCCGGCGCTGTTCTCACCGGGCAGATCCTGTTCGAACAGCTGGAAGTCCTCGCCCTCGTGTGGTGCAGTGTGGTGGTTGTTGCCTATGAGGCATGCCGGCTGCAACTTGTGTATGAGGGCGTACTGCTCGTCAAGCTGCCAGTCGAAGTTGTTGGGGTGGTCCCACATGCCGTCAAACCATATTGCTCCTATCTTGCCGTAGTTGGTCAATATCTCGGTGAGCTGTGTGTTCATGAAGTTGAAGTATGAGTTCCAGTTGGCAGATCCTTCGGGCTGGGGCAGTGCCTGGCTTGTACCACCGAGCGGATAGTCCGGGCGGAACCAGTCCATGTGTGAGTAGTATATGTGCAGTTTTATGCCTTGTTTCTCACATTCGTCGGCCAGCTCTTTCAGTATGTCGCGTTTGAAAGGTGTGGCGTCAATGATGTCGTAGTCTGTGGCTTTGGTGTCGAACATTGAGAATCCGTCGTGGTGGCGAGATGTTATGGTGACATATCCGGCTCCGGCGTCCTTGAATGCTTTAACCCATTCGTGTGCGTTGAAACGCGACGGATAGAAGCCTGCTGCCAGTTTGGAATATTCGTTACGGTCTATTCGTTTTGAGTGTTGCACCCATTCGCCGTCGGCCAGCATGGAGTAGATGCCCCAGTGGATGAATATTCCGAACTTCATGTCCTGGAATTCCTTTCTTGCCTGAATGTTTTCTGGAGAGGGCTGATAGGCCTGTGCGCAGACGCTGCCCGTACCTAAAGCCAGTGCTGCCATTAGTGTGATAAAGGTTTTTCTCATAACGGTTTAAGTTTTTGTTATAGTCAGGTTATGTATGTTTAAACAAAAAGAACTACAAATAATTTATTCAATTAATTGTAGTTCTTCAAGAGGTGCCTGGCGGATTCGAACCGCCGTAGACGGTTTTGCAGACCGTTGACTAAGCCACTCATCCAAGGCACCGTTTTCATTTGCGATTGCAAAGGTATGACTTTTTATTCAATCTGACAAATTTTAAGCGTGTTTTTTCTTATTTGTTTCGTTATTTGGGCAATTATTTTTGTTTTTTGAGCTGCAAACCTCCGTCAGAGGGCACCCGGCACACTTTGCGTTGCCTTTTTTTGCGTTTTTTATTGTGACAGTAGTCCATCTTATGGCAATTATCACCGCCACTGCTATTATTATGTATATTATGATTTCCTGTGTCATGCTTCTCCGGGTATTAAAAAACGGGAGGAAGTCCTTCTCGGACCATTCCTCCCGTTTCTTTATTTCATTTTGGCTGATGCTTAATAAGCGAAGAGAGGATAGTTCTTCATCTTTTCGTTTACTCTCTGGCGTACACTTGCTATCACTTCCTCGTTCTCCGGATCGTTGAGTACTTCCTCGATGAGTGCTGCTATTTCTACCATGAGGTCTTCCTTTGCACCACGTGTTGTGATGGCTGGTGTGCCCAAACGTATACCTGATGTCTGGAATGCGCTGCGTGTGTCGAACGGCACCATGTTCTTGTTCACGGTGATGTCTGCTGCAACAAGTGCGTTTTCTGCCACTTTACCTGTGAGGTCTGGATATTTTGAACGCAGATCGACGAGCATGGAGTGGTTGTCTGTACCGCCGCTTACGATGGTGAAACCACGCTTGATGAGTTCGTCTGCCAGTACTTTCGCATTTTTCTGCACCTGTTTTGCCCACTCCTTGAATTCCGGCTGAAGAGCCTCGCCGAAAGCTACGGCCTTGGCTGCGATGACGTGCTCGAGCGGTCCGCCCTGTGTTCCGGGGAATACGGCTGAATTGAGCAGCTGGCTCATCATCTTCACTTGTCCCTTCGGAGTTGTCAGACCCCATGGATTCTCGAAGTCCTTGCCCATGAGGATGATACCGCCGCGCGGTCCGCGCAGAGTCTTGTGTGTGGTTGATGTCACTATGTGTGCATATTTCACCGGGTTGTCGAGCAGTCCGGCTGCGATGAGTCCTGCCGGATGAGCCATGTCGATCATGAGCAGTGCGCCCACCTTATCGGCTATCTCACGCATGCGTTTGTAGTCCCACTCGCGGCTGTAGGCTGAACCACCGCCAATGATGAGTTTCGGCTTGTTCTCAATGGCGAGTTGTTCCATCTGGTCGTAGTCAACGCGTCCCGTTTCCTTGTTAAGGTCGTAGCCTACAGCATGATACAGAATACCTGATGTATTGACCGCCGAGCCGTGTGAAAGGTGGCCTCCGTGTGCAAGGTTCAGGCCAAGGAATGTGTCGCCGGGTTTCAGTACGGCCAGCAGTACGGCTGCGTTGGCCTGTGCACCTGAGTGCGGCTGCACGTTGGCATATTCGGCCCCGAAGAGTTTTTTCACTCTCTCTATGGCAAGTGTTTCTACTTCATCAACCACGCCGCATCCGCCGTAGTATCTCTTTCCTGGATATCCTTCGGCATACTTGTTGGTGAGATATGAGCCCATGGCTTCCATCACCTCATTGCTTACAAAGTTTTCTGATGCGATCAGCTCAATGCCTTTCAGCTGGCGTTGATGCTCCTTTTCGATAAGATCAAAAATCTCCTGGTCTCTTTTCATTGCGGTTTCTGTATTTGTTTTATGTGAATTTTTTGTAGGCGAAATAATCTTTTTGCAAAGTTACTTCTTTTTTCTGTTACTGGCAAGCCGTGCATGACAAAATATCATACCAGCTTCACCTCGCTGATTTCCTGCTCCTTGTCGCAGTAGTGGCACTTCAGTGTGCCGCGTTCCTTGTCGACAACATTGAACACAGTCTCCATCGGTTCGTTGTTGGTGATGCATTTCGGATTATTGCATTTCACTATGCCGCGCAGTTCGTCGGGCATCTCGACGGTTTTCTTCTCCACCACTTCATAGTTGCGTATGATGTTGAGGACCACTTTGGGGGCAACGACTGACAGACGTGATATCTCCTCGTCGGTGAAGAATTTGTCAGACACCTTTATGATGCCTTTGCTTCCTATTTTCTTCGATGGATAGTTGTATCCGATGGTTATTGGTGTGCTGAGATTCTGAAGTCCGAGAATTGTTGCAACCTGATAGGTTTTCTCAGCCGGTATATGGTCTATAACGGTTCCGTTCTTGATTGCGGCAACCAGTCTTTCTGTCTTGTTCATGAGTTTACTCTGATTGATGTTCGTTGTTTACTGCTGTCTGACTATTCTATAATGGTCTTGTCGTTTATCACTTCGTCAAGACTTATGTCGAGGACATGGCTGAAGATGGCTTCGCGTGCGAACAGACCGTTACCAGCCTGTTGTATGTAGTATGCGTGCGGATTGGCGTCGACATCGTAGGCAATCTCGTTCACGCGTGGCAGCGGGTGGAGTATCTTCATGTTTTCCTTGGCGTTTTTCAGCATCGAGTTCTTCAGGATATACACGTTCTTTACGCGTTCGTATTCCATGAGGTCGGAGAAACGCTCCTTCTGCACTCTTGTCATGTACAGTATGTCGGCGTCGGCTATTATATTCTCGTTGAATTCCGTGTGCTCTTCAAATTTTATGCCGTGCTGTTTGCAATACAGTTTGTATTCGTTTGGCATGGCGAGTTCTTCCGGAGCAATAAAGTGGAAAGTTGGATTGAAGTGGCGCATGGCAGTTATGAGTGAGTGTACCGTGCGGCCGTATTTCAGATCGCCCACAAGATATATGTTGAGGTTTTCGAGTGTGCCCTGGGTTTTGTATATTGAATAGAGGTCGAGCAGACACTGTGACGGGTGCATGTGGGCACCGTCTCCTGCATTTACTATTGGCACCGGCGAAATCTCGCTCGCGTATTGTGCCGCACCTTCTATGTAGTGGCGCATCACGATGACGTCAGCATAGTTGGACACCATCAGGATTGTGTCTTTGAGCGTTTCGCCTTTTGTGACACTGGATGCTTTTGCATCCGAGAATCCTATCACTTTGGCTCCTAGACGGTTGGCTGCCGTTTCAAAACTGAGCCTGGTGCGTGTTGACGGTTCGAAGAAAAGGGTTGCTACAATTTTGCCTTTGAGAAGTTCTCTGTTGGGGTGCTTCTCGAATTCCTGTGCCAGCCTTATCATATACATGATTTTGTCTTTCGACAGGTCAGCAATTGTTACGAAATCGTGTTTCATTATTTTTATGGTTTTCTTTTTGCTTTCGACCGCTAAGTTAATCATATTTTTTCAAATGGAGTGGCTTCTGGGGTGATTAATGACTGAGTCAGGTGCATTTTTGTATATATCAGTAATGTCTTTTATGATGAAGAGTATATGCTTTTTGTGTATGATATATGTGGTGGTATGTGTGCGGAACGCTTTGACAGCTTACGCTTGTATGCATTATTTTTTTATAGTTGTATATAATGATGTTGCAGACCGCTGTTTCCGTTTCTTTTGACGGCGTAAAGCGATATGGAAAATATCATTATATTTGTTTTGCTTTTTATCCTAATTGCATTATCTTTGCCAAAAAATCGGTTTCCGGTCATGAGAAAAATCTTTATACATTTTCTTTGGGGATTATTAGTTTTGTGTTTTGTCGCAGGAGCGGCAGCTTTTACAGCCATCTGGTTTGGATGGATAGGTTATATGCCTCCGTTGGAGGATTTGCAGAATCCGATAAGCAGATTTGCCACGCAGGTATATTCGTCAGACGGCAAGGTGATTGGTACATGGAATCTCAATCGTGAAAACCGAATATGTGTTTCTTATTCGAATCTGTCTCCGCATCTGGTGCAGGCGCTTATTGCAACAGAGGATGAACGCTTTTATGATCATTCCGGAATAGACTTCATTGCGCTCGGACGTGCAATGGTCAAGAGAGGTTTGCTCGGACAGGAAAGTGCCGGAGGAGGTTCTACAATTACGCAGCAGTTGGCAAAGCAGCTTTATTCCGAAACTGCAGGAAGTACAGTGGAGAGGCTTTTGCAGAAACCAATTGAATGGGTGATTGCTGTGAAACTGGAGCGCTATTATACAAAAGAGGAGATAATAGCTCTTTATCTTAATTATTTTGATTTTTTGCATAATGCGGTAGGAATAAAGACTGCAGCTAATACCTATTTTAATAAGGAGCCGAAAGATCTTACTGTAACAGAAGCGGCCACACTGGTAGGACTTTGTAAAAATCCGTCGCTTTTTAATCCTGTGAGATATCCTGAGCGCTGCCGTAACCGCCGTAATGTTGTGCTCGGACAGATGAGAAAGGCTGGTTTCATTTCAACAGCAGATTACAACCGGTATTCTGACGAACCGCTGACTCTTGATTTTCATCGTACGGACCACAAAAATGGAACCGCACCTTATTTCCGTGAGTTCCTCAGAATGTATATGACCGCACAGCGTCCGGAAAAGGATAATTATCCGGAATGGAACCAGAGGCAGTATGTGCTTGATTCGATAGCATGGGTGAACGATCCGTTGTACGGATGGTGTAACAAGAATTTCAAGAAGGATGGCAAACCATATAATCTGAATACAGACGGATTGAAGGTGTATACAACTGTGGATTCAAGAATGCAGCGTTATGCGGAAGAATCTGTTTATGGGCATGTCGCAAAGTTCCTTCAACCTGAATTTTTCAAGGAAAAACGTAGAAAGCGTAATGCTCCTTTCTCTGATGCGCTTACTGCCAAACAGGTGGATCAGATAATGGAGAGATCTGTAAGACAAAGTGAACGATACAGAGAGATGAAGGCTTCAGGTGCTTCTGATGAAGAAATAAGAAAGGCTTTTCATACACCTGTGGAAATGTCAGTGTTTACATACCATGGTGATATAGACACTGTGATGACACCGCTCGACAGTATCAGATACGTTAAGTCATTCCTGAGAGCCGGATTTATGAGTATGGATCCGAAGACTGGTGAAGTTAAGGCATATGTCGGAGGACTCGATTATTCACATTTTATGTATGATATGGTGATGAACGGACGTCGCCAGATAGGTTCTACCATAAAACCGTTCCTTTATTCATTGGCAATGGAAAACGGTTTCTCGCCTTGTGATAAGGTTCCAAATGTGCAGCAGACCTATATAGTTGCGGGCAAACCATGGACACCGCGCAATGCGAGCCGTAAACGTTATGGTGAGCTTGTTACATTGAAATGGGGCTTGGCGCAGTCGAACAACTGGATTTCGGCTTATCTCATGAGCAAACTCAATCCACAGCAGTTTGTGAGTCTTTTGCGGGATTATGGCATAAACAATCCGGATGTTTATCCTTCAATGTCTCTTTGCCTCGGACCTTGTGAGGTTTCTGTAGCAGAGATGGTGAGTGGTTATACGGCGTTTGTTAATCATGGTATACGTACTGCACCTTTATTTGTCACTAGGATAGAGGACAACGAGGGTAATGTAATTGCAAGTTTCAGACCTCATATGAATGAAGTTATCAGTGAGGAGAGTGCAAATAAGATGCTTGTGCTTTTGAAAGGTGTTGTAGATGGTGGAACTGCCGGACGTTTGAGATTCAAATATAATATTCCAGGAGAGATTGGTGGTAAAACTGGTACGACAAACCGAAATTCTGATGCCTGGTTCGTTGGTTTCACTCCTCAGCTTGTAAGTGGATGCTGGGTTGGAGGTGAAGACCGTGATATTCATTTCGACTCAATGAGAATGGGGCAGGGCGCAACTATGGCTTTGCCTATATGGGCATATTTTATGAAAAAAGTATATGCTGATAAGACATTGGGATATGATTCTTCTGCAAAATTTGATATGCCTGAAGGTTACGATCCGTGTGCATTCGTGGAAGATGAGGAAACAAACTTGGGTGTTGACGAGATATATGAATGAGTTCAGTTGTATTCGGTCTAATTAATATAAAATGAATACGTATAGTGTTTATATATTATAATAATGTGTTATGAATGCTTTGTTTGTGAATGTATGTTAAAATTAAAGATTGAAGTAAAATTTTGTTCAAAATATTTGGAGGGAATGCAAATTTACACTACCTTTGCATCCGCTTTCGGTTAATAAATAACCACAAGCAATAAAAGAAAGAGTTCTTTGAACAACTTACATAAAGACAGAGAAAGTAGTACAAGAAGCGATTTCAATAACCTTGAAATCAAGGGTTAATAGATCCGTTGATTAGTTTATTGAACTTTAAATCGGTTTGAATGGAAATTCTGAACAGAGACAAATTTCTGTCATGTAATACTTTTAATCAGGTGTTGCATTGACAGAAAAAGATATTTTACAATGTAGAGTTTGATCCTGGCTCAGGATGAACGCTAGCTAC
>ENA-UONW01003007-UONW01003007.1-human-gut-metagenome-genome-assembly--contig:-CS52-NODE-3007-length-14995-cov-8.189023_pt1 | contig 14995 bp, 8 predicted proteins | sample MGYA00242463_ERZ724010 | MGnify/ENA metagenome assembly ERZ724010 | reverse complement strand
TTGTAAACGCGGTCGTTCATGTCCTTACGGGCAATGGGGCGGTTGGTCGGGATGACTACTACATCCAGTTTATAGATATCCCAGAATTCACCTGCTTCCGTTTCGGCTGTACCGGTCATACCCGAAAGCTTGTGGTACATACGGAAGTAGTTCTGCAAGGTGATGGTTGCGAATGTCTGTGTGGCTGCTTCTACCTTCACACCTTCCTTGGCTTCGATAGCCTGGTGCAGACCGTCGGAATAGCGGCGGCCTTCCATGATACGGCCGGTCTGCTCATCCACAATCTTCACCTGTCCGTCTATCACGACATATTCGTCGTCCTTTTCGAACATGGTGTAGGCTTTCAACAGCTGGTTGATGGTATGTACACGTTCCGACTTGATGGCATAGTTGGTGAGCAGGGCATCCTTCTTGGCCAGACGTTCTTCTTCGCTCAGGTCCTTTTCATTTTCAAGTTCGGAGAGCTGGGCAGTAATGTCTGGCAATACGAAGAGAGTAGGGTCGGCCGAATTGCCGCTGATAAGGTCTACACCCTTATCGGTCAGGTCGACGCTGTTCAGTTTCTCGTCGATGACGAAGTAGAGCGGGTCGGTAACTTCGTGCATGCGCTTGTTGTTCTGCTCCATGTAGATTTCCTCGGTCTTCAGCATGCCGGCTTTGACGCCCTGTTCGCTCAGGAACTTGATGAGCGGTTTGTTCTTGGGCAGGGCCTTGTGGCTGCGGTAGAGAGCCAGGAAACCTTCTTCCTGTTCTTTCTTGTCGCTGGAGGCGATGAGGCGTTTGGCATCGGCCAAGTATTGGGTGGCCAGTCGCTTCTGGGCTTCTACCAGTCTTTCTACCAGCGGGCGGAGCTGTTCGAACAGCTGGTCATCCCCTTTGGGTACCGGACCGGAAATAATCAACGGGGTACGGGCATCGTCAATCAATACGGAGTCCACCTCATCGACGATGGCGTAGTTGTGCTGGCGTTGTACGAGATCTCTCGGGCTGATGGCCATGTTGTCACGCAGGTAGTCGAAACCAAATTCATTGTTGGTACCGAATGTGATGTCGGCCAGGTAGGCACGGCGGCGGGCATCGGAGTTAGGCTGGTGCTTGTCGATGCAGTCTACGCTCAGGCCGTGGAACATGTAGAGCGGTCCCATCCACTCGGAGTCACGCTTGGACAGGTAGTCGTTCACGGTTACGACGTGTACACCGTTACCGGTCAGGGCGTTGAGGAATACGGGGAGGGTAGCCACGAGGGTCTTACCTTCACCGGTTGCCATTTCGGCAATCTTGCCTTTGTGCAATACGACACCACCGAAGAGCTGTACGTCGTAGTGTACCATGTTCCAGGTAATTTCATTACCGCCTGCCATCCAATGGTTTTTGTAGATGGCCTTGTCGCCTTCGATGCGGACAAAGTCCTTGGTAGCAGCCAGCTGGCGGTCGAAGTCATTGGCCGTTACGGTGATTTCTTCGTTCTCCGTGAAACGGCGTGCCGTTGACTTGACAATGGCAAAGGCAGCGGGTAACACATCGTCGAGTGCTTTTTCGTAAATCTCCAGTATTTCCTTTTCGATTTTGTCTATCTGGGCAAAGAGTTCTTCACGCTTTTCCAGTTCCGTGTTTTCTACTGTAGCCTTCAGCTCGTCCACTTTGGCACGTTGCGAGGCTGCGGAGTTGCGGATGTATGCCTTCAGCTCTTCTGTTTTGGCACGCAAGGCATCGTTGTCCAGACTGTCGATTTCGGGATAAACGGCTTTCACCTTGTCTACCCATGGTTGTATTTCCTTCATGTCACGGGTGGATTTATTGCCGAAAATCGAGCTTAAAAATTCATTGAATCCCATTTTATAATTGTTTTTTTATTATTATTCTGTTTGATTGATAGATATTTTGCCTCTGCAAAGGTAAGCATTTCGCAACAGAGCACACAGCGTTCTGCCGAGTTTTTTCCGTCAATCTGCCCATTCCTGCAGGCCATGGCGGACTGAAGTGAGGAAAATGGGGACATGCGGAACCCTTTGTCATGAAAAATCAGAGGTTGAGCGGAGAAGCGGTACAGCCGTTGGGGGCACGTATGCGCATCACATTGCTCAGTGTAGGGGCAATGCGGTCGGCACTGACGGCGGTCCGGATGGTTTCGGCCTTGATACCTCCTCCGATAAGTATCAGCGGAGCCGGTATTTCGGCAGCCCGGACAGCCCGGCTGTCGGTGCTGTTTTCCTGGACGATGGTCCATCCGGGCAGAACCTCGATGAGCAGGTCGCCCGAGCGTTTGCGGTGGTAACCGTTGCGTACGCGGTCGATTTGTGGTGACCAGGAGCCGAGCAGCAGCCGTTGCGAAGAGTAGACTTTGTCCACTCCGCTGAACTGAACCAGAAACGTTGCCGATTTCTCGAGTATTTCAGTCAGGTCGAGCTGCTTGTCTTCCAGTAGTTTATGATTGAGATAAATTTGTTGGTCATAGAATGCCTCGACGTATTGCCCTGATCCGTAGGTCGCCATCAGATACATGTTGAGCAGCGTGGCACAACGGTTCAGATGGAACTCTCCTCCGGGGATACGGTAGATACCGGTATCGGCAGGGTCGGGGTCGGCATAGCCGGTAGACGCAATGCACAGGATGGTGTTCTGTAAACCGACTCTTTTGTCGATGAGGTCGAGCAGCGTGGCGATGCTTCTGTCCAGTCTGACGTAGGTGTCCTGCATCTCCATGGCACATTCGCGTGTGCTGCGGTGGTTGTAGTTGCCTGCATAGTAGGTCAGGGCCAGCAGGTCGGTAGTATTGTCCTGCCCTAAGCCGCTCTTTTTCAGCAGCTGGGCGGTGAGCAGGTTCACTTCGTCGTTGATGAAGGGGCTGGCGGACAGTCGGTAGAATTTGTTCTCGCGTTCGGTCTCAAAGATGTATTTGAACGGCTCGGTACGCCAGTCGGACAGGTATTTGTAGTCGCCCATCGGCTTTACGGGCGTCCAGACGATGTCTTTGATGCGAAAATCTACCGAGCAGGAGTCATTGTATTGGTTAAGCCATTCGGGGAATTCCTGGTAATAGGTACTTCCACACCACTTGCCGTTGGTCTTGTTGATCCAGAAAGCGCCGTCGCCTGCGTGTCCGGCACTCAGGATGGCGGCGTCGCGGTTGGGGGCGATGGCGTAGACTTTAGCCTGGTTACGAGTGGCGATTTTCAGTTCGTCGGCGATGGTGGAGGTCAGCAGATGGGCGGGCGAACTGCTTTGGTTGGTATAGTTGCCCATGTAGTTGGGGTCGTCCACACAGCTGCGTGGCGTCAGGGTGGATACGTCCATCCATTTGCCTGCAATGATGCCGTGGGTGGCAGGAGAGCAGCCGGTGAAGATGGTGGCCGTGGCCGACGCGCGGTCGGGCTTGTTGAACGGCATCTCTGCCTGCAGGAATACTTTCCCTTCACGCATCAGCCGCTTGAAGCCTTTTTCGCCGTAGAGGGACGAGAACGCCTCCAGATAGTCGGTGCGCAGCTGGTCGATGGTCAGCGTTACAACCAGCTTGGGTGTGGCGGGCAGCGGTTGGGCCTGCATGCCGCCGATGGTCAGCATCAATATGGAGGTTATCAGTCCTTTTTTCATTTCTTCTGTTTCGTAGCTTGTTTATGTGACAATATCAGGTTGCCTGCCGAACGTACCAGCAAACACAGTGCCAAAGGTAATACAGCTAAATTGATTTTTTGCGGAATTATCGCCCAAAGCACTATAAATAGTGTTAAAACGGCCAGATTGGCCATCATATAGTAGCTCTTTTGTTTCCGGATGACCTTTCTCAGCATGCAAGGCAGGCAGAAAAGGTGCAACGGATGGAGTACAAAGAGCACATAGTTGGAACCTACGGCGGGGTGTTGCGAGAAGAAGGACAGGAAAGCCAGGATACATCCGCCCAATCCGGCCGCGAGGAAAAGGGCGAGGTCGATTCCCCACAGACTTTTCCCTTTACGGAGTCCATACCATGTGGCCACAATGATTACGGCCAGTAACAGCAGGGCACAGGTCATCGGGCCGGGAATCAGAAGGGAGTCTTCTTCGTTTTCGGCAGAAGCGCTGACCACTTGCTCGGTATCGCTTACCAGCGGAATGCTGTATGTGCCTGTAGAGTCGGCCAGCGTGGCGGTGGCAAAGAAGTCTTTCAGGTAGAGGGGAGCGAACATCATCTGATGCCGGCTGATGGGTCGGTCGGCTTCGCTGCCCAGGCAGAGGTCTATGCCCAGCTTCGACCACGGATGTCCCTGGCAACATTCGTGAACGATGTCGCGGAAGCTGCGGCCGGTGTCGGTCGTTGTCATGTCGTCGGCATAGTGCAGTCGGTCTTCTACAGCCCGTTCCACCAGGTCGCGCGGGCGGGTAGCGCAGTTGTCGTGGAAGAAGTTGTAGAGGTAGACGCGGTTCTCCGGGCGGTAGTTCTCTTCCAGCAGGGCTATCAGCCGTTGTTTTTCTTCGTGGCTGAGGTTCAGTGTCTGCTGCCATACGTCGCGGTTGGTCATCTGATACTCGGACAGGAAATATTTGTAGTTTGTGGCTCCCAGCTGGTAATACGTTTCGCCCAGCGTGAAGCGCAGGACGAAGTTAGGCGTGTCGAAGCTGAACAGACCATAGTTGAACACGGCGTCGATGCCCTTCCGATGGTCTTCGTAGCGGAGGGCCGTATGTCCGAAGAGGGCGTAGATGTCCGTTCCCGACCCGCAGGTCAGCAGGCTGAGGCGGATACCGTCGTCTTCGGGCGCAGGCTGTACCTCTGCCGCCAGCAGGCGGGGGCAGGCAAGGCTGCACACGAAGGCCGTGATGCATATAATATAGGAATATAGAGTCCGTTGCATGTCCTTTCAATGATTTGCGGCGCAAAGATAATGTTTGGTGCCCGAAAGTCCTACAATTGTTTCGAAAATTGTTGGCATTCGCTGAAAATCTGGCCGGGCGTGTAGGGAGGAATCGTCGGGATACGCTTGTTGGGGCGTCGGGACACTTTGTTTTGCTTTGTTTGTTCCTGCTGACAAAATGATGGGATTTGCGATTTTGTGCTGACATCGGCTTTTTTCGGAAAAGATAAACGGGGCGGGCAGAAGCCTGGAATGAATGTCCCAACCCGCGGGAAAGTGGGCATTTGGCGGGCAGGATGTATGTTTTCTGTCGTTACATTGTTTGTTTTGGGTGAAAACATTGTATGTTTCCTGGCAAAAGATTGCTTGAAAAAACAGGTTCCAATGCCTGAAAAGATGGAAAAAGTGCCGGATTTTGTACAGAAAAGGTCTGTTTTTGCCGGTTTCTCTCTGTTTTCCGTGCCAAAATGCGGCTTTCAAGGCTCCAGTTTCGTCTGGTTTGTTTGTAAGGATTTTGCTATCTGTCTGTACGTGAGCTAGAAAGGTGATTTTGTCTTCGTTCTTTTCCATCGGCCCCGACTTCGCTTCGAAAGAAGCGAATCTCAGGCCGTTTGGAAATCAAAGTGTCATTTTGCTACATCGGAAAACGGAATGAAGCGACTGGCGAGGAAGGACTTCATTTCTTTCGGAAAGGTGGTCTTTGAGGCTGTTGCCTGCTGCCGCCATACAGTTTGTCTATCAGGTCCGTGCGTCCGAGACGGCGCAGCTCGTTGACGATGTTGCGTCGTTCTTCGGGTTTGTACCAGAAGAAGAACTGCCGTTGGGCCAGCTTTTCGCGCTGCGTCTTGGCGCTGAACACGGGTTCGAGCGTATACGGATGGAAGCCCGTATACCACGCTTCGGTGGAGACAGTCATAGGGGTGGGCGTAAAGTCCTGTACCTGCTCCAGATGGAAGTCGAGGCGCTTGGTGATGACGGCCAGTTCGGCCATGTCTTCTTCGTGGCAGCCGGGGTGGCTGGATATGAAGTAGGGGATGAGCTGCTGCCGCAGGCCTTCTTCACGGTTGATGCGGTCGAATATCTGCTTGAATGTTTCGAACTGGGCGAACGGTGGTTTGCGCATTACGTTCAGCACACGGTCGCTGGTATGTTCGGGGGCCACCTTGAGGCGACCGCTGACGTGGCGGGTGATAAGCTCGCGGGTATATTCGCGGGTACTTTGGTTCACCTTGGGGTCCTTGCTCTCGTGGAGCAGCAGGTCGTAGCGCACACCGCTACCGATAAACGACTTCTTGATGCCCGGCAGGGCGTCTACGGCATGATAAATGTCGAGCAGAGGGCGATGGTCGGTGTTCAGGTTGGGGCAGATACGCGGGTGGATGCACGAGGGACGTTTGCATTTCTTGCACAATTCGAGATTCGCGCCCTGCATGCGGTACATGTTGGCACTTGGGCCGCCCAAGTCGCTCAGATAACCTTTGAAGTCGGGCAGTTCCATGACGGCTTTTACTTCGCGCAGAATGCTTTCCTTGCTTCGGCTCACGATGAATTTCCCCTGATGGGCGGAGATGGTACAGAATGCACAACCGCCGAAACAGCCGCGATGGATGTTGATGGAGTGCTTGATCATGTCGTAGGCCGGGATGCGCTTGCCCTTGTATTTGGGATGGGGCAGGCGCGTGTAGGGCAGGTCGAACGAATGGTCCAGTTCCTCGGTGGTGAGGGGCGGATAGGGTGGATTGACGACAACCGTTTGCCGCCCTACCGTTTGTAGGATGCGCGAAGCGGCATATTTGTTGCTCTCTTCCTCGATGTGGCGGAAGTTGGCGGCCTCCTTCTTCTTGTCCTTCAGACACTCCTCATGGGAATAGAGGGTGATGTCGCCCTCCTGAGGATGGACTTCACGGGTGAGGTAGGCAATTTGGGGGATATCGTCCAGTGGCAATCCCTGCTGCATGCGACGTACCAGTTCGACTATCGGTTTTTCGCCCATTCCATAGATGAGCAGGTCGGCCCCGCTGTCGCACAGAATGCTGGGGCGAACACGGTCCTGCCAGTAGTCGTAGTGGGTGAGGCGGCGCATACTGGCCTCGATACCGCCCAAAAAGACGGGAACGTCGGGGTAGAGCCGTTTCAGGATTTGGGTATAGACAATGGAAGGATATTCCGGACGCATGTCGGGGCGTGCGTCGGGCGTATAGGCATCATCGCTGCGCAAGCGCTTGTTGGCCGTATATTTGTTGACCATCGAGTCCATGCAGCCGGCCGATACGCCGAAGAACAGACGCGGACGGCCCAGTTTCTTGAAGTCGCGCAGGTCGTCACGCCAGTTGGGTTGGGGTACAATGGCCACCCGCAGTCCTTCGGCTTCGAGGATGCGCCCGATGACGGCGGCTCCGAACGAGGGATGGTCCACGTAGGCATCACCGCTGAAGATAATCACGTCCAATTCTTCCCACCCGCGAAGTTCCACTTCTTTCTTGGTTGTGGGCAACCAGTCTGTCAGTCTGTATTCTTTCATGGGCACAAAGATAGTGCAAACCAAGCAATGTGCAAAGTTTGTACTTGACTTTAAGGGTGATGGAAATGTCGGAGGGAAAGTGTCATTTCGTAAACTGAACCGTCATACGCTCTCCTTCGTAAATCTCACGAAAGCCGATGCCTTGCTCAGCCAGATACTCTTTCAGGTCTTTGAAGGCTTCGGCATGGTCCATGATGATTTCCAGTGATTCACCCGGTTGTGCCTCACACAAGGCTTTGATGGCGGGGATGAGCGGGCTGTAGGGCAGGGAACCGCAGGTATTGATGGTCTTCATGTCAGTCTTCCTCATCTTCTTCCAGCGGGTGGGCAGGCAACCACTCCAGATAGAGGCGTATGAGCTGCTGCAGTCCGAAGGCTTTCATGTTGTTGTGATAGATAACGTCGATGCAGAGGTCGAGCAGGTCTTTACTGTCTTCTACCTGGGCGGCGATAAGCGAACGGATGTTCAGTTTCAGTTTGTCGAGTACCGTTTCGTCCACGATACCGTTACTGTCAATAAGATGCTGGAACAGTCCGTACTTTTGGATGGTTGTCAGGTTCTCGTCCGATACTTGGATACTGCGTGTACCACTGGGGTTGGCTTGTATAGTGTACATGTCTTTTTAGTTTTAAGGGTTATGTTTTATGTATCTTGTGCAGCAAAGATAAACTTTTCGTGACACAGTAGATACAAAAGCTCCCAGTTTTTTTATTTTTTCTTGGTCATCCTCATCAGAACGGACTGTTCCAGCTATGATTTTTCAGCGTTTCAGGTCTATTTGTTGAGCAATTGCTGTACTGCTTCGCTGTTGGTCGCTTTTCCTTTTTGTTCGGATGTCAGGAAGAGCTGGTCCAATTGGTGGAACTCCAGTCGGGTTTCCGGATGGAATTCGGGTGATGCGACATAATTGCGGACAGAGTATAACAACTGGCGCATGGCGGGCAGATTCTCAGTCTTTTCGGTACAGTTGACGGAAAGGACAAACAGGCGTCCCTTACCTACCTGTGCCTCGAAAGCGATGCCCAACTTGCGGTTGTGTTCATACGTGTCTATCGGTTGGATGACGGGAGTAACGGACGGCATGCCTTCCAGTTCCATGGCGGTTGCATGGTTCAGTACATCCCACCACTGCCAGTCGGCGTAACTGGAAGTAGGGAAGCTGTTGAAGCAGGGATGCTCTTCTTGGATCAGTGTACCTACAATCATCGGGTCCCAGTTGAACATGATGGGATTCCAGAAATGACCTGTAAACTTGGCCTTCCGTCCGTTTACTTTTTGAGGAATCAGCAGCACGTTCTCGCCTCTTTCCAATGCTTCCTTTACCCGGTTGTCGTATTGGGTAGCATACAGATAGTCTGTGGCCGGTTGCGTCATAGTGCTTGGGTATACCCAAAAATCCCATTCGTTGTGATAGGTACCGTTCAGGGTCGTGTGCAGAGTCATCTTTCGGGCTTCCTCAATGCCGTTCAGTTCAATACGGATGAGGCCCAACGAATCGAGGGTAGCACATTGGATGGCAGGTGTGGCAATCCGTCCTTTTTTGAACGTTGTCCCCTGTTCGTCTTCTACATACCATTCCAGCTGTCCGCGCTTCAACGGATTTTCACCGTAATGATAGATTTCCATTTGGGCGGTAAAGGCTTCGTTGTTCAGGTAAGTACGTTTGGGGATACGTGCCAGCAGTACGGTCGGTGCGCAGGACTCGCGGTATTTCTCGGGAGTGACCAGTCCCTTGCTTTCCCAGAAAGCGTCGAGCACTCCGACAAAAGCACTGCCCTGGCCCGGAAAATCAGTCAGTCCCAACAACTGGAATCCGCCGGAATTGGGTGTACGGAGCAGGGCTTCGTTCACCTCTTTATACTGTAGGATGGTGTGTGCACCGGTGGCGTGGAAGAAGTCGTCGGCTTGATGAAGCATGCCGTTGCGTGCCAGTCTTTCCTGGAATACCTCAAAATTACGTGGCGACAGGACTCCAGTATATTTCTTGATTTCCTGAAAATTGGGATACATACAGCGTTGGCCGGTTTCATGAGCTATGACAGGGCAGTCTATGTCCGACTCTTTGCTTCTGTCCCAATCTGTAGAGGGCTTTCCATCGTAGACGGTAATCCATCCTTTGGAGGTGACGTGCGAGGTATAATATTGGTCGGATGCTGTGTGGGTACGGGCGGTTGAGGCTGAATACAGATGGCGGTTGTCGTACTTTTGTCCTTTTTGGATCAGATCTTCCAGTACGCTGAAATCACCTTCATTTTCATTTCCGTTACACATCAGGAGGAACGACGGATGATTGCCATATTCATCGAGCATCGCAATCATTTCCTTTTCAAAGAACTCACGGCGTTCGGGATATTTGCCAACGTCCTTTATCCACATCGGCAGCTCGGCCTGCAGGTAGATACCTGTTTCGTCTGCCGCTTCGAATGCGGCTTTGGGCGGGCACCAGGAATGGAAGCGTACGTGGTTCATGCCATAGTCTTTTACCGTACGGAAGATGCGTTTCCACTCTGTTACTTCTGTCGGAGGATAACCGGTCAGCGGGAACACACAACATTCCAATGTTCCGCGCAAGTGTATATTCCGATGGTTGAGGCGGATGTGGTGTTCTCCTTGTTCAACCTGCCGCATACCGAACCGTGTGGATAGTGTGTCCAAGCGGTCTCCTACCGATAATGTCGCTGTCACCCGATACAGATAGGGATTGAATTCATTCCAGAGCTTCATGTCTTTCCCTATTTTCAGGACATGTTCCAGCCGGTTACTGCCTTTTTCCAAGGTAACATCGGTTTCCAGACGGGAAACTTGTTTTCCCGTTTCATCCTGTAGCATAAGGGTGAGTTTACCTTTCGAAACACTGTCTGTCAGGTTCCTCAGCTCCATGTCCAGTTGTACCGAATGATGGTCGATGTCAGGAAATGGCTTCAGCGAATGGATATAAGTCTTTTCTCTTGCTATCAGTTCGATTCTTCCGGTTATACCATTCCAATTGGTTTGCGTATATTCGCTGGTACCGTGGTTCCATTGGTCCATGGGGTATTTCAGCCGGTTGTCCACACAAATAGTCAATATATGTACGCCGGGCGTCAGTTGTTGGGTCAATGTAAAGCGGTTGGGGGTAATCAGATGTTCTTCGATTCCGGCTTGCTTGCCGTCTACATATACAGTGGTTTCCCAATGGCAACGTTCCAGAAACAATGTGATTTCTTTGTCTTTCCAGGATTCGGGTATAACGACTTCACGTTGATACCAGGCTTGCCCGCAGTATTCAAATTTACGGGTAAGCCGGTCTACGTGACGGGCTGTATTGGCCAATCCTTTTCCTCCTTCATCTGTGGTACCTGGCAGTAGAATCGATTCGGGCAGTTTGCTTAAGAACAGCTGGGAACCTGGAGTTTTTCCGAATCCCATCAGGTCTGTCTGGAAACGCCAGATACCGGATAAGTCCATACTCGTCTGTTGGGCTGTAGTCAGTTGCATGCAGGACAGCAAAGCGAGAGTTAATATTGTTTTCTTCATTGGTTTAATGATATTCATTTAGTAAATAGTCTTTCGAGATTGGATGGCGACATTTCTACAACAGGGTTGAAACATTCGCTCTTCATATATTGTTTCAGGCTGTAAAGCAATTGGCGGGCAGCCGGCCGATTGTCCATATTTTGATGAAAATCGATGCCCGAGACGAGCAGTTTACCGTTACCTACCTTCACTTCAAAGAGCAAACCCAACGAGCGGTTGGTAACCCAGTCGTCGATGACACGCACCAGCGGCTGGATGTCCTTCGACAACTTGCTGAGGTGAATGGCATCTGAATGGCTCATGGCATCCCACCACTGATAGTTGCTATAGTAGTCGGTAGGGAAGTCGCGGAGAGCCGGATGTGAGGGATTGCATAAGATGCCTAAGGTGTGAGGAGCTTGTCCATTGGTCCAAGCTGTATTCCAGAAGATACTGGAAAATCCTACGGCAACTTCACCTCCCATCGTTTTGTTCAGTGAACCCTTTTTGAGTGAAAGCAGTACCTTACCTCCGGCTTGCAGGCAGTCAATGGCTTTCTGGTCAAGGGTGTCTGTCAATAGCAAAGCTTCATCCCATACTTGCTTCTGCGATGGATAGACCCAGAAATCCCAGTCGTTGCTGTGTCCGTCTACGGTGACTTCCAGTTTCAGCTGACAGGCTTTGTGGGTATTGCTCAGATTGAATGATATGTTTCCCAGTGGCAGGCAATTGCCAATGTCCAGACGGGTTACATTGAAATTTCCTTGGTTCAAGGTGTGGCCGGAAGAGTCACGAATCGTCCAGTTGGCTTTGGGCTGGGTGAGGGGCCGATAGAAATTGGCCACTTCGACAGCGGCAGTAAAAGTCTCGTTATTTTCGAGCACCAGTTTGGGAATACGTGCCAACGGCACGAGGCTGTTGCAGAAACGGCTGTATTCTTCGGCTGTGACATAACCTTTCCCTTCCCAGAACACATCGAGTGTACCTACGAGCGCAGTTCCTTGGCCGGGGAAGTCGTTCAGGCCAAGCAGTTGGAAACCTCCGAAGTCTGGTGTGCGTAATGCAGCTTCAATGTCAGCCTTGTAGCAGAGCGTCTGCAGTTTGCCCGATGCGAGCAGGAAACTGTCGGCCAGTTGGATGAGGCCGTTTTCCTTCAGACTTTCTTGGAAGATTTCGAAGTTGCGCGCTTGGTATACTCCCGTATATTTCTTCATTTCCTGGAAGTTGGGGTATACACACCATTGGCCTATTTCATGGCTGATGAATGGTTGCTTGAATTTTTGGGTGTAGTTGCGCCAATCGTAGGTTGTGGAGGGGGCTTTTGAATTGATGATGCTTTTCAAGCCGGCTCCCCATTGCTGGATACGTGGAGTGGCGTCGCTGAGGAAATCATTGACAGGCAGGTTGGGCCAACCGGCAGCCGAAGTATAGAGGCGGCGGGAATCACGTTCCTTCCAGTCACTGACAAAGCGGGTCAGGTAGTCGTTGGAATGCTTTCCGGCAGGCTCATTACCATAAGCCATCATACAGAAGGACGGATGGTTACCGTAGGCGTTGACAATGCGTTCGGCTTCCTGGCGTATGAACTCGTCGATGGGTTTGCCATCGCCGATGGTCGTTGACTGGTTGGCCCAGGAAGAACATTCAATCATGTAATACATGCCCAGTTCGTCGGCTGCCTGGAAGGCTGCTTCGGGCGGACACCAGGAATGGAAACGGATGTGGTTGATACCATATTGCTTGCAGATGCGAAGTTCACGCATCCATTCTTCCTTGTCGGTGGCGGGATAGCCGGTCAAGGGGAAGGATGCACAATGGAGGGTGCCTCGCAGGAACACGAGAGTACCATTAAGATAGAGTCGGCCGTTGTTTACACGCCACGTACGGCAACCGAAGGTGACATTACGATTGTCCAACTCTTCTTTACCGCTTCGGAGGGAACAGGTCAGCGTATAGAGATTGGGATTGAATTCGTCCCAAGTCTTTACGTCTTTGGGAAGAGCAAGAGTTACCTGCAACTGGTTTTCACCCGGTTGCAGGGTAAAGGATTGCGTACTCTCTTTTCCTTGCAAACTGAGTGTCAGACTTACTTTGCGGCGTTTGTCGGTTGTGTTGCATACGTTGGCTTTTACTGTCAGGCTGCCTTTTTCAATCTGTGGGAAGACGTGCAGCTGTTTATAGTAGGAACTACCCTTGGCTTCCAGATACATGGCGCCGACAATACCGTTCCAGTTGCCTTGTGTGTGGTCGGAGATGGAATGGGAATTTTCACCCGGATCGATGGCACGTACAGCATTGTCCACACGCACGGAGAGAGTGTGTTTGCCAGGGGTGAGGTAGTCTGTCAAATCATATTGTTGCGGAGCGCTCAAGGCATTTTGCATGCCTACTTCCTGACCGTCTATCCATACACGGCTTTCCCAATGGCAACGTTCGAAGAAGAGGTGGATGCTTTTTTTCTTCCACGACTTAGGTATTTCGATGTCGCGCTGGTACCAGGCTATACCCGAATAATAATTGTCGGGTTGCAGCCAGTAGGGAATCTTGAAGTTTTCGTGGGTGCGGTAGGGGGCATAACGGTCCAACTTGAAGAAGGTCTGGTCGTTAAAGCTGCCTGTCCATGGGGTGTTCAGATCGATAGGGTCGCCTTTCCCGTTGGTAATCATGGATCCCGGCAACTGGACGTAGTCGTCCAGTGCACGGAGATACCATTGGGCCGATATACCTTGGTCGTTACGGTCGATGGCAAAACGCCATGTTCCTGACAAGTCCATTACCTGAGCATGAACGGACATACAGAGGCACACGCATATTAATAGGAATAAAATAGGGTACTTTTTCATGACAATTGGAGTTTGATCATGGTTTGTGTACTATAAATACCTTGATGATTATTATCCAAAGCGGCGGTTTCGTCCAGTAAGTGCAGGGCCTTGTCGCGATTGCCAAGTCCCCAGTGTCCCAAAGCCATCATATACTTGCAATGGACGGTATTGCGTGTGTCAAGACTGTCGTCCCAGATAAGGAGGTCGGGCAGTGATACGGCAAAGTAGTCCATACGTACCTGGTCGAAGAGATGTTTCTCGCCATAGGATACAAGTTTATGGAAACGGCCTTTGGCTTCATCGGTTCGTCCCAGCTTCAGCAAGGCCATGCCCTGATAGAATATCTTGTCGGGCTTAGCGTCGTTGTAGTAGAGGGCAGCGGCAGGTTCAGTAGGGCCGTTTGTAGCCTTTTCCCAACATTCGGTCGCTTTTTCATGATTGCCTATGGACTGGTAGGCACACCCCATGAAATAGTAGAAATCGTTCTCTTGGGCACCATAGAGTTTCCCTTCGCCTAAATTATGCGGATAAACAAGGCATTCCTCAAGCAGGTGAATGGCTTCGGAGGCTTTACCGTCGGCCAAGGCTTGTTTGGCCAGTTCGATGCGGGCAAATTGGTATTGGCCGGAAACCTTGCCTTCACCACCTTCCCAAGGATGGAAGTGGTGGCCATCTACGATTTGCTTGGCCTCTTCGTAACGGCCGGTCTGGTTCAGAAGGGTGGCTTCCTCGAGGATAAGGTCGTCGCGGCGGGCTATCAGTTCGGGATATTGTTGCAGGAAGGCCAGACGCTGTCCGTGCGGGCGGTGCAGGCGCTTGTACAACTGGTCGAGTTCCATCAGAATACGGGCATCGGTGGGGTCGAGGCGGAAGGCACGTTCCATGCATGATACGGCTTTCTCTTCGTCTTGTTGTTTGTTGAAGTAGGCCAAAGCCAGGTTACGCCAGGCAATGGGGAAGGTGTCGTCTTTCTGTACGGACGTCTCCCAGGCTTGGATGGCCAGGTCGTATTGGCGCTTGTCGTAGTACAGGTTACCCAGGTAGTAGGGAGCCTTGGCATCGGACGGATTGACTTCCATGGCGCATTGCAGGGCCAGGATGGCTTCCAGACGGTTGGGGAAGCAATAGTCGGGACAGGCCTGTGAGGCTTGTACAAAGACGTCGGCATAACCTTCCTTATCGCCCTGCTTCATGCACCAGCCCAAGTAATAATAGGTCATGGGACTGACGGCCTGTTGGCTGATGGCCAGTTGCCAGAGGGAGATGGCTTCGTCCCAACAGCCGGCGGCACAATAGTCGAGGGCTATCTCGTCGTAGTTGTGGG
>ENA-UONW01002998-UONW01002998.1-human-gut-metagenome-genome-assembly--contig:-CS52-NODE-2998-length-15037-cov-6.665732_pt1 | contig 15037 bp, 11 predicted proteins | sample MGYA00242463_ERZ724010 | MGnify/ENA metagenome assembly ERZ724010 | reverse complement strand
GGCACACAGAAACCATTTGCCATCTCGCGCATAGCCGGTACGGTGAAGGACGGCGGTGAACTTCAGAACGTGTACTTCGATGCGGTGACACTGGGAGATGCGCTGACTTTGCCCCGCATCCCCGGCGCCTTTTCTACGGTGACAACGGGCGTACAGGCCAGTGACGTGATGGACGGAGTGTTGGGCAACAACTTCCTGCAACGTTTCAACCAACTTTATGACTTCAAGAATAATTTTCTTTATTTGGAGGTGAACGACCGGCTTTATACTCCTTTCTATGACTTTCTGGTGCGTTGAGCAGGAAGTTCACATCATTGTAACGCTTTGTACACATTCTTGACACAGGTTGTGCACATCTTTGTGACAGGAAAACGTTGTTCTGAACAATATAGGTTATGAAAAAGGCTATTGGGAGATGTAGGTATAGTTTCTTTATTCCTTTATCTTCTTCTTGTACTGTTCATAGCGTGCAGTTATTTCCCTTACAAAGTTGTATGTTTCCGTACCACGGAAATAACCGTTCTTGCAGACCGGGTCGGTAAAGTATTCTTCGTTGGCTTTCAGGAGGATATATTTCTCGACATTGTCTTTCCACACATTCTTGTCTTTCCCGTATTTTTCGGCCAGGGCCATTGCATCCTGTACGTGTCCGATGCCGGAATTATAGGATGCCAGAACGAATTTAACCTGTTCTTCTGGCGGTAAGTTCTTGAAGCTTTGTGCGGTTTTTCCGATGTATTTGACTGCCGCCTTGATGCTTTCTTCCGCATTTTGCTCCTTACCCGGCGGCACTCCCATGGCACGGGCTGTAGAGGGCATCAGCTGCATCAGTCCCTTGGCACCTGCCCACGATACGGCAGTCGTGTCGAAGTTCGATTCGGTATAGGCCAGTGAAGCCAGCAGCCGCCAGTCCCAACCTATCTCTTTCGCATATTTTTTGAAGAGGTCGTCGTAGTGTGAGATTCTTCCTTCGCGCAGCGAAAGGATGGGAGTGTGGGGAGTGGATTTGCTGATCTCAAAATATCGTTTGGTACTCGCCTTATAGTCGGGTGAAGTGCTGTTTGCCTTGTGCCATTCGCTGGCGGCTTTAGCCAGTTGGGGACAGTCTTTGCGTACTGCCCATGACGAGCGCTGGTCGAAACTGATGGCCAGGTCGATGTCCAGATTGGGGTAATACGTGCGGTTCAGTCGGGCAATGTCATTGTCTGTTACGGTATATGGTATTTTACCCTGTGCTACTTGTTCGATAAGATCTTCGGCACTCACACTGTCTCCCCGTACAAGGTGGATATGAATACCGCCTCCCAGTTCCTTGTCCAGATTGACCAGACGTTCGTGATACTTACCCGGTTTCACGTAGATGTCTTTACCTATCAGTTCGGTGACATCTTTCAGCGGTCTGTTCCGTCCGCCCTTACGTTGTACTACCACCTGATGGGTGATGACGTCTTCGCCGCAATAGAGCAGGCTGTCTTTCCATTCTTTGGTAACGGGCAGGGTATAGGCTATCAGATCGCCTTCGCCTGCCTGTAGTTTACGGATGAGGTCTTTGACGTTTCGGGCTACCTTGACTTTCAGCTCTACACCAAGGCTTTTGGCAAATTGTTCGCTCAGTTCGTACTGGAAGCCCATTTCCTGTCCGCGGTAGTTGAAGTAGGAAGTAGAGCTGTAGAGTGTTAGAACCACCAGCTGGCCGCTGTCCTTTATCTGTTGCAGGTCGTGTGTGCCTGCATCTGTTTCTTGGCTGCCTGTATGGTTCCGGCAGCCTGTAACGGCCAGCAGTAGCAGCAATGCTGCCATACTGATAATTCTAGTCAGCCTGCATTTCTCCATTATCCGTTGTTGACGTTGTCATGGATATGTTTCTTGATGTACATCGTCAGGATGTCGATGGCCACCTGATTGTTTCCTCCTTCGGGTACGATGAGGTCAGCATACCGTTTGCACGGTTCGATGAACTGCTGGTGCATGGGTTTCAGAATGCGGGTATAGCGTTCCATGACGGCTTCAGCCGTTCGTCCTCGTTCCACCACGTCGCGCTGGATGACGCGGATCAACCGTTCGTCCGGATCGGCGTCGACAAAAACTTTCAGGTCCATCATGCTGCGCAGTTTCTTGTCGCACAGGGCGAGGATTCCTTCGATGATGATAACGTCCCGAGGTTCGATGTGAATGGTTTCCGGTTGCCGGGTACAGGTCAGGTAGGAGTAGGTGGGCTGTTCGATACTCTTGCCCTCACGCAGCATGGCCACATGTTTGGACAGGAGACTCCATTCGAAGGCATCGGGATGGTCGAAATTGATGTTCTGTCGTTCTTCTACAGGCACGTGGCTGCTGTCCTTGTAATACGAATCCTGAGGCAGCAATACGACTTCGCCTGCGGGCAGGCTTTCAATGATTTTCTTTACGACGGTGGTCTTTCCCGAGCCTGTACCGCCGGCTATTCCGATTATTAACATCCGTTTATATGAATTTCTGAAACAAAACAAGTATTTTTGCACCCGTTTAAGGACTGCATATTTAGTTGCAAATATAGTATAAATCATTAAAATAACAAAGTTATGGTGAAACACATTGTTTTGTTTAAGTTGAAAGACGAGGTGCCGGCCGAAATGAAACTGGCAGCCATGAATGCTTTCAAGGCTGCTATCGAGGCTCTTCCGGCCCGGATACCTTTTATCCGTAAGATAGAAGTCGGACTGAACATCAATCCTTCCGAGACGTGGAGTATTGCCCTCTACAGCGAATTCGACAGTCTGGACGACGTGAAGCGCTATGCCGTACATCCCGACCATGTAGCAGCCGGAAAATTGCTGGCCGACGTGAAGGAAAGCCGTGCATGTGTCGATTACGAATTGTGATGACTTTCTAAACCTGATAATATTTATTGCTGATGAAGAAAATTTTATTTCCTCTGATTCTTTCCTTATTGGCCTTTGCCGTGCATGCCCAGATTCAGGAACCGGTGAAGTTCAAGACCGAGTTGAAAAATGTGTCCGCCACCGAGGTGGAAATTGTATTCACTGCTTCCATTGAACAGGGATGGCATGTCTATTCGACCGACCTGGGCGACGGAGGCCCCATCTCGGCTACATTCAATACAGACAAACTGACCGGTGCCCAGTTGGACGGCAAGCTCCGTCCCGTAGGCAAGGAGGTGTCTTCGTTTGACAAGCTGTTCGAGATGAATGTACGCTATTTCGAGCACAACGCGCAGTTTGTTCAGAAGTTGAAGCTTACTGGCGGTGACTATCAGATAACGGGTTATCTGGAGTATGGTGCCTGCAACGACGAGAACTGTCTGCCGCCCACCCAGGTAGAGTTCAGCTTCTCCGGTAAGGCTGATGCTGCCGCTTCTGCCACTGCGGCTGATCAGGCTTCTGTTGCAGCACCTGCCGAAGCGGATTCTGCAGCTGTCATTGGCCGTGCCGACGGTCCAACTTCCATAGCTGTTTCCGAGAATGATTTGTGGAGTCCTGTCATCGACGAACTGAATGCCATGGGCGAAACGACGTCACAGGAAGACATGTCGTGGCTCTATATTTTCATTACCGGTTTTGTAGGTGGTCTGCTGGCGCTTTTCACCCCTTGTGTATGGCCCATCATTCCCATGACTGTCAGCTTCTTCCTGAAACGGAGTAAGGACAAGAAGAAAGGTATCCGCGACGCCTGGACCTACGGTGCTTCCATCGTGGTTATCTACGTTACACTGGGACTGGCCATCACGGCCATTTTCGGTGCCAATGCCTTGAACGCTCTTTCTACCAACGCCATCTTCAACATCATCTTCTGTTTGATGCTGGTGGTGTTTGCCGCTTCGTTCTTCGGGGCATTCGAGATTACGTTGCCCTCCAAGTGGAGCAATGCTGTCGACAGCAAGGCCGAAGCTACTACCGGCTTGTTGAGTATCTTCCTGATGGCTTTCACCTTGTCGCTGGTATCCTTCTCCTGCACAGGTCCCATCATTGGCTTCCTGCTGGTACAGGTGTCTACCACGGGCAATGTGATAGCTCCTGCTGTCGGCATGCTGGGCTTTGCTATCGCCCTGGCCTTGCCCTTCACGCTTTTCGCCCTCTTCCCCTCGTGGCTGAAGTCCATGCCTAAGTCGGGTGGTTGGATGAACATCATCAAGGTGACGCTGGGTTTCCTCGAACTGGCTTTTGCACTGAAGTTCCTTTCCGTAGCCGATCTGGCTTATGGCTGGCGCATTCTCGACCGTGAAACCTTCCTTGCTTTGTGGATTGTTCTCTTTGCCTTGTTGGGCTTCTACCTGCTGGGTAAAATCAAGTTCCCCCACGACGATGACGATACCAAGGTCACTGTGCCCCGCTTCTTCCTGGCACTGGCTTCGTTGGCTTTTGCCGTGTACATGGTACCCGGCCTGTGGGGTGCCCCGCTGAAGGCTGTCAGTGCATTTGCCCCGCCCATGCAGACGCAGGATTTCAATCTTTACAATAACGAGGTACATGCCAAGTTCGACGACTACGATGCCGGCATGAAGTATGCCCGTGAACACGGCAAACCCGTGATGCTCGACTTTACCGGTTACGGTTGCGTGAACTGCCGTAAGATGGAGCTTGCCGTCTGGACCGATACGAAGGTGGCCGACCTCATCAATAACGACTACGTACTCATCACCCTCTATGTGGACAACAAGACTCGTCTGCCCGAACCCATCAAAGTGGTGGAGAACGGTACGGAGCGCACTCTGCGTACCGTGGGCGACAAGTGGAGCTACTTGCAGCGTGTCAAGTTCGGTGCCAATGCCCAGCCTTTCTATGTGCTGATAGACAATGAAGGCAAGCCGCTGAACAAGTCCTATTCTTATGACGAGGATATCGACAAGTACGTCGATTTCCTGCAGACGGGACTGGACAACTACAAGAAGTAAGTTTGTCTTGCATTCAATATTCCGGCACGGAGAGTGCGGATACCTGTGGAATTTTTTATTCCACCCAATGGTCCGCGTTCTCTGTGCCTTTTTTATATATTTGCAGAACCTAATACGAAAGAAGTGAATATGGAAGTAAGCAAACTGGATACAGGAAAGGCTTTGCGGGAGGCGGAGGTACATATTGAGTCCAATCCCGAACTGGAGTTGGCATGGCAGTTGGTGGAATACACTGGCGTGAATGTTTTTCTCACCGGTAAAGCCGGCAGTGGTAAGACAACTTTTCTGCGCAGTCTTCGGGAACGTTCTTCCAAACGTATGGTGGTACTGGCCCCTACGGGTGTGGCTGCCATGAATGCGGGCGGTGTCACCATCCATTCCTTTTTCCAGTTGCCGTTTGCTCCTTTTGTTCCCGAGGCCCATTTCGGTGGGGAAGCCCAGTATCAGTATCGTTTCGGTAAGGAGAAGCTTAGTATTCTCCGTAGCATCGATTTGCTGGTTATCGACGAAATCAGTATGGTGCGGGCCGATTTGCTCGATGCCGTCGATGATGTGTTACGCCGTTACCGCGACCGTTACAAGCCTTTCGGGGGTGTGCAGCTGCTCATGATAGGCGATTTGCAGCAACTTGCGCCCGTCGTCAAGGAACAGGATCAGCAATTGCTTTCTCCCTATTACGATCATTTCTATTTCTTCGGTAGCCGGGCACTGCAGGAGTCGGGCTACGTGACGGTAGAACTTACCAAAGTTTACCGTCAGAGTAATGCTGAGTTCCTGGATCTTTTGAATTGTATCCGTGATAATCGGGTGAACGCCTCTGTGCTGGAACGGCTCAACCGCCGTTGCCTTCCTGATTTTGCAGCCGAACAGCCTCGTGGTTACATTTATCTTACCACTCATAATCAGAAAGCCAATGACTTGAATACAGGTCGGCTCGAGCGGTTGTCGGGCAAGCCCAGCGTCTTTCGTGCTGAGACAGACGGTGACTTTCCAGCTTACATGTATCCCACGGAAGAAGAACTGGTTCTGAAAGCCGGGGCTCAGGTCATGTTTGTCAAGAACGACATCTCAGGACAGCATCGTTACTACAACGGCATGTTGGGGCGGATTGTAAGCCTGTCTGATGAAGGACCGGTGGAAGTGGAGGCCGAAGACGGTCAAGTCATCGCCCTCGATCGGGAGGAGTGGACCAATTGCAAGTACTCGCTCGATCCCGAAACCAAAGAGATTACGGAAACCATTCTCGGCACCTTCAGGCAATACCCCTTGCGACTGGCATGGGCCATCACCATTCATAAGAGCCAGGGGCTTACCTTCGACAAGGCTATCATTGACGTGCGTCAGGCCTTTGCGCCCGGCCAGGCTTATGTGGCGTTCAGCCGGTGTCGTAGCCTGGAGGGACTGGTGCTTAGTGCGCCGGTTCAGGCTTCGTCCATCTTGTCCGATGCTGTGGTCACCGATTTTGTCAGCCACATCCCTCAGCAGATACCTGATGCTGTCCGTATATCGGCCTTGCAACAGGCTTATTTTGAGGACCAGGTAGCGGGTCTTTTCGGTTTTGCCCGCCTGTCACGCCTTTTGCAGGCTTACATCCGTTTGTTGGACGAACATTTGTACCGCCTCTATCCGCAATTGCTCACAGCTCTCAAAGCTCAGGCCGAAGGACCTGTCAAGGAACTCGATGCCGTAGGCCAGAAGTTCATTGTTCAATGCCGCCGCCTCGTTGCTACCAGTACCGATTATGCAAACGATGCTTATCTGCAGCAACGCTTCCATGCCGCTGCTGTCTATCTTCGTCAGCCGGTGGCTGCTCTGCTTTCCTTGCTCGAAGACAATCCGGTGACTACAGACAGCAAGAATCTTAAGAAAAGGGTAGACGAAGCTTTGGACGGGTTGCTTATGGAAGTCCGGTTGAAGGACGGATTGTTGGCCTGGATTGAAGAACACGGTTTTGTCGTGGCCGGCTACCTGACCCGCAAGAACCGCCTGATTATCGATCTGTCCGAAGCGCCCAAATCGCCACGCAGGAAGTCGGCGAAAGAGAAGAAGGCCGAAGTGCCGCAGGATGTACTGCATCCAGCCCTTTTCGAGTCGTTGCGTGCCTGGCGTGCCTCCAAAGCTGCCGAACTGGGCTTGCCGGCCTATACGGTCCTCCAGCAGAAAGCCCTGCTGGGCATTACCAATCTGTTGCCTGATTCCACCGTACGACTGTTGGCCATTCCCTACATGGGAAAGAAGAGTGTGGAAAAATATGGAGAAGAACTTTTGAGACTGGTAGAGGAGTTCCGAAACAGGAAGGATGGAGGACAGGATGTAAGTTCTTTATAAATAGTGGAAAATGGAGAATGGATAAATGAAAATTGAAATTTATATTTTCATTTGTTTCTGCTATCGCCTTTCCGTATCTTTGCCTTCCGAAAATGTAACGACCTACTATAATGGAAGACAATTTTACCTATATCGCTGCTCCGGAACGCTATGGGGCAGGTCTGAATTACCGGCGGGCAGGGCGTAGCGGCATTCTTCTGCCTGAACTTTCGCTGGGTCTGTGGCATAACTTCGGTACTGCTGACGCTCCGGCTGAAAGCCGGCACAAGCTGCTTTATGCCTTCGACCGGGGCATCACACATTTTGACTTGGCCAATAACTACGGACCTCCTCCCGGTAGCGCAGAGGAAGCCTTCGGGCGGGTGATGAAGCACGACCTAGCACCCTATCGTGACGAACTCTTCATCTCCACAAAAGCGGGACACGACATGTGGCCCGGACCCTACGGTACGTGGGGTTCGCGCAAGTCGCTTATGGCCAGCCTCGACCAGAGTCTCAGGCGTATGAATCTAGACTATGTGGACATTTTCTATTCACACCGTTATGACCCCGACACGCCACTTGAAGAGACAATGCAGGCGCTGGTGGATATCGTCCGTCAGGGCAAGGCGCTCTACGTGGGTCTCTCGAAGTATCCGCCCCGTGAGGCGGAGCAGGCCTATGCCTATCTGAGGGAGCACGATACGCCTTGTCTGCTTTACCAGGGACGCTATAACCTGCTGGACCGTGCAGTTGCGGAGCAGGGACTCGTGGAACAGGCAGCAGAGGCGGGGGCTGGTTTTGTGGCCTTCTCGCCGCTGGCACAGGGGTTGCTTTCAGGGCGCTATCTGGATGGCATTCCGGCAGATTCACGGGTGGCCCGCGGCGGTTTCCTGAAAGCCGGATCGCTGACGCCTGAGGTGATGGCTAAAGTGCGTGCTTTGGATGCCGTGGCACGTCGTCGTGGCCAGACGTTGGCCCAGATGGCGTTGGCCTGGCTGTTGAGGGACCGGCGGGTGACATCGGTTATTGTAGGTGTCAGTTCCGTGACCCAACTGGACGACAATCTGGCCGCCTTACGCTGTACGGACTTTACTGATGACGAGTTGGCCACAATCGCAGATATTGTTGGCAAATAGGAAGGATATAAATATGGACCATACAAAAACGAATGGAAGGGTCGCCCTCGTGGGGGCACAATACATGGTACCCTTCGTACTGATTATTTCGCTGTTTTTTTTGTGGGGATTTGCCCACGCCATTTTGGATGTGCTTAATAAGCATTTCCAGGAGTTGCTGCACATCAACCGTTCGGTGTCGGCCTTGATACAGGCCATGATGTACATGGGTTACTTTGTGATGGCCGTTCCGGCCGGGTTGTTCATCAACCGCTTCGGTTACCGTCGTGGGGTGGTGTTGGGACTGATACTCTACGGTATCGGTGCGTTGCTCTTCATTCCGGGGCAGGCCGTGCTGTCTTACCGTCTGTTTCTCTTTGCATTGTTTGTCATCGGGTGCGGACTGACGTTTCTCGAGACGGCAGCCAATCCTTATGCCACAGAGCTGGGGCCGCGTGAGACGGCAGCCAGCCGCTTGAACTTTGCCCAGTCTTTCAACGGTCTGGGCTGTATCTGTGCACCTTTGGTGACGGGATTGCTGCTCTTTTCGGATGACGGGGGCAACGGTTCGGGCAACGTGGCGCTGCCTTATGCCTGCATGGGCGTATTGGTATTGCTGGTGGCGTTGGTATTTTCGCGTGTACGGTTGCCGGAAATAGAGCATGCCGACGAGGTGGACGCCGGAGGCCATAAGGTGGGCCTGTGGCATCACCGGTTGTTTGTGTTCGGACTGGTGGCGCTCTTTGCCTACGAGATTGGCGAAATCTCCATCAACAGCTTCTTCATCAATTATGTAGTGGAGCAGGGATGGATGAACGCGCGTCAGGCTTCGCTGGTGTTGTCGTTCGGCGGGTTGTCGCTGTTTATGCTGGGACGCTTTGCGGGAAGCTGGATCATGCGCCGTGTGCGGGCCGAGAAGATGCTGCTGGTGTGTGCCACAGGGACGGTATTGACGATGACCGTCGTACTGCTCGATGTGGGCTATGTTTCGCTCGTGGCGTTACTGTGCGGTTATGCTTTCGAAGCTATCATGTTCCCTACTATTTTCGCTCTGTCGTTGCGGGGATTGGGTAGCCACACGAAGCGGGCTTCGTCGTTCCTCATGATGTCGCCCGTAGGCGGTGTGGTGGGGCCGTTGCTTATGGGGCTGGTGGCCGACCATTCGACCATGGTATTGTCATTCAGTGTGCCGCTGGTAGCTTATATGGTAGTATGGCTGTATGCCCGCCGACTGGTCGCTTCGGCCTGACGGGAAACACAGAATATAAAGAAAGAGAGGCTGTGCCAAGATTATTTTGGCGCAGCCTCTCTTCTTGTTTGTAGAGCCGTCGTGGCTTAGTATTGTTCCATTATCTCCAGATTAGTCTTGGCTTTGGCAGGTTCGCTCTGCAAAGCTTTGTTGAACCACACTCTTGCCACTTCGGTGTAGCCTTGCAGCCAACGCATTCATTTTATAGTCAAATAAAGATTCTTCTCAGTTCAGCTTCACAAACAAATCTCCTTCTATCTCAGAAGTTGAAATTTTATCTTCTCTTAGCAGCCAACCGATACCCAGATAAAGGTCCTTGTCAATCAACTTTGTAGCTTTCTTGATCTGTTTAACAGTCAAGCCTTGAGTTTCATTCAGTGCGTTCCAAATTTTTCCTGCTGTTTCACCAGCTTTTTCTTTCAACATTTTTTTCAATTTTTAGTTAGACATACCATAAGAACGAATCCTCTCTGAGGATTTCAGATTTTATTTTATGTGCAAAGGTAGGTATTTTTTTATATTATTTCACTTTTTCCCACTAAAAATCAGTAGATGAATAAAAACTAAATCACTAATCAACATGAATTTTACCATGAGTTCAAACTAAGAATAAACATATTTTACTAATGATTGGGAATATAGCGGTAAAAGTGTTAATTTTATAGTGGCCAATTATAACATCTAAACGATTACCGCTATGTTCTCAGAATCTTAATTTACAGAGTTTTATTGCTTTGCCGATGATTCTTGCAAGGAATATGTCTGTAAACGGGCAAGAATTTCCAATTGATTCGTTTCCATAACGCAAAGTTCGGAATTCCTAGTTGTATATATATTCTACAGGTGTTTTTATACATCGGATTGTACGTGTCTTTTGGGAATTCTGTGCCGAATATTTCAACCAATTCTGATTTGCTTTTTCTGCTTGTGCATAGCCTTCCATATACCATGAGCTACTTGTGCTTCCAGTAGTGGCCAGCATTATCATCATGCGTGAGATACTTCCGGCTGTTGCATTCCATTGATGTCCCAATCCATATAATGTCCAATGATTACCTTCATATTCAAAATCGTAAAATGCGATAGTACCATAATGTCCGTCGTGGAAATAGGCATCACGTTCAGTAATGCTTACAGTGATATTCTTACCCTTGATATTTTGATAAGTCCTGGTTCCAACTCCACCGATATTGGAATTTGTCCCCCATCCAAAGAAAGCATAATCGTCGTAATCAGGCAGTTCATACCCGGTTGGCGCCATCTGCGTTGCGGGTATACTTCCCCAGTTTTGTACATTGGTTTTAAATCCTTCATGGAAAAATCTGTTTTCAGCATAGCGTAGTGGAAGTTCATTCGGGTTTCCTCCTTGATATTGTCCTCCCATGAGTGCCAATAGTTCACTATCACTGCAAGACGCTAAGTGTTCGGGAATTGTTTTATTTAGGTTCAGGTCATCTGCAATACTTATTTGGTCTTCGAAACTATTGACATTACCTCTTAAGTTATACTTACACCACCAGGTCCCATCGATATTTACTACTGGCAATCCCCAGTTTACGCGTCGTATTGTGTATGTTTCCCGATTGCTCCCATCTTTATCATTGATGACGAGTCTGGCTTCCTGTGTCCGTCCGTCTGCTTTCGGGTCATTGGGTTTCCATCCGCCCAAGATACGGAATGAATTTCCGTCTTCCATCAGTTTGATCCAAACGGACTCATCTGTGTCTACCTCTATAAACGCTTCTTTACCTTCAGGGAGAGTGAGACGTCCCAATTCGCCTTCAACATATCGTCCGAAATCGCATGTTCCCGTTTCATCTAATATAATGTTTCCTTCCAGTTTGGTTGGATTGGGAAGAAAGGCCAATACAACTCGTCCTGTCATTGTTCGTTCATTATATAAATCCAGGTGGATATATTCCCATATACTTCCCGGCATTCGCTGTTCTGCCGAAACATTGATTCGGGCTACATTATTCAAGCTACGTACCGCAGTACTTTGAACTGTTACTTTGTTTATATGTCCGTTAATTGACACAGAAGTACCTGGATTTCCATTTAAAACGAGTTGGAAGTCTCCTCCCATATAAGGTATGAACACACTGTCACACGTCTTGTTTACATAAACGGAATTCGGTAAGTTAGAAGAAATCGTGTCTACCAAGGCTTGGGGTACTTTTTCTGTATCTGTGGTAGAACCGTTTTCCCATCCGTCTGATGTAATTCCCAGGCTGACATTGTCTCCTTTTCCATATACATGAATTGTATAGGCCATATTTCGCTTGATAGTAGCAGGCAATCGGGCCTCCATTTTGTGGAGTCCATCATTGAAGCGAACCAATACTTCGGCAGTAATTCCTTCATTCGGTTGTTCGCAAAGGTATAGTAAGGTTTCTTTGTCATTTTCAAAGGGAGTATCATAAGTCTTTTTAAATTCTGTCCGTTCAGTCTGATATGGACTTGATATTGTTGGACGTACATTGATAAATCCGTCTTTGGCCATATTTTTGATGAGAACATGAAGAATTTCCACTCCTTTGTCAGTCGATTCCAGATCAATTCGGGCTACGCTTCGTGTCATGTTTACATTCAGATTTTTGATTGTATTTTCTGTCAGTTCGGTTTGCCCGCTCATCAATATACCATGTGCTGTCATGTTTTCTGTAGAGGCCGTTAAAGCTTGAAAATCCTCCAGGGTACTGATGGATGGATCCAGCTTTTTCAATTCTTCTATTTCAGAGGCGTTTGCCAATACAAACAAAGTCCCTTCCATTTCATTTAGTTTTATGTAGCAGGTACCGTCTGTTTCGGGAGTAATTGGCCCGGTAACTTCTTGCAGTTGTTCATCCGTAAACCGATAAGCCCAAATATCATTTACTTGTGTTTCATCGATTGAAGTTTGGCTGTCCGAAAACGTTGAAACCAACAACCGTATGGCTGTTCCATCTGCGTTGTTCATATTTTCCCATTCTGTTTCTTTCGAACATCCGGTTATCGATAACAGTAAGAGGAGACTACCTATTATATTATACTTCATCATTTCCATTAATGTTGTTTGTTGTTTGGTTTTTATTTGTCAATTGTAAAGCGTGGGGTTTTCCTTGCTGTTCAGGTACGTGGGTGAATCGATGGGGAACAGGTGCAGGTTGTTCACATAAAAGTTGTTCATTAACTGTTGTGCCCAAGGACCATACGTGAACGAACTGGAGTGATTATATCCCATGACGTGTCCCAGTTCGTGGAACATGATTTCGCAAGCATATGCATTGTTGTAATGAGTTAGCCATGCTTGCTGATAAGCGCCGAATATATTTCCTCCTCCCAATCCGATTACTCCGTTGCCCGGATATACCAGTCCTACCTGTAACGTTCGTTCTTGTCTCATTTGGCTGAGGACCTTTTCAGCCGTTACTTTGTCGTTTACTCCCCCGTTTCCATATAGAATATCTTCATTGGCTTTCAATATTTCTTCATGCTCCTCCATGTCAATCATGTAGGTGAAGTTGATGAATAGCGCCACCGCTTCTCTGCAATGAACCGGTCGTATGCCCATCCAGTTGCCGGTTGGTCCACCGTCCGGTAGGTCAGGATCTCCTCCATAAAGTCCGAAATAGATGTGCCATCCATGTTTTATTCCTTGTAATTTGGTCCAATAGGGATCATCCGATTCGATCTTGAATTCCATATTGGCCCAATCTCCCGGTGATAGGGCATCTATTTCAATCAGTTTGCCGGATTCTGTTTTGTACATGGCTTTTCTGTCTGTTATGGCTATGTCCTGATAGCAGTCTGCAAAAGCCGGAATGGAGTCGAAGCAGGCCAGGTCAAAAAATTCATTTGAAGACTGCATACGTGCTTTGATCAATACACGTTTCAGGTGTCGTGGTGAGTAAAAGCGTACGTGCAGTTTTCCTTGAGCGTCGATTTCCACTTGTAAAGGCTTTGAAGTGTTGAACTTTCTTTGTTTGGGATCCGTATAGACCTGTTTGGGCTCTCCGTCTTGTAGAATTAGGGCGTGTCTTCCTTCCTCATAGGCTGTACGTGTTACAAACAAGGTCCCTTGATAATCGTCGGGATGTTCTATTCGTACATTGATTCGGCTTATTTGATTTGCACGAATCGAGTCTGCTGCAAAATGATAAAGACATGCTACTGTATCTCCCTGATAGTTTCTGGTTTGCAGGTTTATGTTACCTTCTACCTGAGTCCCTTTGACGTTGGGCATAAAGCGGAAGGATTCGATTTTTTCTAGATCTAGCGGGTTGATGACACCATTGCTTTGTCCACCATATTGTCCGTCGCCTCTGAAAGAAGTATGGAAAATGGCATTTTCAAGTGTCAATGTTTTGCTGATAACCGCAGTTCTCACATTGTCGTTGTTGTACAGCATTTCAGTGTCCATTCTTCCTATGATGCGTTTTTGCACAATTTCTTCGGGTAACAACGCTTTATGTTCATAACCGTCAGCAGTTTCTTCCCGGATTACGTGGAAGGATGTATGCGAATAGAAGTACTCTGCCTCAAGAGGTCTGTCTAAATCGGCCGGAAAAGAAATCCATTCATCCGTAATATGTTTCATCAGGTGGATGGTTGCTTCATCCCTTTGTTCGTTTCCTCTGATGGCAAGAATCAGCAGTTGATATGTTCCCTCTTTCAATCCCTCAATTTTCAGTTCCTGACTTTGTGGGATATAGATGCCTTTCAATCCGCTTACGATGTTTCCTTCTTCATTGGCTACACAAAATTCTACTCGGTTGTAAGGAAGTGCTTCGTTGGTTGTGGTACGGGTTTCCCTGTCATTTTCGTAATTTACGCTTCGGAGTTTGACACAGCTTCCATTCATATCACCGACCACGTTCCCTGTCCATTCTTCCTGTTGGCAAGATATTAATGTCAAGAAACATAAAAAGGTTATCCAAACAATCTTTCTCATGTGGTGTCTTTTTTGTTATACTTTTAAATCAATCTATTTTGTTATATTAAACCGAATGAGGAACAAACCTGTTTGGAGAAATGTTTGTTGGAGGATTACTTATCTATATCTTTTTGATTTATATCAAAATTCATTGAGGCATAAAAAAGGCCATCTCATATTTTATGAGACGGCCTTTTTACTGAGAAATAAACATATTCTCCAGATACGAAATCTGGATTTTTACATCAGGAAGCCCAACAGAATACCGGCAGCTACAGCCGAGCCGATAACACCTGCTACATTCGGGCCCATGGCATGCATCAGCAGGTAGTTGGTCGGATCATATTCCAAACCTACTACTTGTGAGATACGTGCAGAGTCGGGTACAGCCGATACACCGGCATTACCGATAAGCGGATTGATCTTGTTACCTTTCTTCAGGAAGAGGTTGAATATCTTCACGAAGATTACACCCGATGCGGTAGCGATGACAAACGACAGGGCACCCAAAGCGAAAATCTTCACAGAGTCGAAAGTCAGGAATTCAGATGCCTGGG
>ENA-UONW01002997-UONW01002997.1-human-gut-metagenome-genome-assembly--contig:-CS52-NODE-2997-length-15051-cov-5.181648_pt1 | contig 15051 bp, 9 predicted proteins | sample MGYA00242463_ERZ724010 | MGnify/ENA metagenome assembly ERZ724010 | reverse complement strand
AGTAATGCCTGAAACTTCAAATTAATGTATTTCATCAATTAATGGTTCTTTTAAAACACTATATTTTTGGTCTTTTGTAGTTGCAAAATAAATAATATATGTGTTAGGATATTTTTCTTTTATTTTTCTTATAAAACTAATGGCAGGATATATATGTCCAAGGGTTCCTCCCCCTGTAAATAATATTTTCTTCATATTAGTACTCCTCAGTATACTGGCTAATATTTAAAGCAAGGCCTAAAAACATTAGGGTAAGTACCAAACTTGATCCCCCATAAGATATTATGGGAAGAGTAATTCCTGTTACTGGTAGTAATCCTATTACAACTCCTATATTAATAAATACTTGGACAAATAAAGATATACTTATTCCCATTGCTAGAAGTTTTAAGTAGTTATCATCTACACTTATAGCTATTTTTAATATCTTAATTATCAAAAAGAAAAAACCTACTATTAATAGTCCACCACCAATTAAACCAAATTCTTCACAAACTATCGCAAAAATAAAATCATTTTGTGGTTCAGGTAAGAAAAAATGTTTTTGCATACTATTGTTATAACCTAACCCAAATAATCCACTTGGTGCTATAGCAAACATTGATTGAATTCCTTGAAATCCGCTACCTAATGGATCACTCCAAGGATTGATAAATGCAAAAATACGATTTAAGCGATATGGAGCACTTGCAATTAGAACTACTATGCCAACTAATCCTGCTCCAATTAATATCAAAAAATATTTAAGTCTTCCCCCCGCATTAAATAGTAATAACACACATGATAAAACTAATACTAAACCAGTTCCAAAATCGGGTTGTAACATTATTAATCCAAAAGCAAAAATAATAATTAAAAGAGTTCTACAAAATGGCCATAGTTTTTTTATGTTTTTTTGTTCAATATTTAAACATTTAGCAACTAATAAAATACTTGTTAGCTTCATAAATTCTGATGGCTGAATTGAAAAAGCACCAATGCCAATCCAACTTCTTGCGCCACCTCTTACTTGACCAATTCCTGGTATCAAAACTAAAATTAACAATACTAGTGAAGTTAAATATATCCAAATAGTATATTTATAAATTTTCTTTATATCAACATGAATCATTAAAATCATACAGAAAAAACCAATAATCGCAAAAATTAATTGTCTTTTTAAAAAGTATGCTTTATCATCATATTTATAGGAAGCAACAACATTACTAGCACTATATACCATTAATAATCCAAATATTATTAAGATAGATACTACGATTAAAATACTGTAATCTATTTTGTGTTTTTGCATATTAATCACCACTTAATTATATGAACTAGTTATTATTAATAGAAGAAAAAATGTCTCTAAATAATTTAGAGACACTTTCAATTATTCTATATCAATAATTTTGCTTCCTTCTAATAATTTCTTCTTAGCTTCTTTAATCTTGTGGCTAAATACAATGGTTTCGATAATATCGCATACACCGTCAATAATTAATGAGCATCCTGCAAATATCATAATTGTATCGAATGTTGAAAACATTACGACAGTACCAAGTCCAATTGAAAGGATAGCAAGTACTAATAATAATCCCCAACCCTTGATTTTTGCTTTTGCACAATATACACTATCAACAATTGATGTAGTACCATCAATAACAATGTATAAACCAAATAATACTGTTAATACTTTCATAATATTTTCTGGATTTGTCAAACAGAAAGTACCAAGAAGTATAAGCATTATGCCTACTATTAATAAGTGAGCTCCAAGAAAGAAGCCACTAAAAATGTAGGCAACAAGTGTAAAAGCACCAGCGCAAATTAATAATATTCCCGCAATCAAGCATAATACATCAGCTGAATCTTTAGGTAGTATAATAAACAAAACACCAACTACAATTGCTAATATTGCGGCAATAATATTTTCCCATTTAAGCTTTGTAAAAAATTTTTTAACTTTGTTCATTAAGATTCTCCTTTTTTATAATTAATAAAGCACTATTATTTTAATACTTATTGTTATTAAAATCAACAACAAAAGTAACAATTTTGTTAGTTTTTTAAAATTATTTTTCAAATATTTTTCACTTAATTGTGCCATTGCCATTTTCACTAACTGTAATTGAACTTTTAAATAGAAATTATCCTCAAATACTGAGTAGTGAATTGTTGCATTTACGAATATAAAAATTAGTGGCAATAGTTCATCTTTGGGTATTCCTAAATTTTTCTCAAGCGTTTCAGAATATTCAATATATCTATTATTTACACCATCAAAGAATTTCTTACCATAATCAACATATTTGGGATGTGTATATATTTGGTACATGAGCCGATATTTCTTACCATATTTTTACTAGCCCAATACGGGGTTTCATCAATAAATTTATCAACATCTTCTATTTTCTTAGGTGCTAATCTCATATAAGCTAACTCAGTTTCAATCATAAAATGAGCTGTAGATTGAAGTATTAAATCATCAATACTATCGAAATATGTATATATACTTGCCTTAGACATTCCACACGCATCCATTACTGTTTTAAACCCTGTTCCAGCTAATCCGTGTTCGGCATAACAATCATAACTTATTTCCATTATTTCATTTTTCTTTTTGTTAAAAGTCTTTTCATTTCTTTTTTTCACTATAGCTCCTCCTAACATCATTTTATTACATATATTATATACATTTTTTCAAAAACGTCAACCTCTTTAAAGATTGACGTTCTTTTTTAAAATGTATAAATTGTTCTAATTTCTGCCATTGAAGGCTTTTGAATAGACTTAGCTTCCAACAACTCTATTGTTGAAATTGTATAGCCATCTGGTATGTTAATTGTAATTTCAATACTAGATAAATCTAAATCTTTTAAGATACTTGATAAATCATAATAAGCAGTATGCCTTCCTGGTAAGTCATTTTCATAAGGTAAATATATTACCCCATTAATTGTAATTGATACACCAGTACTTGGTAAATTACTAACAATATCATTACCATTTTTATATTGAATTGCTAGAATAAAACTCTTACCATCGTGTCTTGAATCACCTACGATATCTTTCATAACTGTGTAAGTTGTCCCACTTGTTGTTTTTTGGACTAAATCAGATACTTTAAATTCATACAACAATCCCTTATTTATTTCTGAATATCCAATTTTTGACAAGTGTATTTCATTTTGAGACGCATTATCAATCATAAAATAATGGTAGTCTTCACTTGCATCAAAAGTTACTTTATATGTTTTGTAATTAAAATCATCGACAGTTATTGTTGCAACATGTACATAGCTATCACTACTTCCTGTTTTACTTGCATATATTACAATATCGCCTTTACCATATCCTAATACTAACTCTAATTCTAAAATACCATTAATAATTTCGTGAGATTTAATTATAGAATTTTTATTTACATCATCATACATTTTTATAATTCCATCATTTAACATTACATCAGCATTTAAGATATCAAACGAAATTATTGAATATTTAGTATAATCAGTAAAAGTATAATTAATATTGCTATTTTTTACAAGTGTAGTATTACGAGAAGGAGTAACTGAATATAGCTTTTGTTGGCATGAAGTTTCAAATAATAATGGTTCAGTTATATGCGAGATATCTTGGTCTTCTAGAGGAATATTAGCCAACCCATCTTTTGATCTTACTCCGTGAACATATCTATCTTCACGTGCTTCATCTAAATATCCAACATAAATCATATTATTGTCAATATAGCCCTCGTCATCATACATATTGTAACCATTAGGTGGTGTTATTACAAAGTAATATACTTCAGATACACTTTCATTATCGCCAAGTAATTCTTCAAAAGTAATATCTTCAAATGCTTTTTCATTTTTGTTCAATTTAGTAAATTCACTAAGTTTAACTTCAGATATGCCTTTTTTGCTTGTAACAGTATATATACCAACCGTAGTATCCGCATCATTTTTTGTTCCATTTACATATTTATTATAGAATACTTTTATTGTTGTGCCAGCTGGTAAATTACGTTTATCTGCATTTATAGCTCTTCCAGTTAAATCATAAGTTTGTTTCATAAATTGAATTAATAAGTCTTTTGTTAAGCTTAAATTACTAGAACGATTTGTTAAACCACTATCATATATGTAACTCTTACTATCTTCTGTATTGCGATGATTAACTATATATTTAAATGTATAGATACCATCTTCAGGGAGAATTTCATCCGAAACTTTTGCGGTATTCTCACCAACAATTATTTCAGAATTACTTACTGACGTTACAATTACTAGATATCCAGTTATTTTTTCAGGAGCTATGTAATACAAATACATATTCTCATGATATTTTTCAACATTTATTTCTTTGATTATTTTTTCAGTTGAAGAATTAGAATCTTTTGATACAATGTATGCTTTAACTTCAGCTTCTCCAATAAATCCTTTATCTTTTACAATTGTAAAAATATAACCTCTATTATTGTTAATAGGAATAGTTACTGCGCGATTTAAGCTCAAGCTTTCGTTGTATTTTTTTATTGCCGCAATTTCTTCATCAGTCATTTCTGCACTAATATCTTTACCATATTTATACATAAAGCTATCAGGGAAACTTGTTACAACATTGGTACCTGGTGCTTCAATTATTTCTATTAAGAAGCTCCATCTTGCATAGAACGAATATGATGTTTGAATTTCAATGTTATTTTCAATAATTTTATCTAAACTGTCGCCATATGATTCTACGGTATTTGCGGAATCAACAAGATAAAAGCCATTTGGCACGTAACCAAATACTCTAGCTGAATCTACCCAAGAACTTATTTCTTTTTGTATTTTATCAGTAAAATATTCACCAAATTTTGTTCCAGCAATTACTTTAAATGTTTTACTCTTATTTCCACTAAAATTAGGATTAAAGTTTTCACATTGAAGTTCAAAATTAATTGAATATACAATGTTTAATTCAATATCAATGTTAATAGTACCAGTTATACTATTTTGAGGAATGCGCAATTCGTAATATTCTACATCTACATCCCAAGCATTAATAGTTTGACCAGTTTTGTCATATATCCATCCTTTAGTAATTATTTCATTCAAATCATATGTAACACTGCCAATAGCAACATCAAATTTTTTAGGGAATCCACCATAATGTTCTAGATTTGTACTCTTCAAAATGTAGTAATTTGCATCACTTGTCGCGTAAGTCAAGGCATCGATTGTTGAACCTATTGATGCATACGTTACATCATATTTATCAACTAATTTAAAGTATAATTTTATTGATACATCAGAATTCTTTAATTTTATTGTAACTATATATGTTGTAGTTGAAGAATCAGTAGCATTTGCCTTAAATTCACCATTGGCATTAATAGTTCCACCACCATCTACTGAATAAGTTACTTTATCAACATTTAATTCATCAATTAATCTAGTATTATTTTCATCATTTCCTCTTGTTATAATTGGGATAAATTTAGTAGTACTACCCTTTCTAATCAAATATGGTTTACCGCTTGTTCCAATATTTTCTTCATCATAGTTTAATGGTTTTGTATAATCTACATATGTACCACCAACTAAATTTATAGTATTACAAATTAAATTTATCTTAATAATTTCCAAAGAGTATTGATCACTACTACCTACTTTAAATTGTAGATAGAATGTGTTATTTTGCATATAGTCGATATTAGGAACAAAAGTAAACTCATAAGTACATAAATTAGTATTTTCAATATACTCGTAGTTATATACACCAAAATATTCTAAAGAAAAATTAGTAATTTCATTGCCATCTTTATCATAGAAAACTGGTTGATATTCACTTGATGATGTACCTGTTGAAGTAAAACCAATATTTAAATTTGGCATTCTATCGATTAATTTAATTGTAATTTCTTTATGAATTTTTTTACCATTAAATAGTTCGTTTGTATCAGTTTCTTCATAACCTATTTTTTCATCACTATTATATGGATAGTTTTTATTGACAAACATGCCATCTTTATATTCATATAGTGCATCATCTTTAGAATAAGTTATTCGGTAATCAGTTATATAAGCATCATTTGATGATGTTCCTGACACAAGCATTACTTCACCTAGTTTGAACCAACCATCATCAAAAATTGTATCTTTAGAAACCCATATGCTATTATTTGGTACACTACTTGAACCACTTGATTTAGCATTAATCCAAATTTCAGCAACATCAGTTACATTAGTTTTAATACGACTAATTGTAGTCACGCTTCCGGAATTATAAGCTACCTCAAATTTATCTTTTCCTTTAATTATTGGATAATATTTATTACTATATTTGTCTGAATTTTCCATTTCAGTAAAAATATCAACTGCTTGTGAAGTTGTGAATGATTTAGTAGAAAAATCTAAAGCTGTCCCATATGTACTAGAAGTAATATTAGTAATGTTTTGTTTTACATAATAATTGGCAGCAGAATTATTATTTAAAGCATCAGCAATTGGATATACATATGAACCATTACTTCCACTTGCTGAAATATCTGCATTTGTATAGCAATTATTAATGGTACTATTTGCTTTGCCATTTCCGCCAGTTAAACCATACGCATATGCTGCTTCACTTTGACTTGTTGATTTTATCTCTGTACTAATAACAACTGAGTTTTTAACAACGGCTCTTGAAGATGAAAATACATAAGGGCAAATACCACCTGCATATGCTTTACCATGACCATTATTTTTTATACCACTAGTTGTTGCAACTATTTTTGATCCATATACATAGCAATTACTTATAGTAGTTGTAGAACTTGCCCAAGTAAGTCCAGCTATTATACCACCAACATAAACTTCTATTCTTTCATTTCCAATACCTACTATATCACAGTTATATAAATAGTTATCATCTAGTTTTATTGTTCTAGCAATACTAGAATTTTCAAAATATGCAGCTCCAATCACACCACCAACATATATATCAGGATTACTATAGGAAGTATTAGTTGAAGTTGCGGAACCATAAATTGTTACATTAATTATTCTATTGCTACTTATAGTTACAGTTGAACTATTTTTAATAAAGCCTATTAATCCACCAATAAAAGCTGAGTCCGGACTTTGATGTCCTTGCATTTGAATATAATCATCTTCACTTAATGAACCATAATATATACAATTTGTTACATTTGTATCAAATAATCTACCAATTAAACCACCAACATAGTTTTCACAATAATAGTTTTTGTTAGCTTGACCAGTTTGTGAATTTTGAATCGCTGATATTTTTAAATCCGTTCCAATTTCTTCTTCTTTTTCATAATCATAGCTAGTTATTAAAATATTATCTACAGTAGCTTCCTTTGCCTCAGCAATAAATGAAGATGTAAAAGTATTATTTCCTTCTACACTACTAGCACTAGAACCATATTGAACTGCATATGATAAGCTATTTGATTCCATTACATTCTTATTTAACAACATCTTTATGTTCGAGAAAGTACCACCATTTGCATATGTCACAAATCCACTTGTATGTAAATCACCAACATTTTTTGAATCAAGTTCACGTGTTGAAATTATATTTGCATTATTTGCATATATGTTAATATATTCGAAATTATAACCTTTTATAGAATTTTCACTAATAATACCAAATACTAATCCTGAAATACAATGTTCAACATCTGATTTATTACTATTTGTAGTGCTTGCGGTAGAAGATTGTATTGATTTGATATTTAAGGTTGATGATTGATCATTTAAAATAATTTCTGATTTTTTATTTACATCACCATTTATATCAAAATATCCTTTTGCAATAAGACCACCTGTTATGGCTTTTCCATAAGTACTTCCATCACCAGTTCCATTTTGCATTGCTTCAATTGTTACATTACCAGTAAATAATGAACCATATTTATTATATGATTTACCATCAATTGATTCTTTTGTAATAAACAATTTAAAATCATCATTAGCTTTCAAATTATTACCTTCAACTTTAGCAGCTAATCCACCAACGTACACGTTTCCTTTACTATTTAAATCAATTGTAGTTGCATTAAACATTGCTTTAGCTTTACCAAAATTTAGAGTTACTTTACCAATTATAATATCTGAACTTGCATTAATATATCCTATAAATGGACTTACATATGCATTACCTGTTGAAATTAATGCACGATAATTTACGCTATCATTTGAGTTTACATCTATATTTTCTAATCTCATTGGACTTTCTGCAATATATTGTCCAAATAATGTTCCTAAATATATATTTGTTGAACTACTATAAACATTACTAGAATTATTTCTTGTGCTGATTGAAAAATTATCTGCTTTAATAACTATTTTCTTTACATAAGTGTTAATTGCTTTTCCTGAAACAACACCAGCATATATATTTTTATCTATTGCTTTTGTTTCAATTATCCAAGCAGAATTGGCTTGATTGCAAGTTATGTCACTTATATCATCGATACTTCCGTTATTAGTCATCCCCGCAATACTTCCTGCATATATATTAGCATTTTGACAGATTATTGAATGTCTAGTTGTAACTTTAGAATTTATGATAATCGCACCATTATTTATGCCTGCAACTCCCCCCGCATAAACATTATCAACACCAGTACTATTAGTGGTATCATTTACACCAATTGACATATTAATGTTAAGATTTCTAATTAAGGCATTATTATCAATGATTTTAAACAAACCACGATATAGATTTCCTGTTTCTGTTTCCGCTACATCAGTAATTGTTAAAAATAAATTAGATATACTATTATTATTCAATCCACAGATGACACCCTTGAAAGGATATGTTTCATTGCCTATTCCTTCAAAGCCACCATTTAAAATAGAAAAACTGTGAGATACTAAATAATAACCATTTTGGATAATATCAAAATATTTATTTGCTATAGCAGAAACTTTATTAGTTTCATTTTGATAATCGCTACTTTCTTTGAAGAAGTACTCATATGCATCAATGACATTAGTTATCTTTGAAATGTCTTCTCCCGCATCAAATATTTTTTGAAGAAGTATGAATTCACTATCTTTTGTTAATACAAAGCTATTTGCCATGTATTTACCATAATCACTTATTAATGGATCACGACGGTTAACACTTACAACAAGATTTTGATTAGGGGTTATTTCAAGTCGAGCAGTTGTTGATGTATTATCAATAATAGTTGTTTCAGTTTCATCAGTTATTAACCAATTAGTGAATATTTTAGTTTCATTCACCGCTCTTAATACAACTTTTGTACCCTCTTCTACTGTATATGTGTCTTCATATAATGTTGAAGAAGTTTTATTTACTCCTTGTCCAGTTACATATATTGAAACTACAGTTATTTTAGGAACCTTTATAGTATAGTATACTGAACCATCTTCGGCTTGAGGTTTCTTTGTATTATTGGATAACATACCAATTAGAAAAATGCTCAATCCAATTAGCAATACCATAATAAAAGAACCAATAATATATATTCTTTTGGAGCTATTTTTCATAGGTAGCTCTCCTTTCTTATTTTGTAATTTTTGTTTTATCATTTGACATTACAATAATGTAATCATCTATCATTTCATAACCACCAAGACTAGTATCATATGATTTATATTCATTATCTTTCATACAAACTTTTACTTTGGCCTTAATTTCATAATCACTTTGATTTGTTGGTAAAAAATCAAGACTAAAATCTGAAGCTTGTGGTATATATAAAACCAGCGTTCCTGATGATTTATTTGAACTAGTAATACTAAAAACATAAGGTTTGCTTATATCTATATTACTTGCATCACCACTTAACAGTTTTTCTTGTAATTCTAAATCAAAGCCATTATGTATTTTATTCAAATCATCTTCATTAAAAATTAAATTTTTCCATGTAAGTTCTACTAAAAATGCTTTACCATCGTATAGACTAGTTCCATCTGGTGAATATCTTTCATCTTTCCCCGCATGTGAAAATACGTTTGCGGTTTGAATTTGTAATGTCTTAAAATCAATATCAAATAAAGTATTATCAATTTGTGAAAAAGCAATTAAACGATTAGATACTATCATATTGATAACATATACTTGTGTATATGGTTTATTAAGTTGGACTACAATAGATATATGTTCTATTGTATCTTTCAATTCTTCAACATCACTTTTTCTTTTAATTTCAACTGTTAAGTTATGAGTTTTACCTATTGAGATGCTACCACTAGTTTCATAAGAAAATAGATAGTTGTCACCTCTTTTTTCACCATCATTACTTACTACTTTAAATTCGTATTTGCAAGTATCATTGCCGACCTTTTGAGGAGTTCCCCATACATCTAATACATATAAGTCCTCACTACCATCAGGGTTAGTTATTTCATTACCTTTTGCGTCATAAAACTTTTTAACTGTTGTTATATTATATTCAATATCACGTTTGGTTACATCTTCACCAATATAATTCGTTAATTTAAACGATGCATAACTTACACCATTTTCTAATACAACTACTGAATTTTGTCCAGTATAATCAAAGTACAACGAAGTATAATATCCTCTAATTTCATCTTTTTCACTTTTAATATATTTACCTTCAATTTCAGCTGGTTTAGGAATGCTATTGATTAGCATTGCAAACAATACTCCACTTATTATTACTAATACTGTCAGTAAACAAAAGAATTTCTTTTTTAAATTCATCGTAGCACCTCCTAATCATTATTAGTAGCATCAATAAACAAATATATTGTAGATGTTGCGTCAACGTAATCGTCATCTGAACTTGCTCTTACTTGATCATCTAATACTACATATACTTGAAATTCATACTTCATAAATGTGTTATCGTCATTTTCATCATAGACTGGTAAATCAATATTTGCATCACTTGTTAAATTTTTAAATTGCGTTTTAGTACCATTTTTATATACTTTTCGATAAGAAATTGTACATGCAATGTTCCAAGTTTTTGCTTGTGATGTTCCATCAGGATTACGATATGCGGGCATACTTAATATAGAAGTTGCGGAAATCTTAAAATATCCTGCTACACCATTTTGTTCACCTGTTGCTTCATTCACATTTGCAACGCTAAAATGATATGTTAGTGTATCTGCTGGCGCAACATTCATTGTTTCAATTCTTCTTACTTCTTCAATCACTTTACCATTTTCATCATAAATATATTCATTAATTGGAACTCCAATTATAACTTGATTATTACGATATAAATCACCACGTTCATAACAAAAATATAACTTATCACCAATATTAAAGTTTCCACTAGGATCTTGTTTAGTACTGTATTTTGCTAGAGTCGATGATGTTAAATACACGACAAAAACAAATACTACATATAAAAACACATACAATATTTTTTTAGTTTTTAAAATACTCTTTAACATCCTCTTCCCCTTTCTTATTTATTTTGTTCTACTTCTTCTTTATTTGAAGTAGTTTTTCCTTCTACTTTCTTTAAATATTTATCAATTAAATTTAAACCTTCAATTAGTATAAAACCAATAAGCGCAATAGTTACAATTCCAATAGGTGATTTTATCCAATTTACCGTTTTTGAATATCCTCGCCAAACTGAAGTTACCTCACCTATAATATAGTTGACATCAAATTCAGGATCAGGATCATTATTAGCATTTATTCCTTTTGTTATAACCATATCGCCATTTCTAGCAATTATTTGATGCGTAGTTGGTTTACTATCGCCTGGTTTTTGATACGCTACAATCATGCCTACTTGGTATTCTGCATTCTTTCTAGGTTTTACAAAAACCATATCACCTCTAGAAATTGATTCTTTATATTCTGGATTATACATACTATCAGATATAACCACAAAAGTATAATGGCCTAACATTTTAGTTGGATTCTCTTTATCAATTTTTCTTTTTACAATATATATACAACACAAGATAATTATAATAATCATAACAATAAAGATAATGGTTTCAAAAACACGAAAGATTTTTCTAGCCATAATTAGTCAACCTGTTCTACATATAGTTCAAATTCAATTCTACACTTTAAACCATATTCCAAATATGATGCATTAGTCATTGCTTTTATATTATCTAAAACAAACTTTTCATATTGTTCTAAAGTTAATTTTTCAATCATTTTTGTTAATTCACTATAGGTTGGATTAGTTGAAACTGTATAACCCATTATCGTATTTTTTTGTTCTGTAGTTAATAGTTTATATCTTACAGTTATTTCTTTCCCTAACGCATTAGTAAAAGTAAATAATGGTTCTCCAATAGGATTAGAGTGAAAATATACATTATATTCATACAAGTTAAGTTTAGTAGAAACTATATAATAAGTTTTACCATCAATAACAAATGATTCTTCAATCATTGTTGATTTAGTAAGATAATTATAATGTTCTAAATAACGATATTTATCTATTAAATTATTTAAACCAGTACGTGTTGTTGTATCATTATAACTATTTAGTAAATTCTTCTGAGTTGGAGTTAAATCACTATAATAAACGGTCATTGCATTAAATATAAATGCAGGTTCATTATTTGTTAATCCATCTAAATACGTTTTAGCATCATTGTCAAATGTTACAATACAATATGTCGTTGTACCTATTTCATAGTATTCTTTTATCTTAGCTTTAGATGTGGCACCAAGCGAATTATCATTAGAATCATATCTACAATCATCTAAAAATTTTAAATATTGATTATAAACTAAACTACTATAGGTATCGCTTGTAATTGTTGTAATATCGCTAGCGGTTAATTCACTAAATGTGACTTCTTTATTAGCTATTGTAAAAACCGGTTCATTATTTTTTAATGTATCTAGATATTGTTTAGCATTAAGGCTACTAACACTTGTAACAACATAATCATTACCTGTAGCATTTACTCTATTTGTAATTTTATATTTATTAACATCAAATGTTCTAGTAGCATCATTTGTTATGAATTTTGTGTTTTCAATAAATGATTTATAGTTTTTATAATTCATATAATTAGCGTAGTTATTTAAATCGGCAGTTGAATAGTTATAAGCAAAATAATGTGTTTCATATACTGAACAGCTTTCTAATTTAGCAATATCATCAATGGTCAATTCACTATATTTTTTGGATGATAACGCACTTATTGTTGCATCTTTTGAATTCCATTTATTATCATAGTAGTCGAATGTAATGGATTGTAAACTAAATGTTGGTTCACTAGTATAATTATTATAATAATCAACCAAATTAGAATAACTACTTACATTTAGATAACTTCCGTTATATTCAACATTAGCACCATATCCGTTTTTAACTACTGAAGAAGATGAATTACTAACATAGTAATATTTATATTCATTAGCATTTTCAACCAAATCATATGATATATATATTGAATTATTTTTAACTAAATCATAACTTTTATAAGTTGCGTTTAAAAGATTGTCGGTTAGTTCATACATTTTGTAAGTATTGTTGCTGATAGAACCGCCACCTACGTTTTGACCGATATTCCATTTTATTTGCATTGTCACGTCTTCTCTGGTATCACCTAAACCAAGTTTTAATATTTCATCTAATTGGCTATCGGTAATATTTTCAAAACTTAAATCAGCGTAATAGAAATATATCGTTTTACCATTTTCATCTTTTTCGAAGGCTTTTTTAAATGTTAGTGAACTTGAAGTTTTAAATAACTCACAATTCGCAACATTAGAATTTATAACTTCATCATAATCCGCTTTATTTGTTAATTGCGAATAGGCGTCATATGAAATAACTTCTGATGGATTGCTTTTTAATTGATAAGTTAATAAATTTTCAACACTTGAATTGTATATGTTAACTTCAAAACTTATTGGATTTTCTATCGGATTATTTGAAAGATCTTCTAAAAAATCCCATTTTATTTCGTTAACACTAGTATCTGTATAGCCATCATTGTCTAATCTAAAACGTATTTTAGAACGCTTAGATATTGCCGCATAAACTTCCGAATAATTAGAGATTTGAAAATACCAACTTCCTGTATCTCCCTCATTTAGTTTTTTACTAAAACCTGCAGCAAGATTAATAGATTTGCCATCTCTTTTAGTTACACCTTTTATGTCCCATTTTGCAACATGGGCTGTTGTAGCATCACTATCTAATTCTGTAAAATACTTAGCATCTGTTTTGCTACTTTTGGTACCACTAATAGCTAGTAATACAACAAGTACCACAAAAGCAAACGCAAAGATATAAGCTTTTTTAATTTTTATTTTTTTAGTCATTAGGGTACCCCCTTTCAAAATTTTATTCGTATACTAATACTGATTTAACAGTTATTTTTACTGTATATGTGGCAAGTCCTGTAGAAGCAATTTGTGTATCATCTTTATCGTTTGTGCCACTATTTTTCCAATACCATTCTAATTTAAATATTCTTGAACTGTTTGCGGGAATATAAATATTATTTAGTTCCAAACTATTTGCAGGTATATAGTAGTCATTTATATTTGAATTATCACTTTCATGCAAATTTAATTTAAATATCATCGGAATACTATATTCATTTACTTCATCTAGATTTATATCAATATTTAATGCTTTTGAATTTTTATTTATTAATTCAAAATAATATTCACCTTTCTTACCTGGATAAATAACCTTGTCATCTTTATATTTTCCAAAAATGTTCCATTCTGTACTTACAATCCCACCATCAATCTCACTCACAATTAATGATATAGGTTTTACATCAGAACTTGTTTTAGCAATATTAGTAAAAACTAAACATATAGTTATTAATGCTAGGACAATACATCCAACAACAATTCTTAAGAATTTAGTCATGTCATACAAAGTACCTGAATAAACTCCATTAAGTGAATAGGTATTTAAATGTTTATCTACTTTTGCTACAACTTTGTTATTTTTAATACTATATATATTGTATTTTAAACTCTCATCCATTTGTAAGCCGTACTTACCACTAGAAACATTTTCCAAGAATTCTTCATCATTTGATAATATTGTGTTTCCTTTAACTCGTGCTACAACTTTTTTGTCATGATCTTTTATTGTTCTAAAAT
>ENA-UONW01002994-UONW01002994.1-human-gut-metagenome-genome-assembly--contig:-CS52-NODE-2994-length-15062-cov-5.026454_pt1 | contig 15062 bp, 10 predicted proteins | sample MGYA00242463_ERZ724010 | MGnify/ENA metagenome assembly ERZ724010 | reverse complement strand
CGCGAGCACGGCGACGAGATCCGCCTGGTCATCCCGCGCGAAGCGCTGTCAAACCCGCGCATGGAGACCCTGCGGGTGGAATCCACGCTGACGACCGCGCATGCGGGCGATGCGGGCTATATGTTTTATCCCACCAACTTCTACTATGGCTTTGCACTCACCCGCTTTGATGAAAAGCCAGACACGCTCTTCAAAACCTGGCCGACCGCAACGCTGGTCTGCGGTTTTGCCTGCGAGAGCGAACGCGCGGTCTTTGTCCATATCCGTGGGGAAGCATTTGACGGCAGATTTGAGATCGAAGTGAAGAACGGTGTCTACACCGTCACGCCGCAGTTCCGCTTTGACGGCGACGAACCGGACGAGGATGTCGAGATCGTCTACACGCGCATGCCGGGTGCCGACTATTCCGCGATGGCGCGCGCCTACCGGCAGTATCAGCTGGATTTCTGCGGCTGTGTGCCGCTGCGAAAGCGTGCCGCCCTGCGCGAGCCGCTCCGCCGCGCGGCGGCCGGCATGGAGCTGCGTATCCGCATGGGCTGGAAGCCGATTCCCACCCCGGTGCGCCACCAGAACCTTGCAAACGAGCCCGAGATGTTTGTCGCCTGCGATGTCGAGCGACTGAACAAGATCGTTGATCGTATGCAGGCAAAAGGGATCGACAAGGCGGAGATTTGCCTCGTCGGCTGGGGACCCGGCGGGCATGACGGGCGATTCCCGCAGCAGTATCCCTCGGACGAGCGTTTCGGCGGCGACGAGGCGCTGCGCGCCTTCATCGCCAAGGCGCAGCGACTGGGCTATCAGGTGGTTTGCCACACGGTTTCCTGCGGCGCGTATGAGATTGCGGACAACTTCGACCGCGACCTCTTAACCAAGAAGAAAAACGCCTGCGGCGATCCCGAGCCCTACATCCGCGATCACTACAAGAAAGACGGACTCAACGGCGGCGAGCCCTATCACCTCTGCGCCAGAACCGCCTGGGAAAACTATGTCACCAAGGACTTTCCGAAGGTGCGCGGCTACGGCTTTGAGGGGCTGCACTACAACGATGAGCTGACCGCCATCATCCCCGAGAAGTGCTATGACAAGAACCACCCCGTCTCCCGCAAGGACGCATGGGACTACCACAGGAAAGTCGCCGCGTATTGCCGCGACCTCTTCGGCGGCTTCCAGTCCGAGGGGTATATGGACTACATGAACGAATACCTTGACGCGGCGCTTTACATCGGCGTGCAGTCCAAGCTGAACCACGACCAGTGCGCGCTGTTTGACGAGGGCATCCCGTTCTGGCAGCTGGTGTACCACGGCATCATCCTCTCCAATCCGACATCTCAGACCGTCAACTACCCGGTCAAGGAAGAATACCAGCACCTGAAGTTCCTCGAGTACGGCGGCAGACCGGTCATGTATTTCTACAGCAAGTTCGGCGCCGACCGCAACTGGATGGGTGACCTCGACCTGCACTGTGCAAACGACGATGACATCGAGCGCGCCGTGGATGCCATCAAGGTCGCCTATGATGAGTACGAGAAGTACAAGCACCTCCAGTATGAGTTCATGGAGAACCACGAGAAGCTCGCCGATGGCGTCTACCGCACGACCTATTCGGACGGTACGGTGTTTACGGTGGACTACAACCGGGAGACCTATACTGTAACAAAGGCATGGTAACAAAGGCATGAAACAAAGAAAGATCATTGCGCTCTGCCTGCTTGCGGCGGCGCTCGCGCTGCCCGGCTGCGGGGAGAAGCCCGCACCGGATACGCAGCCGCCCGCCTCGTCGGCGGACACATCGGCGCCGACCGTTTCCGCAGAGGTGACGACCGCCTCCGCAGAGGTGACGACCGACACGGACGCGACAAGCGTGCCCGCCACGGCCGGGACGTCTGCGGCGACGACCGAACCGCCGGAAGCGACAACGGAGACAACCACGACCGCGGCCACAAGCGCGGCCACAAGCGCGGCAGATACAACCGCGGCAACAAGTGCGACAACGGAGAAGAAAGTGAACGAACTGATTGACATTGCAAACAGCCGGCAAAACGGTGCGGACTATTTCGTCAGCCCCTACCGGCAGATCTCGCACATCGGAGACCCCTTTGTGCTGTACGACGAGGCATCCGGCAAGTATTACATGTACTGCACGGGCGGCAAATTCCGCTGCTGGTCCTCCGACACCTTCAAGAGCTGGACGGAGCTCGGCGACGCCTATACCGTGACCGAGAAGTCCTTCGGCACGCAGAACTACTGGGCGCCCGAGGTCTACAAATGGAACGGCGCGTACTACATGGTCTATTCGGCGGCGCGCAAGGTCGAGGGCAGCCTGTCCTCGACGGGGCTGCGGCACTCTATCGGGCTGGCCAAAGCGGACAATCCCGCAGGCCCCTTCACCGATGTGTACGACCATCCGCTGTTTGCGCCGGACTACAGCGTCATTGACGCAAGCCTTCTTTTTGACGACGACGGCAAAATCTATCTCTACTATGCGCGCGACTGCTCCGAGAATGTGGTGGACGGCAAGAAAACAAGTCAGGTCTACGGGATCGAGCTTGCGTCCGACCTCAGCGGCACGGTCGGCGAGCCGGTGCTGCTCGCCACGCCGACGTCGGCATGGGAGCTGAAGAGCGGCGGCACGCTTTGGAACGAAGGCCCCTGCGTCTTCAAGAAGAACGGAACCTATTATCTGCTGTTCACCGCCAACTATTACGCCTCCGCCGCCTACTCGGTCGGCTATGCAACGGCATCGTCGCCGCTCGGCACCTATACAAAGGCGGCGGAGAACCCGATCCTGATCGGTGACGGCAAAAAGACCTCGGGAACGGGGCATTGCAGTGTCACGCGCTCGCCGGACGGCAGCGAGCTGTACCTTGTGTACCATTCCCACGCCGACGTGACGCAGACCACCAATCCCGTGGCAAACCGAACCCCCTGCTTTGACAAGCTGGTCGTGCGCCCCGACGGCAGCCTTGCGGTCAGCGGGCCTTCCGTCTACATGCAGCCGATCCCATCGGGGGCAAACGGGCTCTATAAGAAATACAGCGGCGTGAAGATCACGTCAAGCTACCCGACGCTGAACGGCAGCGCGGAAAACCTGCTCGACGGTGTCGTCACAAGCAAGCTCGGCGACGCGGATCTCTATCGCTTTGAGGTCACGGCGGACGGCTGCATCACGCTGGAGTTTGACAGCGCGGTCGAACTGTCGGCGCTGTGGATCTGGGGGACGGAGCATGTGACCCTCTCGCCGAAGAGCGTCTCGGCGGTGCTGGACGATACCTACCGTCTGCGTGCGAAGAATTTTTCCGCCGTTGAGGGACAGACCCCCGTGGTGCTGACCTGCGGCAATCTGCCGGCAGGGACACAGACAAAGACGGTGAAGCTGTATTTTGAGGCGGCATCCGCTGCTTCCGGCACGGCGACTCTCTGCGAGATCGTGGTCGTTGCCGGGCAGCAAAAATAAAATATACCGAAATTTCTGCGTAAAGGAGTATGTAAAATGAAACACAACCGGAAGCTGGGTTCCCTTTTCCTGCTTGTCCTCTCGCTGTTTGCGCTGTCCCTTGCGGCGGCCGCGGCGGACAATGTGGTCTTTCTCGCCACGGGCGGCACGGGTGACGGCTCGTCGCCGGACGCGCCCATCGGCAGACTGACCGCGGCGATGGATGCGCTCGACCTCTCGCGCGACGACGCCACGGTGGTGCTCGTCGGCGAATTCAAGCAGACCACGTTCTTCGCCTACACGGAGGAATTTTCCGGCACGGTGACGATCACCGCCGTGTATGACGGTGTGGACTACCGCACGCAGGGCGCGAAGTACACCGTCTCCGGGCAGCGCTTCATGTGTGCGGGCGCATATGTGTTCCGTGACCTCGATTTCCACCTGCTCGACAACTACTTCTTCGTCATCGCCAACCACTATCCCGTCACCATCGACACCGGCGTCACGATCACCAGCGACGGCGCGAAATTTGACGGCAATTCCTTTGCTTCGGCGTTTGCAATCTGCGGCGGCTATCAGGCGGGGCAGGCGATGACCAGCGGCGGGGCCAAGCCGCAGGCCAGTGGCAGCGACCCCGTGGAGATCACGGTGCGCAGCGGTGAGGGTATCACCATTGCCGCCTATTCGCGCGGCTTTGCCAACTCCGACTTCTCGGGCGCGGCGACCGTCACGGTCGAGGGCGATGCCAAGATCGGCACGCTGTATATCGCGCCGATCAACGGCGTCTCGGCGGGCAACACCGACACCACGCTGAACCTCGGCGGCAATGCGCACATCGAGCGCCTGGTATGCAGCGACAAGCCGATTTCAATGCAGCGCTTCGTCCTCAACTGGACGGGCGGCACGCTCGGCGCATTTGACCGCAAGCCGGAGGACAAGTCGGCGGAGGGCTTTGCGCTGCATTACAGCGCCGCCGTCGGCAAGACGATCTCGTTCGGCGTGGTCGGCAGCTCGTTTGACACCCTCAATAAGAAGGGGGGCTTTGCACCCACCCGCACCTATGCGGGTCAGTTTGCGGACGTCGCGTCCCACTGGTCGCTCGAATATGTGAAGACGGCGTATGAATACGGCCTGGCCAACGGCACGAGCGCATCCGCGTTCTCGCCCGAGGGGACGTTCACGGTCGCGCAGGCGCTGACCGCGGCGGCCAACATCCACACCGCGTACAACGGCACAAAGGTTCGTGCGGCAGCGGCGGGCGAGGCATGGTACACGCCCTACGTCGCATACTGCATCGAGAACGGCATCATCAAGGATGGGCAGTTCACCGACTACAACAAGAACATTACGCGCGGCGAGATGGCGATCGTCTTTGCAAACATCCTGCCCGAGAGCGAATACAAGGCGATCCGCACCTACACGCTCTCCGATATGGACGACACGCTGCCCTCCGCGGCGGCCGTGAAGAAGCTTGCCGAGGCGGGCATCGTCGGCGGCGCGGGCGGCAAGTACAACCCGCAGAATGACATCAAGCGCGGCGAAGCCTGCGTCATCTTTACACGCATCGCCGTTGCCGCCATGCGCGACGCAAAGGCAAACTGACAAAGCAAAAGCTCCCGCCGCAAAGTGGGAGCTTTTGGCATTATGCAAGCAATTTTTCGGCGCGGAATTTACACCCGAAAAGGATTGAAAAATGCGCCTCAAAAGGCTATACTGAATATATCAAGCTAAGGAGAATTTTTATGCAGGAACTGATCCGAATTCCGACCGCCGCATCCGACGATGCGGACGGCTTTACCAGTCCGTACCGAAAGATTTCGCACATCGGCGACCCGTTTATCCTTTACAACGAACCCGAAAAGAAGTATTACATGTACTGCACCGGCAGAGGACATTATCCCTGCTGGTCGTCCGCGGATTTCAACACCTGGACGCCGCTCGGCGACGCCTATCGGGTGACCGAAAAGTCCTTCGGCACGACCTGCTATTGGGCGCCCGAGGTCTACGCATACCGCGGCACCTATTACATGGTGTATTCGGCAGCGTTTCAAACGCCGGAGAGCACTGCGGTGAATAAGCTGCGTCACTGCATCGGGCTTGCGCGGGCGGACGATCCGGCAGGTCCCTTTGTCGATGTATACGATCACCCGCTGTTTGCGCCGGGCTACAGCGTCATTGACGCCAGTCTGCTGTTTGACGACGACGGGCGCGTTTACCTGCTTTATTCCCGCGACAACTGCGAGAATTATCGGGGGGATAAGCGCGTCAGTGAGACCTATGGGGTCGAACTTGCCGCCGACCTCAGCGGCACGATCGGCGAGCCTGTGCTGCTTGCCACGCCGACATCGCCCTGGGAACTGCTGAGCGGCAGCGTGATCTGGAACGAGGGCCCCTGCGCGATCAAGCAAAGCGGCATCTATTATCTGCTGTTCACCGCCAACTACTATGCGTCGCGGCACTATGCCGTCGGCTATGCCACGGCGACCGCGCCGCTCGGTCCGTATACCAAGGCGGCGGAGAACCCGATTCTCGTCGGTGACGGCAAGAGCACTGCGGGCACGGGGCACTGCAACCTGACGCGCTCACCGGACGGTACGGAGGACTACATCGTGTACCATACGCTGACGGCTGTGGATCAGAAGATCAACCCGGATGCCGATCGCACGCCCTGCATCGACCGTCTGATCTTCCGCCCGGACGGCAGGCTGACGGTCAACGGTCCCACCTCGGATTTTGTGCAGCCGCTCCCGTCCGGCGCGCACGGTCTGTACCGACAGACAGACGGCGTGACGGTGGCGTCCTCCTGTCGGACGCTCGGCGGTGCGGTCGATGCGCTGACCGACGGCGTGATCCCGTTTGCCGCAGAGAATCAAGCGGATACCTATGCGTTCGCCGCCGACAGCGGCAGCGTGACGCTGACCTATTCCGCCCCCGTGCAGCTGCACAGCCTGTGGGTTTACGGCACGCCGGATGCGGCGCGTCTGCCCGCAGCGGTAACGGCTGTTGTCAACGACACGTACATAACGGATGCGATCGCATTCACCGCCGACGACCCGCTGCGTCCCGCCGTCCTTCGCTTTGCGGGGCTGCCAGCGGATGTGCGTGTGCAAAAGCTGGAGCTGCATTTCGAGGGCGGTGACGCCGCCCTCGGCGAGCTCTGCAGCATCGTGCGGCGGTAAACCGTATTGCAAAAAGCCTGCGCAGATTCTGCACAGGCTTTTTGCAGCTTTTTCGGAAATTCGGATTCGCTCTTGAAAATTGCGGAAAAATGTGCTACCATAAAAACACATAAGTAAATAACGGACGCGGATTGCGGCAAGATACGGCTGAGAAAGCAAACGTTTGCGCGGCGATCGGACGATCGGATCGGAGTAACACTATGAAAGCAACCATCAACGATGTATCCCGCCTGGCCAAGGTCTCGATCTCCACGGTGTCGCACGTGCTGAACGGCACACGGCCCGTCAATGAAGACACGAGGCAGCGGGTGCTGCGCGCGATCGAGGAGACCGGCTACATCCCAAATCTGATGGCCAAGGGGCTGAAGCAGGCGCAGACGCAGACGATCGGCCTGCTGGTCACCGACATCAAAAACGAGTTTTTCACCGACGTTGTGCACATCATTGACACCGAGGCGCGCAAGGACGGCTATCAGGTGTTCGTTTCTTCATCGGATGAGGATCCGCAGAAGGAGCACGAGATCATCCGTGCGTTCTGCGAGCGCCGCGTGGACGGCATCATCTGGTCGCCCACCCGCGATTCGGACAAATTCAGTTTGGAATACCTGCGCCGGATGCAGGTGCCCGTCGTGATGATCGACCGCTCGATCGGCGGCGACTTTGACTTTGTCGGTGTGGAGAACTATGAGTCCACCAAGCTGCTCGTGCGCTACGTGGTCGGCCTCGGCTACCGGAAGATCGGCTTTCTCGCGGGCTTCGGCGGCATCAGCACCACCGAGGAGCGCATCCGCGGCTACAACGACGTGATCCGCGAGTGCCGCCTGGAGCAGAACGACAGCTGGCTGATTGCGGGCGACTACCGCAAGAATATGCTGACCGAGGCGATTCTGCGCGCCATGACGTCGGGCAACAGCCCGACGGCCTGGATCGCCGCCAACAACCGCATGGTGTACAGCGCCATGCGCGCTTTCACAAGGCTCGGCCTGCGCGTGCCGGAGGATGTCGCGCTGGCCTCGTTCGGCGACTTTGAGTGGGCGGAGTATCTCGAACCGCGCCTCACAGCGTTGGCACAGCCCTGCTATCAGATCGGCATTGAGGCGCTGCGTCTGCTCAAGGAGCGGATCGGCAACCGACAGGCGCCCGTGCAGCGCATTTCGCTCGCGCCGCTGCTGGTCAAACGGCAGTCCTGCGGCGAGGCAGTCAAGGGGACGCGCTGACCGGAAAATCAGAATCATTCGCAGAAAAAGCGCGCCGTCGCATCGCTGACAGCGTGCTTTTTCCATAAGCCCTTGTTCAGACTGCATCAGCAAATGCGGAGCGGTCTGTGCACAATGCACAATTATTATTTTTTTTCGCAAACATTATTGACAAAATGACATGGCACTCCTATAATGAAAACAGAAATGAAGGACGACGGCGTTCAAAAAAAGAGGAGGGCACGGCTTCCTTTATTATTTTTACCCGAGCGCGCAAACGTTTGCGCAAACGTTTGCGCTTTAGGAAGAAAGGCTTTAGGAAGAAAGATTGTGCGGATTGCACAGATTGTTCTGTGCAAAGGCGCGCAGACGCAGACGGTGCGGTCGCGGCAAGCAAGCACGAAAAGCACGGGCAAACGGATTTCACACATGGAAAGAGGGGTGTGCAGTGAATCAGGTCATCTTACGGATGGAACACATCACAAAGCGGTTTCCGGGCGTACTTGCCCTGGATGACTGCCGGCTGACGCTGGCGCGGGGCGAGGTACACGGGCTGATCGGCGAAAACGGCGCGGGAAAGTCCACGCTGATGAAGGTTCTCTGCGGGATCTACCGAAAAGACGAGGGACAGATCCTGTTTGAGGACAGGGAAGTTGATTTCGCCAACACGCGCGAATCGCTGCAAAGCGGGATCTGCATGATCCATCAGGAACTGAATCTGATGCCGCATCTGACGGTGGCGCAGAACATGTACATCAATCGTGAAAACGAGGGGCGACGCTCCTTCTTCGTCCATGACAAGGTGCTGAACGAAAAGGCCGCGCACTACCTGGAAGAGCTGCATGTGAAAATTCCGCCCACCACGCGGGTGCGTGAGCTTTCGGTGGCCAAGCAGCAGATGGTGGAGATCGCGAAAGCGATCTCGGACAGCTCGAAGATCCTCATCATGGATGAGCCGACGGCGGCGCTGACCGACGAGGAGACCGAAGATCTCTTCCGCGTGGTCGAAAAGCTGAAGGCCTCCGGCATGGCGATTGTCTATATCTCCCACCGCATGGACGAGCTGAAGCGCATCTGCGACAAGATCACGATCATGCGTGACGGCCGCTATATCCAGACCTCGCCGATGCAGGAGATCACGGTCAACGAGATCATCGCCAAGATGGTCGGCCGCGAGGTGGAGACCGATGTGACCAAGACCGAGCGGGTGCTCGGGGAGGATTATATTTTGGAGGTGGAGCACCTCACCCGCCGCGGCAAGTTTGAGGACGTTTCCTTCAAGCTGCGGCGCGGCGAGATCCTCGGCTTCTCGGGTCTGATGGGCGCGGGACGCACCGAGGTGGCGCGGGCACTGTTCGGCGCTGATTTGCCGGACAGCGGCACGGTCCGGATCAACGGAAAGCCGGTCCGTATCCGCAACACGACGGCGGCGGTTCACCACGGCATCGGGTATCTTTCGGAGGACCGCAAGGCGCTCGGCATTCTCGGGGCGCTGCCTGTTACCGACAACATCGTGATTTCGTCCTACAACCGTTTTTGCTACGGTCAAAGCGGCGTTGTCCGCCGCGCGGCCTGCACGTCGGCGGCGGAGGACTACATCGGGCGGCTGCGCATCAAGACGCCGTCCGCGGCACAGAAGATCAAGTTCCTCTCCGGCGGCAACCAGCAGAAAGTCATCATTGCAAAGTGGCTGCTCCGCGACTGCGACATCCTGATTTTCGACGAGCCGACGCGCGGCATCGACATCGGTGCGAAAAATGAGATCTACGAGCTGCTGCGGCAGCTGGCGGATGCAGGCAAATCCATCATCATGATCTCCTCCGAGATGGCGGAGATTCTGAAGCTCAGCGACCGGATCGCGGTCATGAGCGAGGGCAGACTGACCGGCGTGATCGACGGCAGGGATGCAACGCAGGAGTCGGTCATGAAGCTGGCGACGCTGCGGCAGTCATAGGAGGCGAAAACATGAAAAGCACAAAGAAACTTCAAATCGGCGCATCGGGCAACATGCTGCAAAAGGGAATCATCCTGACCAGCCTTGTGTTGATCATCATCGTATTCACCTGTCTGTCCGACAACTTCTTCACCCTCAGCAACCTTTCCGGCATTCTGCTGGCGACCACGGTCAACGGCATCCTGTCCATCGGTATCACCTATGTTATGATCGGCGGCGGCTGCGACATCTCGGTCGGCACGAATATGACGCTCTGCGGCGTCATGATGGCGGTCTTCGCCACCACCATGCAGCTGCCTATCTGGCTCAGCGTGGTGCTCGGCATCCTGGTCGGCACGCTGGTCGGCCTCATCAACGGCTTCCTGATCGCAAAATGCAAGGTGCCGCCCTTCATCCAGACGCTCGGTATGATGATGATCTGCAAGGGTCTTGCACTGGTCATCTCGGGGGCGCGCCCGATCTACATGGATAGCATCAAGGGCTATCAGACCGTGGCGACCGGCTCCTTCATCAAGGAGCTGACCGGCGTCAACATTCCGAACGGCATCTTCATCATGATCGCCATGATGGCGGCCGCATCCTTTCTGCTCAACAAAACGATCCTCGGCCGTTACTCCTTTGCCATCGGCTCCAATGAGGAGGCGGCGCGCCTCTCCGGCGTCAACGTCATCAAGTGGAAGATCATCAGCTACGCCCTGTGCGGCATGATGTCCGGCTTTGCGGCCTGGTTCATGACCGCCCGCCTGAACGCGGCACAGCCGAGCACGGGCGCGGGCTACGAGATGGACGCAATCGCGGCGTGCATCATCGGCGGCGCTTCCATGAGCGGCGGTGAGGGCAGCGTCAGCGGTACGATCATCGGCGCATTCATCATGAGCGTGCTGATCAACGGCCTGCGCATCATGTCCGTCCCGTCCGAATGGCAGACGGTGGTGACCGGCGCGGTCGTCATCTTCGCAGTCTATGTGGATATGCTGCGCAGAAAGAAGCAGTAAAACACCCGAATTTGTGCCGGGGCACACGGCTTCTGGCATCAAATATAAAAAATCAAAACGGAGGAACCCATCATGAAAAAGAGAGCACTCATCGGCGTCCTTGCAGCGCTTCTGTCGCTTAGCTTGCTGGCAGGCTGCGGACAAAAACCCACTCCCCCGTCCACGACGGACGGCGATACGCCCGCGACGACGGCGTCTTCCGGCGCGGCCGAGGAGCACGGCACGGTCAATTACAATGAAGAACCGACGACCGAGCTCGCCGAGGCGGAGACCGCAAAGCGCAGCTACAAGATCGCGTGCCTGACGCGCGGCCTGTACCACAACTACCATCAGTCCGTCAAGGCCGGCCTCGATGCCGCTGCCAAGGACTGCGGCGTCACCTACACCTTCCAGGGCACCGAAAACGAGACCCAGGTCGATAAGCAGGTTGAAATGCTGTCCACCATCATCGACCAGAAGCCGGATGCCATCATCCTCGGGCCTCTGGACTCCAAAGCAGTTCTGCCTCAGCTGGAGCGCGCCAAGGAGGCGGGTATCCCGGTCATCATCATTGACCAGCCCGTAGACAGCGATATCCCGATCTGCACCATCACCACCTACGGCCACGCCGACGGCGGCCGCTTCATGGCGGACAAGATCAATGAGCTGTTCCCGAACGAGGCGAAGGTTCAGGTTGCGATGATCGCATCCGACCAGTACAGCGACTACTCGGTACAGCGCCGCGACGCCTTCATCGAGAAGATCAAGGACTATCCGCAGATCGAGCTTGTAGACATTCAGTATTCCGACGGCGGTGACCAGCTGAAGGCGGCTGACGGCACCAAGGCCATCATCGAGGCGTATCCGGATCTGAAGGTCATCATCGGCAGCGGCGAGGGCAATGCCGTCGGCGTGCTGAACGCACTCAAGGAGCTGGGCAAGGAGGGCGACTATGTCGTACTCGGCTTTGACTCCGGCAAGGTGCAGCTTGACGCCATCCACGCAGGCATCGAGTACGGCACGGAGGCAAGCTTCCCCTACATGATCGGCTATCAGGGCATCGTCAACGCGGTCCGCTATCTGAACGGCGGCACGATCAATGCCAAGATCGACACCAACTACTACTGGGTGGACGGCACGAACATTGATTCGCCCGAGGCACAGCTCAGAGTTTACCAGTAAAGAAGCAAATACAGCGGCAGAGCGCAAGGAGGCGCAATTATGAGCAAGGTTATTGATTCGCATTGCCACATTTTCGTCATGAACGGCTATGAGTTCTTCAAGGACAGACCGCTCATGGAGTACATCGACCATTTCGGCATGGAGAAAAACGCGGTCATCGCCTGCAACGAGCGCGAAAACGATGAAGTGATCGAGGCGGTGCAGAAGTACCCGGACAAGCTGTTCGGTATCGCGTATGTCAACGTCCACGACATGGACAACTCGCTTGCAAAGCTGCGGGAGTATGTGAAGCGCGGCATCTTCCGCGGCGTCAAGATGCACCCGTACTGCAACGATTTTCAGGTGGACGACCCCGCAATCTTCCCCGTCTACGAGACCTGCATCGAGCTGGACATCCCGGTTCTGTACCACACGGGCTGGCTGAATTTCAGCGACATTGATGCCAACAACAAGTCGGATAATGTGTACAAGTACAGCTGCATCGGTTTCCCCGTGCAGTTCGGCACGGTCATGGAGAAGTTCCCGGAGCTGAAGCTCATCTGCGCGCACTTCGGCGGCAACTTCTATCAGGAATTTCTCGGCATGGCCGAGCGCTTCCCGAATCTGTATCTGGACACGGCGTGGCTTGCGCACTATGCAGAGCGCATGATGCCGCCGGTCTCGGTGCAGGAGTGGATCGAGCATGCGGTGAAGATCGTCGGCTCGAAACAGATCATCTTCGGCGGCGAAGGTACCTATCCCATTGACATTGAGAGATGCCGTTTGACGCAGGAAGAAAAAGAGGATATCCTGTACAACAACGCAAAGCGGCTTTACAAGTTCTGATGATGACGGCCGGGGCGGGCGACCGCCCCGGAATTGAAGGAGCGGAATGAAAACAGTATTATGCTTCGGCGACACGAACACCTGGGGCGTCAACCCCGTGGACGAGAGTCGTCTTGAATTTGAAAAGCGCTGGACAGGTATTCTGACCGAGGAGCTGCGCGGCGAGGCGCGCGTGATCGAGGAGGGGCAGTGCGGCCGCACGACGGTCTGCGATGACCCGGTCGATCTCTACAAAAACGGGCTCGACTATCTCATGCCCTGCCTGGACAGCCACCGCCCGATCGACGTGGTGGTGGTGATGCTCGGCACGGTGCAGCTGAAGGGGCGGTTCAACCAGAGCGCGGCGGACATCACGCTCGGCGTGGAACGCATTTTGCAGGCAATCCTGCATTCGGGCTGCGGCGCGGACGGCAAAGCACCGCGGGTGCTGCTGATCTCACCGATCCGCATCGGCAGGGTCGAGGACAGCCACCTCGCGTCCACCTTCTTCCTCGGCAACAACCGGGAGCGGCAGGCCGAGATGAAACCGCTGTACAGCGCGCTGGCCGCGCGCTACGGCGTGGAATTCATGGCGGCGGAGGATCATGCGGCAACCAGTCCGCTCGACGGCATCCACATTGATGTGGCGTCGCACCGCACGTTTGCGCTGGCGGTGGCGGAGAAGCTGCGGCAGATGCTTTGAGCGGGAAACGGATATGGAGATTTTTGTTGACAAAGACTATGCGGCGATGAGCCGCCGCGCGGCCGACATCGTCGCCGCGCGCGTCCGGGAAAAACCGACGCTCGTCCTCGGCCTTGCCACCGGCTCATCGCCGCTCGGCATGTATGAGAACCTTGCCGCGCAGTATGCGGCGGGCAGCCTCAGCTTTCGGCAGGTGACCGGCTTCGGGCTGGACGAATACCGGGGGCTCACGCGGCGGGACCGGCAGTCCTTTTATGCCTATCTGAAGACCAACTTCGCGGATGTGACCGATTTGCCGATCGAGCATCTGCATGTGATCGACGGCACGGCGGAGGACACGGCACATGCCTGCGCCGAATACGAGAACCGGGTCGTCGCCGCAGGCGGCGTTGACGTGCAGATTCTCGGCATCGGCACGGACGGACACATCGGCTTCAATGAGCCGGAAGACTGCTTCTCCGCGCGCACGCACTGCGTGCGGCTTGCGGAGGAGACCATCCGCGCGAACGCCCGCTTCTTTGAAAAGGCGGCGGACGTGCCGCGCGAGGCGCTGACGATGGGCATCGGTACCATCTTCCGCGCAAGAGAGATCCTGCTGCTGGCCAGCGGGGCCGAAAAAGCGGAGATCCTGTACGAAACGGTTTACGGCAAGGTGCGTCCCGAGGTTCCGGCAAGCATCCTGCAATTCCATCCGAACACCAAGCTGTTTCTGGATGAGGCGGCGTATCGGGTCATCCGCGCGGGAAAGCGAGGCGAAACCCATGTATGACGTGATTGCGCTCGGCGAGCTGCTGATCGACTTTGCGCCTTACGGCACAAGCGAGCAGGGCAATGCACTCTTTGAGGTCTGCCCCGGCGGCGCGCCCTGCAACATGCTGGCCATGCTGCAAAAGCTGGGACACAAAACCGCCTTCATCGGCAAGGTCGGCCGCGATATGTTCGGCGACCTGCTGCGGGAGACGCTTCAGCACCTCGGCATCGACAGCAGCGGCCTCTCTATGGACGAGCAGGTACACACCACGCTGACCTTCGTCCACAAACTGCCGAACGGCGACCGGGACTTCTCCTTTTACCGCAACCCCGGCGCGGACATGATGCTGACGGCGGACGACGTGCCGACCGACCGCATCGCCGCGTCGCGGATCTTCCACTTCGGTACACTCTCCATGACGAGCGACTGCGCTGCCGAAGCAACGGCGCGCGGCATTGCCGCGGCCAAGGCGGCGGGCTGTCTCTGCTCATTCGACCCGAACCTGCGTCCCCCGCTTTGGGACAGCATGGAGCGGGCCAGAGAAAAAATGCACTACGGATTCGACCAATGCGATATATTGAAAATTGCAGACAACGAGCTGCAATTCGCCACGGGCGAGACGGATTTCGACGCGGGCGTGCGTCGGCTGCAAAAGCAGTACGGCATCCCGCTGATCCTGCTCACCCTCGGCAAAGACGGCAGCCGCGCCTACTTCGGCGATCTGCGCGTCGATGCACCGGCATTTCTGCACGACAAGGTGGCGGACACCACCGGCGCGGGCGATACCTTCTGCGCCTGCGCGCTGCACCATGTGCTGGAGCACGGCATGGATTTCACGGCGGAATCGCTCCGTGAAATGCTGACGTTCGCCAATGCGGCGGCGTCG
>ENA-UONW01002993-UONW01002993.1-human-gut-metagenome-genome-assembly--contig:-CS52-NODE-2993-length-15063-cov-10.091285_pt1 | contig 15063 bp, 9 predicted proteins | sample MGYA00242463_ERZ724010 | MGnify/ENA metagenome assembly ERZ724010 | reverse complement strand
GTAAAACATGAAATCAATAAGATTTCGGTAAGTTTTCAATAGGATAACAAGATTGATTTAGGAGGATAACAAAATGAAAATGTTAAAGAAAATTTTTAAGAACGTCAGCAATGCTGACAAGAACATTTGGGGTTATGTAATGCTCTAAGCATTCATAAATCCCCATTTGAAAGTGAGAATTGAATCGTTGTTTTCAGGTAACCTAAAAAAGAAAGGGAATTAATTATGAAAAAGCTGTTTGCATATTTGATAAATGCTTTGGCCATCATGGGCGAAAGCGAAATGCACTCCCTGGGATATGGAAGTGAAAGATAACAAAGAATTCAGTTTCTAAGAGAGAAAGAAACAAATAGAGTACATTCATTTTTTAAAGCAAAAGATAAGGAGGAGATGCGTCCACGTGATGCATCTCCTTTTTTTATACGCCATTGCTGAATTGTTTTATACTTTTTCAGTTAAAACATTCGTTTTTTTAAACCTTTATTGCTTACTTTGCTCTAATGGTATATGCTCGGACACTCCAAACGATACCAATCGGTCCGAGCCAAGTAAAAACGTTAAAAACCAAATGACTATGAAACGATTGGCTCACATGGGATGGTTGCTTGTCATCGGCCTCTGCCTGACGGGGGGCATGCAAGCACAAACGTACGAAAAGCTGTGGAAGCAAGTGAAGCAGGCACAAGAAAAAAGCCTGCCGCAAACCGTTGTGAAACTGACGGACGATATCTATCGGAAGGCACTGGCAGAAAAGAACTCACCCCAGCTGCTGAAGGCCTATCTCTGCCGGACAGCATTTCAAGAACGTCTGACGCCGGACAGCCTCTATACACGACTGAACGAGATGGAGCAATGGGTTGCCACAGAAGCCGATGAAACGGACCGCGCCATCCTGCATTCCCTGCTGGCAAGCGAGTACGCGGAGTATTGGCAGAGCAACCGACGCGCCATAGCCGCACGGACAGACTTGGTTACAGACAACCAGCCTGCCGATATCCGCGAGTGGACGGCCCGCCAGTTCGTCGAGCAGACAGACCGGCACAGCCTGGCTTCAACGGCCAACGTGGATCTGCTTCTCAAGACATCGACCGATGCATACGTGCCCTTTGTGGAACAAGGCGAGCAGAGTGCCTATTACAGCCACGACCTTTACCATCTGCTGGCACGAAGGGCCATCAGCACCTTGCAATCCATGTCTGGTGCCGGAGCAGACTCATTGATCGATACACGCATCGAAAGCCTTTATCGGCAAACCATGCAAACATATGCCGCCCGCCCCGACGGAGCGGATGCCTGCCTGCTGACCACACTCGACTATTGGGAGTGGAAGAATGGAAGTGCCTCGCAGGATGAGGCTGCTTATCTGCAAGCCCTCGACGACCTGATGACTCGCTATGCCGACCGCCCCTTGTGTGCCGAAGTCTATCTGCGCAAGGCGCAATGGATGAGCCGTGGAGGCGAAGGACGCAGTGTGGGCGAAGCCATCCGCCTGTGCGACGAAGCCATCCGCCGCTATGCCTCCTATACACGCATCGGGCAGGTGAAGCAGCTTCGTGCCGAACTCCTGCGGCCACAACTGGCTATTTCCGCCGAAGGCATCGGCTATCCTGGCGATACCTTGGATTTACGCGTGCGCTATCGTACGATGGAGGCACCTGTCACATTGAATATCTATGCCACGAACCTGAACAGCAATTCTAACCGCTATGATTGCGATAACGACAAGACTTTCCGTAGTTGGTCGCCCCGCCGCATCTATAGTCGGCAACTCACCCTGACTCCTCTGCCTGCCGAACATAAGTCGGAGGCTGATCTTCCTTATCTGGAAAGCATCACAAATATGCCCATGCCTGTACCTCAGGAGCCGGGTGTCTATGTCGTGGAAATCATGCCTCAAGGCAAGAACGGACGCAAAAGCCGTTGCCTATTGCCCGTGAGCCGCCTGCGGGCCCTGACACTCGACCTGGGCGGCGGACAAATGGAAATCACCACACTCGACGGCCAAAGCGGCCATGCCGAAGCGGACGTCCGCGTCTGCTTCTATTCATCGAACGATGAAGAGAGCCGCCGCCTGTTGAAGGAAGTTGTAACCGACGGCCAAGGAAAAGCAGTCGTTATGCTCGACCCATATACGTATAATACCTGCTATACCCTCAGCAAGGGAGCAGATACGGCACTTCCCGCTACAAACATTTACTTGAGCCGCTCGTCACAACCATCAACGAATACGCACTATGACCTTTCACTCCTCACCGACCGAAGCATCTACCGCCCTGGTCAGACCGTTTACTTGAAAGGTGTTGTCTATCATAAAGGGAAAAACAGTGCCCAAGTGGTAGAAGGTGAATGGGTAAACTTGGAGTTACTCGATGCCAACCTCAAACAGATAGCCACCCGACGCGTGCAAACCAACGAATTCGGCTCCTTTACCGCCGACTTCACCTTGCCTTCCGCCTGCCTGAACGGCCAGTTCATGGTGCGTGTTCAGGAAAAGCAGATATCGGGAGCCGCCCGCTTCCAGGTGGAAGAATACAAGCGCCCGACGTTCGAAATCACCTTCCAGCCCGTCACCGTTCCCTATTGTCTGGGCGAGACGGTGACTCTGCGTGGCGAAGTGAAGGCTTTCAGCGGGGCTTCTGTTCAGGAGATGCCGCTGGCCTGGAGCCTGAAACGCTACGACCGCCTGCGCGGCTATCTGAACACGGACAAGACGCTGAAGGCCGACACGATACGCCTTGACGCGCAAGGCCGATTTGCCATCGACATCCAGCTGGAAGGAGAATCTGGAAAAACCCTCCAGCCGTGGCAGAGCTACACATTCGAAGTGGAAGCAGCCGTTACCGACGAGGCAGGCGAAACACAAACTGCCTCCTACACCCTTTCGGCTGGCTCGCAGGCATTCAACCTGAGCCTATCCATTCCCACGCAAGTGTGCAAGGAAGACACGACCCAATGGATGATTCATGCCTCCAATCCCCAAATGTCTCCGCTCACGCTGACTGCCGACTGGCGCATCGACCCTGAGACGCAAGAAGGTGAACTGGTGACCAAGGACGGTAAGCCGACCTTAAACGGAGGATGTATCACTGGCACGAACAATCCCTCGCTCATGTGGCAGGGAGTACCTTCAGGCCGTTATCGCCTGACGGCATGGGCTATCGACTCGTTGGGCCATCGGGTGGAGAGCACCGCTTCGTTCGTTCTCTTCTCGACAGAAGACCGACGCCCGCCTGTCCACTCCCCCCTCTTCTTCCACGAACGGAAGATGGAGGTGGCTGCTGGCGAAGAGGCCTCCTTCTGCCTGGGAACTTCGTTCAAGGATGCCTGGGTGTGGATGGATGTCTTTACAGGTGGGAAACGTGTGGAGAGCCGCCTGTTGCAACTCTCCGATACCCTGATGTGCGTCGAGATGCCTTACCTGGAAAGTTATGACGAAAGCGTCACCCTCCTGTTCAATATGCTGAAGGGAGGCGAGCTGTATAGCCGGACCGCCTTCTTGAAGCGCACCCAGCCCAATCGCACCCTGCAAATGAAGTGGGAAGTCTTCCGCGACCGCCTGCGCCCCGGTCAGGAAGAGGAATGGCGGCTCGTGGTGACTACGCCCGAAGGCTTGCCCGCTTCGGCCGAGATGCTGGCGTTGATGTACGACGCTTCGCTCGACAAGCTTTATCCCAACCGTCAGTCGTGGGGCGTCTTCTTCGCTCCGCAACTCGACTGGCGCAATGTACGTCTGAATGCGGTCGGCCGCCTCTACCTGTCGCCCTACTTCACGATACCCGACTGGAAGATACCCGGCTGGTCGTTCGACCGCTTCTGTTCGCCGTGGCTGGTACCCCAAGTCATGGAGATACGCGATGATGCCCTCGTCGTAGGATACGGCTCCAGTCGGACGCCCTCCTTGGTAGGAGGAACCGTCTTGCAGAAGTCTGCCTCCAACGCCATCTTCAACACGAAGGAAGAAGCTGGCCTTGCCGTGGAAGTCTCCTACGCACCTCCTACGGCCGACGATGTCTTGTTTGAAGAAGAAGTGGTGAATACCGCCGAAACCCTCCAACCTGATGCCGACCTCCGTACCAACTTTGCCGAGACGGCCTTCTTCTATCCCCAACTCCGCACCAACGAACGGGGCGAAGTGGTGGTGGCCTTCACCCTGCCGCAAAGCCTGACCCGATGGAACTTCCGCGGCTATACCCACACGAAGGACATGCAGACAGGCCTGCTCGAAGCATCGGTTGTCAGTGCCAAGGAATTCATGCTGCGCCCCAACCTGCCGCGCTTCTTCCGCATGGGCGATCAGGCTCAGGTAGCCGCCACGGTGAGCAATCTGACCGAGGGCACGATAAAAGGGCGTGTGACATTACAATTGTTCGACCCCACAACCGAAAAAGTCATCCTGACCCGCCGCGAAAAGTTTGAAGCGGAAGCCGGCCGCAACGCCGCCGTCGGCTTCGCCTTCGATGTGGACGACCGCTATCCCCTGTTGGGCGTACGTCTCACGGCCGATGGAGGCAACTTCAGCGACGGCGAGCAGCATGTTCTCCCCGTGCTCAGCAATCAGGAGTATGTGACGGAAACCTTGACCTTCGACCTGAAGGGCAACGACGCCTGCACGCTCCGCCTCGATACGTTGTTCAACCGCAACAGCTCCACCGCCACCCAACGGCGCCTGACTGTCGAGGTGACGGGCAACCCTGCCTGGATGGCCATACAGGCCCTGCCTTCCTTGACGCAACCCGACGGCGAGAATGCCATCTCGTGGGCCGTAGCCTATTATGCCAACACCTTGGCCGCCGCCATTGCCCAGTCGCAACCGCGCATCCGCGAAGTCATCGAGGCCTGGCAGGCCAGCGGACAGAGCAAGGAAACTTTCCTCAGCCGCCTGGAGCAGAACGAAGACTTGAAGAACCTGTTGTTGAGCGAAACGCCCTGGCTGGCCGAAGCCACTTCGGACACGGAGCACATGCAACGCCTCGTACAGCTGTTCGACGCCAACCGCCAACGTAACCTCACACTCTCGGCCCTCACCCGCCTGAAGGAATTGCAAGGCGAGGACGGTGCCTGGAGCTGGTACAAAGGTATGGGCAGCAGTCGCGACATCACCACCTACATCACCACCCTGCTTGTACGCCTGCCCCTGCTGACAGGCAGCCCGCTCGATGCCGATGCCTCGGCGATGAAGCAACGTGCCTTTGCCTATCTGCATCAGGAAGCACTCAAGGAGTACAAGCGCCTGCGCGAAGCCGAGCGCAAGGGCAAGCAGATAACCACCCTTTCGGCCGACGTCTTCGACTACCTCTACCTGCTGGCCTTGGATGCCGACGCGATGAAGCAAGCCGACAGGGAGGTACACAGCTACTTCCTTTCGCTTCTGTCCCGCCAGCTGACCACGGCCTCCATACAACGCAAGGCGCAAGCTGCCGTCATCCTGCAAGCCGCAGGTCGCAAGGCCGATGCCCAAGCTTTCGAAGCCTCGCTCAAGGAGCACCTTGTGCAGGAAAAGACGATGGGCGCCCACTTCGCCTTCAACGACGGTTACTATAGCTGGGGCATGATGCCCGTCACCACCCACGTGGCCGCCATGGAAGCCCTGTTGCGCTTCGACGGTAACGCGTCTGTCATTGAGGAGATGAAGCGCTGGTTGCTGAAGCAGAAGCAGACAACCCAATGGAATACGCCTGTAGCCTCTGCCGACGCCATCTATGCCCTCTTGTGCAACGGCCGCAACTGGTTGGCCGACCGTGGCGACATCACCCTCACCTTGGGGCGCGAACACCTTCGCACCACCGACACTTCTGCCCGTCCGTTGCAAGGCTTGGGATACATCAAGGAGACTTACGAGGAAGGCAATGCCGCCCTCAAAGCCCGCACCTTCGAAGTGGAGAAACACGACGAAGGCATGGCTTGGGGAGCCGTCTATGCCCAGTATCTTTCGCCCGTGGCCGATGTCCGAGCACAAAGCGCTGGTTTGTCCATCGAAAAGCAATGCTTTGTCGAGCGTAAAACAGCCTTTGGCCGTTCGGAACTCCATCCGCTGGAAAAGGAAGGCGGCCTTCGCGTGGGCGATAAGCTGGTCATCCGCCTTGTGCTCCGCCTCGACCGCGCCATGGATTATGTCCAGTTGAAGGACAGTCGTGCCGCCTGCCTCGAGCCGACCGCTACGCTCTCGGGTTACCGCTGGACAGGTGGATTCGGCTATTATGCTGAGACGAAAGATGCTTCGACGCGTTTCTTCTTCGACCATCTGGGTAAGGGTACCTACGTATTGGAGTACGGCTGCCGCGTATCGCAGGCAGGTACTTACCAGCCGGGGCTTGCCACCGTCCAATGTGCCTACGCACCCGAGATGGCCGCCCACTCGGCGGCAGGCGAAGCCTTGCAGGTAGCTGATTGAGAACTGACGTCAGTCGAAAAGTTCCTTCAGCACCTCGAGCGACTTCAGTTCGGGAAAGTCGGGCAGATGCAGACGGTAATACTGCTCAATGACGGCCAGGCAGCGCATGCGCTCGGCACGGTTCATCGCAAACAGATGCATCGTGTCGTAGTTCATGCGCATCAGGGTTGTCAGCCGCTCCGCCTCGGCAGGGCCTATATAATAGGAATGCCCCGACGGACGCAGGGGAGTGAAGCAGGCATTCAGCAGGTCGAAGTAACATCCCGACGAGTACCCCTCCAGATTGGGATAAAGTCCCAAGAAGCGTGACAGGCGCATGAGGAACACGAGATGGAAATTGGCAAACCCCGTACGGCACTCGTCCAACCACACGATGGAGTGCCTCAAGTAGGAAAACAGCGACTGGTTGTCCGTCTCGACACGCACCGCCCTGCACAAAAACTCCGAAAGGAACAGGGCAATGGCCGACTTATAGGGGTCGTAGGGCAAGGTCGTGAACGGATGCCACGACTTGGCCTCCTTGATCCGATAGATGGAAGTGTTCGGCCGGAAGTCCGCCTCCAGTTCCACCAAAGCCAAAGGCTGAAACAGGACAGGCTTGACAGCCGCCTTGCGCGAACGGGGCACCGGCACCAGGAACGATGCCCGCCCCGCCACGTCCGTATAGACGTCGGCTATCCACGACGTATCCTTGTATTTCACCGTCCGAAGCACGATGCCCTGCGTTTTCTGCAACATACCAGTTCTTTTTATCCAGTGACAAAGCTACAAAAAAAGAACAGAAGTACCTACGCCCGCACCTCCTACAATAAAAAAGTTTCGTCCGGCAGAAAAAATATCAAGCAAACAAATTCCTGTATTTCAGATAAATACAAAACAACTCTAACAAAAAGAAGAAGGACACAAGCAAAAAAAATATCAAGAACATTTTGCCAGTTCAAAAATAGTTCCTACCTTTGCATCCGCAAACGAAAGGAAATGCGGTTGCAAAAGCGGAAACGCTTGCCAAAGGATGGCCCGTTCGTCTATCGGTTAGGACGCAAGATTTTCATTCTTGAAAGGGGGGTTCGATTCCCCCACGGGCTACAAAATAAAAAAATAAACGAATTAAAAAAGATTAGTCGAGATGGCAAATCATAAATCATCACTGAAAAGAATCAGACAAGAAGAGAAGAGAAGACTTCACAACAGATATTATGGCAAGACCATGAGAAATGCTGTTCGTAAGCTTCGTGCTACTACAGACAAGGCTGCAGCTGTTGCTATGTATCCTGGTTTGGTTAAGCTGTTGGACAAGTTGGCAAAGACCAATATCATCCACAAGAACAAGGCTAACAACTTGAAATCAAAGTTGGCTTTGCACATCAATAAGCTCGCTTAAGAGAATTATACTTAAAACAGCATAAGGAAAAGAAGGCTGGATTCATACCGAATCCGGCCTTTCTCGTTTGTACCTGTCCTTACTTTCCTCATCCAATAAAAAAGCTGCACAGACGCAAAAAACTCACACGCCGGCACGGCATAATCCAAAGATTTTCACTATTTTTGCTCTGTTATTACAATAAGGACCATTTTATGACAGAAGAAGAAAAAATAAACGGTGAAAACAACTATTCGGCCAGCAACATCCAAGTGCTGGAAGGACTGGAAGCGGTGAGAAAACGCCCCGCCATGTACATCGGCGACATCAGCGAAAACGGCTTGCACCACCTGGTCTATGAAGTGGTGGACAACTCCATCGACGAAGCGATGGCAGGCTACTGCGACCACATCGAAGTAACCATCAACGAAGACAATTCCATTACCGTACAAGATAACGGCCGCGGTATCCCCGTAGACTTCCACGCCAAGGAAAAGAAATCGGCGCTGGAAGTTGTAATGACCGTGCTCCATGCCGGAGGTAAGTTCGACAAAGGTTCCTATAAGGTGTCGGGCGGTCTGCACGGCGTAGGTGTATCGTGCGTCAACGCCCTGTCTACCCACATGACGACGCAGGTATTCCGCAACGGGAAAATCTACCAGCAGGAATATGAATGCGGCAAACCGCTCTATGCTGTCAAGGAAGTAGGTACCTGCGATCCTCGCTTTACCGGTACCAAGCAAACTTTCTGGCCGGACGGGAGTATCTTTACGACCACCGAATATAAATACAGCACCTTGCAGGCCCGCCTGCGCGAGCTGGCCTACCTGAATGCCGGCATCCGTATCACACTGACCGACCGCCGGCAAAAGGAAGAAGACGGTGAATTCGTAAAGGAGACCTTCCACTCGGTAGAAGGCGTAAAGGAATTCGTCCGCTACCTGAACAGCAACAATACGCCGCTCTTCGACGACGTCATCTACCTGAATACCGAAAAGGCAGGCGTACCCATCGAGTGCGCCATCATGTATAACACGGGCTATCGCGAGAATCTCCACTCCTACGTGAACAACATCAACACGAAGGAAGGCGGTACGCACGAAGCCGGATTCCGCTCCGCCCTGACCCGTGTGCTGAAGAAATACGGCGAAGACACCTGCGCCAAACAGCTGGAGAAGGCCAAGGTCGAGATCTCGGGAGAAGACTTCCGTGAGGGCCTCATCGCCGTCATTTCCGTCAAGGTGGCCGAACCTCAGTTTGAAGGCCAGACCAAGACGAAGCTGGGCAACAGCGAAGTGAGCGGCGCCGTGAACCAAGCCGTGGGTGAAGCCCTGACCTACTATCTGGAGGAACATCCGAAAGAAGCCAAACTGATTGTAGACAAAGTGATACTGGCCGCCACCGCCCGCGTAGCTGCCCGCAAAGCCCGCGAATCCGTACAGCGCAAGTCGCCCATGGGAGGCGGAGGCATGCCCGGCAAGTTGGCCGACTGTTCCAGCAAGGATCCCGAAGAATGCGAACTGTTCCTCGTCGAGGGTGACTCGGCAGGCGGCTCGGCCAAGCAAGGCCGTAACCGTACCTTCCAGGCCATCCTGCCCCTGCGCGGTAAGATTCTGAACGTAGAGAAAGCCATGTGGCACAAAGCCTTCGAAAGCGACGAGGTGAACAACATCATCCAGGCACTGGGTATCCGCTTCGGCCTCAACGGTGAAGACAGCAAGGAAGCCAACATCGACAAGCTGCGCTACAAGAAGGTTATCATCATGACCGATGCCGATGTCGATGGTTCGCACATCGACACACTGATTATGACACTCTTCTTCCGCTACTTCCCGCAGGTCATCGAGCAAGGTTATCTCTACATCGCCACTCCCCCGCTCTACCTCTGTACCAAAGGTAAGGTGAAGGAATACTGCTGGACCGACCAACAGCGCCAGCGCTTCATCGATACCTACGGCGGCGGTTCGGAAAATGCTATCCACACCCAGCGCTACAAAGGTTTGGGTGAAATGAACCCCGAACAGCTGTGGGAGACGACCATGAACCCCGAAAACCGTATGTTGAAGCAGGTGAACATCGAGAATGCGGCCGAAGCCGACTATATCTTCTCCATGCTGATGGGCGAAGACGTAGGTCCGCGCCGCGAATTTATCGAGAAGAACGCCACCTACGCCAACATTGACGCATAAAGGAAACAGATGGCCGTGAGTAGTCAAGATGGTTAGTACCCACGGCCTGTCGTAATCTCAATTTATCTAACCATCATTAATTAGCCAACCTCACATCTTACAACGAGGCAGTCCCGGCAAAGCAGGAAAACCTGCTACCGGGACTTTTTATTTTCCACGCTCCGCTATTCTTTCCCGACAAGTTAAGACTAAATAAGACTGTTCGCTTGGTATGCTGTCGCAAAATCGGCATCTTTGCCAGAGAATACCAAACGAAAATAGTATGAAGAAGTTATTACTGGCCGTCTGCCTCGCCACCGCGCAGACGGCCCTCGCACAAACCGCCGACACACGCATCGGCACCCTCATCAACGAAAGCAACTGGTTCGAACTGAAACGCACAATGGAGGTGACACCCCGCGACTCCGTCAGTCCCCTGCTCTATCGGATGGGAACGGCCATGACGGCCCACTATTTCAACCGCCCCGACTCGGCTTGCGTCGCCATCGGTACCCTGCTGAACGAACATCAGGCAGAAATAGGCGGACAGAACTCCGTGAACATGGCAGCACTGATGGCCACTAACCTGACGCGCTGCGGCCGATACGAAGAAGCGGCCGCACTGATGCAAAGCCTGGCCCAGCAGTTGCAGGCACAGGGCGTGGACACCGCCACCACAGCCTCTATCCTCAAGGCGGCCGACCTCTACACCATGTATGCCCGCGAGTCGCCCCTCTGCCGCCCGCTTCATCCGGCAGGTGAATACCGCCTCCCCTTCACGTTCAACGACGACATGCACCAGGGATACAAGAAGCAGGGATACTTCCTGATGTTGGATGCACGCATCAACGGTACAAACGAACCGGTTGTGTTCGACACGGGTGCCGGCATGAACATCATCAGCAGTAGCCAGGCCGAAGCGTGTGGCCTGCGACTGACAGACATCAGCATCGACATGCAGGGCATCGGCAGGCAGCAGGGACGCATCGCTATGGCCGACACGCTGCGCATCGGCCCGATGGCATGGCAGAATGTTCCCTTTCTGATTGTCGATACACGCACGGGCGATGCCGAAGCCGACAGCGTCGGAGGGATGCTCCAGCCTGTCATCGGGCTCCCGATTATGCTGAGCATGAAAGAAGTGCAGTTTGATTTTGAACACCGCGAACTGGTGATTCCCGCCACGCCGACGCCCAATCCGCTGAACAGCAGCAACCTGTTGCGCACGGACAGCGAGGGTTTGCGCGTGGAGAGCCGCGACAACGAGGGGCACCCGATGTACATGCACCTCGACACGGGCTCGTATGGCAGCGACCTGACCGCCCGCTGGTATGCCGCCCACCGCACCCAGGTGGAGGCACAAGGCCAACCCGACTCCCTCCGCATGGCCGGCATCGGGGGCGTGAGCAGGCAGAAGACCTATCGCATCCCCCGCCTCACCTACCGCATCGGGCAGGGTGAAGCGACGATTGAGAATGTACATGTCAGCACGGGGCTCGACCTGCGCACGGGCCAGCCTGTGGGCGAAATGTTCGGCGTCGGCGATATAGACGGCATCATCGGTTTGGGACTGCTGGAACGGTTCCGCCGCGTGACGCTGAACTTGGAGGAAATGTACATAGACGCCCAGCTTTAAAAGACAAATGTTGGCCGGATATTCGGGCCAACCAACCGGTTCCCAGGCTTTCTCAAAGCCGGGGAAATCTTTTCCCTCACCGAGGGAAAGGGTTTCCCTTTAAAAGGGAAAGGCCTTCCCTCAGTGAGGGAAAGCCTTTCCTCTTATAAGAAACAGACCGAGGAATACTAACTCGCTGAAAATCAGGTTCAAGCCTTTATCCCCAATCAATGTCCGTGGTCATAACGCTGGGCACCGGCTACCATCACCACCGAACCCACCACGGGTACCGCGATTACGCTGACCAGCGCGGCCGCCATTTCGGTCATCCCGCCCCACAACAGCAGGTAATAGACAAGGACTACAAGCAGCCCGATGATACAAAACGCCCGGCACATGAAAACCGTCAGTCCCTTGACATCGACCAGTTTCTGCCGTTCGGGCGACATCGTATTATACCCGGCTATCAGCTTGGGATACCTGCGTACAAGCAGGCCCAGAAGAACAAAAAAGGCTGCGAAGAGCCAGACAACCAGACTATCCATCATTCGTATTTCATTGGTTATACATATTGATATCTACCACCCAACAGTCGTCAATATACATCGTCGTGCCCGCATAACTGTGTATTTCAAACACAAAATAATGAGCAATGGCAGGCACTTGTATCGTATAATCAAACAACCGCCATTCGCCGTACTCCAACGGGAAAGAAGACAAACCGTAACCGCCTCCCCTTATGATGCCCCATGTAGCATCATCGTAAAATGTTGCCAGTACATCGTTTGGGATATTATCCGAGCCACCCTCACGGAAATAGCAGTACATACGCGGCTTGGTTCCTGTACAGGCCTCTTCTATATAGTAGTGAAAACGGATACGGAGCGTATGCCCGGGAGAGACTTCGACTTTCTGACTGATGCTTGCCGTAATGCCTGTCTCAGGTGAGGACAGACGGGCAGATGATGTTCCTTCATACACAATCTCACTTTCTTGACTTACACTGCCATAATGTTCTTTCAAGGACCATCCCGACAGGTAATCTTTCCTCCCGACAGCCAAGTTTCTTCCTGTCCATTCTTCACAGGTACCATTTTTCAACAAATTCATAATCGGAGTCAACTCCAATTCTGGTTCCTCTTCCGGACAACCCTTGTCCTGCTCACACGAAACCATGAACAGGCAGAGAACCAACAGAAACAAGTACCAACGACGCTCCATCATTTCCTTGTTCTACCAGTTACAACATCCCCTGCTTCTCCAGCTCCTCCGCCGCAATCTCCAGTTCCTTGTACCACGCCTCGCCGAACTTGCGGATGAGCGGTTCGCGCAGGAACTTATAGACAGGCACATTCTCCTTGCGCCCCAGCAGGACGGCGGCCTTGCAGACATCCCAACGGTGGTAGTTCACCGCCTTATAGGGGCCGTAGTCGCCCACGCGGATGGGATAGAGGTGGCAGGAAACGGGCTTATAGAAGTCGGTTTTGCCTTCACGGAAGGCTTTCTCGATGGCACAATAGCAGCACCCCTTGTCATCGTAGCAGGTAAAGACGCAATCCTTGTTGTTGACAATGGACGTCACCAGGTCGCCTTCGCAGTCGGTGTACACCACCCCCTGGCGGTCGATGACGGCCTGCGCTTCGGGACTGAGGTCGTCCCATATCACGGGGAGCACTTCTTCGAGCTTCTCCACCTCGTCCAGCTCTACCGGCGCTCCGGCATCTCCCTCGATGCAACACTCACCCTTGCAGGCAGACAGGTCGCACAGAAACTTCTCACGCAACACGTCGAGACTTACCACTACATCGTCTATCTGTATCATAAATTACCGTTCTTTTATCAAAGACTTCCTTCACAATCGGGCGTCAACATAAACCGTTATGAATCAACTATATATCAGTTTATTTCAGTTTGAGAAAAATAAACTCCCAGTTTAATGCTGATAAACTGACAATTTAAACGTACTAAACTGGTAGTTTAAACGGAGTAAACTGACAGTACAAAGGCTTTAAACTGACAGTACAAACGGAGTAAACAGTGCCCCTCGTGAAGGAAGACATTCCTTAAAAATATAAGGGCAGACAGAAGGAATCTTTTATATCAGCACCTTCTGCCTGCCCTCTATTCATTTGCAATCTTCCGAATCATTACTTAATCAGATCCTTACCGGTCATCTCAGCAGGCTGAGGCATGCCGAGGATGTGGAGGATGGACGGAGCTACGTCGGCCAGCACACCATTCTCTACCTTGGCATCCTTGTTGTCCGTTACGTAAACGAAGGGCACGGGGTTCAGCGAGTGAGCGGTGTTGGGTGTACCGTCGGCGTTCAGAGCATGGTCGGCATTGCCGTGGTCGGCGATGATGATCACCTCGTAGCCGTTGGCCTTGGCAGCCTCAACGGTATCCTTCACGCAGTTATCGATGGCTACAACAGCCTTCTCGATAGCCTCGTAGATACCCGTGTGGCCCACCATGTCGCCGTTGGCATAGTTCACCACGATGAAGTCGTACTTCTGGGTGCCGATAGCCTCAACCAGCTTGTCCTTCACTTCGTAGGCGCTCATCTCAGGCTTCAGGTCGTACGTAGCAACTTTCGGAGAAGGAACGAGGATGCGGTCTTCGTTGGCATACGGAGTTTCGCGGCCACCGTTGAAGAAGAAGGTTACGTGTGCGTATTTCTCCGTCTCGGCGATGTGGAGCTGCGTCTTGCCGTTGTTGGCCAAGTATTCGCCCAGCGTGTTCTGTACGTTCTCCTTGTCGAAGAGGATGTGCACGCCTGTGAACGAAGCGTCGTACGGCGTCATGCAGTAGTATTGCAGGCCGGGGATGGTGTGCATGCCCTGCCCCGGCATATCCTGCTGGGTCAGAACGATGGTCAGTTCCTTGGCACGGTCGTTGCGGTAGTTGAAGAAGATCACTACATCGCCTTCCTTGATGGTGCCGTCGAAAGCGCCATTTACGATAGGCTTGATGAATTCATCGGTCACGCCTTCGTCGTAAGATTCCTGCATGGCCTGTACCATATCGGTTGCCACGCGACCCTGTCCGTTGACGAGCAGGTCGTAAGCTTCCTTCACACGCTCCCAGCGCTTGTCGCGGTCCATGGCATAGAAGCGGCCCACGATGCTGGCGATGCGGCCGGCCGACTGTGCGCAGTGGGCGGTCAGCTGCTCGATGAAGCCCTTACCACTCTTCGGGTCGGTGTCGCGTCCGTCCATGAAGCAGTGGATGAACGTCGTGTCCTGCAGGCCGTATTCCTTGGCGATGTCGCAGAGCTTGAACAGGTGGTCGAACGAAGAGTGAACGCCGCCGTTCGAAGTCAGACCCATGAAGTGGATGTTCTTGCCGTTCTCCTTTGCATAAGAGAAAGCGTTTACAATCTCCTTGTTCTTCAGGATGCTGCCGTCGGCGCAAGCGCGGTTGATCTTCACAAGGTCCTGATAAACGATGCGTCCGGCACCGATGTTCAGGTGTCCCACTTCGGAGTTACCCATCTGACCGTCGGGCAAACCTACGTTCTCGCCGCTCG
>ENA-UONW01002974-UONW01002974.1-human-gut-metagenome-genome-assembly--contig:-CS52-NODE-2974-length-15134-cov-9.826049_pt1 | contig 15134 bp, 10 predicted proteins | sample MGYA00242463_ERZ724010 | MGnify/ENA metagenome assembly ERZ724010 | reverse complement strand
CGGCATCGGGAGCGGTTTCCGAAGCACGGACGACGTCGGCAGGAACATCGGCCGGGCGGTCGAAGACCTTCTTGCCCGTCAGGTCGATGCCGAACAGTTTGAAGCAATCCTCGCAATCGCCCTCGATGAAGTCGAACGAGCGCGTGCCGCGCGGCAGCGGTTCGAAAGTCAGCTGGAAAGAAACCTCGCCCGACTTGGGCATCCAGAAGAGCGAATCGGCCTCGATGCCTTGCGTGCCGGTCAGGGCGTAACGCTTGCCGTCGGCCAGCAGGTAGGATTCGGAAGTGATCCTGATCCAATAGCCCGGACGGAAATAGGCATCCGTATGGAGCACGGTGGCCGTGTCACTCAGTTCTACCTTGGAAATGTCGAGCGTCATGGTGTTGGCCGACTCAATCAGGGGGTTCTCCACGCATTTGTTCCGTTGCGTGCACGAGGCGGCCAGCCACAGGGCTGCGGCTGCCGTCAGAAAGGCAATCTTGTTGTGCATAATGGTTTCGATTTAATTTATAGTTATAACTGATTTGTTTTTTCATTAATAAGTCAGATATCAATCCACTCCATTGAGGATACATTATAAACCTTTTCACCTTTCAGAGAGTTTACCTTTATCTGTTTGTTGCCCCTAACATTGACATGTATCCTTTCGACCAAACGTTCATTAGGCTCAACAACAATCAGGCCGTCCTCGCTTTTGACACTACAATTGTATCCCTTCAACGTTCCATCCTCCCTTTCGACCACAAATGCATGATTCAAGAAGGCTTCTCCGATGAATTTGAACACTTCATGCACATCATTGTCTTGCGTATTGAAGTGCATCATATTGCCAATCATATCAATGTACTGCTCGCCGACAATAAAACTGTTCGTCCTATAGTCCAAAGGTTGCAGATGATACTGGGTTACGGAATCCAGACTGGCCGTAGGATGAGGTTCACTGACCATCTGCGCAGGAAGGAAAGGATTGGCACAGAATGACCAGCGGAGCTTCCCAGTCCTGGTATCAACCAATTCGGCAAAAGCGCCTGCCGCATTGTAACTTTCACGAAGCCAGCGTTCATCTCCCGTCAAGAGATATACATAATAAGTAGCATAGCCCCGCCAAGCACTCCAGCCATGGGGAGAATTCATGAAATTGGGCACCATAAGCACATCGTACTGTGATTCCCAGAAACGAAGCGTTCCACCCCTCTGACGTCCGTCAGGAATCTGCAACTGGGTCAGGCAGTCATGCCCTTCCAAGATGTAAAGGGCCTCCTCCAAATATTTTTCCCTGTTCTTCTCCACTTCTTCCTGCAAACCCAAATAGGCAATCTGAAGGGCCGTGCAGGAAATCATTCCGTCCTCATACGTCATTTCACCTTCCGTCTGGACATTCCCATGCAACGAGACGAGATGGTCAATGGCCTTCCTGGCGGAATTGAAATGTCTCTTGTAGTTCTTCAGCCACTGTTTATCGGTTTTGGCCAGTTCTTTTTCAACCAGAGCCAAATCGAGGATACTTTTCGCCAGATAGATGACGCTTGTATACAACGTGCCCTTAGGTTCGTTCTTGTCCTTGCTCAAATAGTTACGGAAAGAACCGTCGTTCCTTTGGGAATTCTCTATCAGCCAATCGGCCAGATTGGAAGCTTTCCGGATATCTTCAATCTGCCTGTGTGCCTTATATTTCAACACCAGAAGATCTATCGTGCCGCTTGTATTCTGTACACGGTGGGGGATAATCTGGGGGACATCGTCTTTATGCAACAAATTGTACAAATAGTCAAAACGATCAGAGTGTCTTTTGTCAATTCCCGCTTCCGGAATATATCTGGCGGCAATAAACGCGGACGTATATCCATACCACGATTCGATGTGCGTGGTAGCCTTCTGCGGGCAACGCTCCGCTTCGCTACGTGCCCGGTCCAGATACCAGTCCCACGGATGGCGGACTGTAATGACAGCTTCCGAGACTTTATTGTTTGCATAAGACTCAAAGGTATAATGTCCGGGCTGCTGTGCCGCATATTCCAAACACCAGTATCCGTCTCCCTTACTCCAGACTTTTACATCCTGGCCGTTCAGGCGGACAACCGGTTTCACGGAAGAGTAGATACCCGCCTGTATCTTTTCACCTGCGGCAAAAGACGTTTGGGGGATATCCCAAAACGGAGCCTGAGTATTTTCCCGTACAACACGTTTCATGTCCGAAATGTCAGTCACAGGAGTGATGAACAGTCTCCATGAAAAGGACTGCCCAGGTGTGAGCTGATACAGATTCTGCGGGCATCTTTGAGGCAAGGGCAGTGCGTTGATGAAGTCAATATTCACTCCTTCTATCCGGTGGCCTCCCCAATAATAGGGCTTCTGCTTGTCATTTCCGGCACTGTGCGAACTATTATAGTCCAGACTCCACGAGGCAATGGGGTCCGGAGAAGACAATACGATGATTTTCTGCTTCGGGCTCATCAGATATCCCCAAAAATGAGTTTTCTCATTTCTGAGCATCGTAGGGAAATAAGCGTCCAGCCAATCGGGGAATTTGTCCATATAAGTGTCGATCCCCAGCTTGAGCCCCGTCTTAAAAGGCTGCACAAGCGTTCCGCCCACGTTGGTAATTGTAACGTCCAATGCCAGTTGCCCGTCCACGGATTTATAGGTCAACGAACAAAGCAGGTCATCAATCTGCGACTCAAAGGACAAGTCGCCTTTCCGCTCCCATTTTCCAATCTTCTCATTTTGAAGAATACTTTTCAGCGCATCGTCCCTTTTGGAACTGACATAAAAAACAGGCCCTGCCTTATGATGGCGGCTGAACGAAATGGTGTCGGCCGTTTTACCGGAAAACAACAAATAATCAATCGAACCGTCCTGCCGCAATGACAACTGCCAGGTTTCCCCTTTCAAATCCGCCTGGCCTGCATACAACTTGCATCCCCACAGGCACATTAAGAATATTCCCAATAAAAAGACTCTCTTTTTCATCGCTCAAACAAATTTCCAATAAACAAGTAACTGTTCAAAAACAAATAATATGAATTCAAGATTAGCGAATATGTATTTCACTAAGAATTAAAGGCATAACAATAAAAGCATTACACTTGTGGTGAACAACCGTAACATTCACACGATTACTGCTATGTTTTCAGAGTTTAAAGTTACGGAAATTTATTGTATGACAGATGATTTTCGCAAGGAATTTATGCCGCATCAGGAAAAATACATGATTGAAGACATACAGATTCATTCATGAATCGGTTCTTATAGCAGCCTATGTATCTTTGACAGATTGACACTTTGATTTTCAAACCGCCCGAGAATCGCTTGTTTCGGCCCGAAGGCAAGGCCGATGGAAAAGAACGGAATGAGGAAGTGCTTATCACCTCATTCCTAACAAGATAGCGAAATCCTTACAAAAATTCTGGAAGAAAAACAGGGCCAAATACCGCCTTTCGAGGAACCGAAAAGCCGAAAAACAGAGTTTCAAAGCCCGAAAGCTGGAAAAACATTGCTTTTTCCCTCAGAAAACAATGCTTTTCCCGAGAGAAAACATACAACTTGACGAGGGAAAACATACCATCTGACGAGGGAAAACATACACTTTGCCCCGCTTGAACGAACGTTTTCCCATCAAAAAAGGCTGCCGGCGCCCTGTTTTCCCCTCCCGTTGGCACGGTCTGAGGAAAGGCGCTGTCAGCCCAAAGCCGCTTTTGCCGACATTTTGCCGGCCGGAGAGCGGAAAACATGACACGGTGATTCGTGGCGGAAAGATGCGCTCAGTCGCCGTCCAAGGCCTGCCGCACTTCCTCACGGCTCACCGTGGGCGACTGGCCCTTGTCCAGCTTGTCGCGGACGATGTGCCCTATCTTCAGGGCATCCTCGCGCGTGGCAAAAGGCTTCCGCTCGCCGATGGCGGGGATGCACGACTGGCGTATCAGCGTGTCGTGCCCGTGCAGGATGACGTAGCCATAACCGCCTTCCACCTCCAGCAGCCTGCATTTCCAAATACTCTGCCTGTCGGACGACGTGCCGCCCCGACAGGCAGACAGGCATGCCGCCACGAAGAGCAGCACGCCTGTCCTTGTTATCCACCCAATCTTATCCATAACCTAATTTATACCTAGTATCCAGTGGATGAAATCACACTTCTTCCTGCTCGTCGGGAAGCAGTTCATAGACGTCGTCGAAATAGCTTCCGCCCGACTGGCCGGTCAGGACGAAGCCACGCTCGCCGTTGGAGAAGGATACGGCTCCGTCGCGCGAGGAAGCGCCCGAGTAGTTGTTGTGCACATCGGTCAGCGGCGTGAAGTCGTCGTCCGAGTCGCCGTACCACAGGTCCTGGTCGGGGTCGTACTTCCAATAGTCGGCCGTCACACCGCTCCGATAGCCGGTGGCGATGTAGGCATAGCCGTCGATGACGAACGACACCGTGCTGTAGCGGGCGATGGCATAATCATCATCATAGTCTTCGTCATCGTTGGTGTTGGCAATGTCGCGCAGCTGTGTCCACGTCGAGCCGTCGAACTTCCAGAAGTCGGTCAGGTTCGTACTGTTGTCCGTACCGCAGCACACGTAGGCCACGTCGTCGATGACAAAGGCCGTGCCGTAGGCCCGCTTTTCGGGACCACCGCCATTGCCCGCATCCTTGGTCCATTGCGAGCCGGCCGCCGCATTGGGGTCGAAGCGGTAGAAGTCCTTGTAGCTGCCCTGCGTGTCTTCGTTGTAACCCGTACCCACGTAGGCATAGCCGCCAACGACGAAGGCCAGAGCACCGTCGCGCGGACCGCCCTTGAAGTCGTCCTTCTGCGTCCATGCGTCCGACGAGGGGTCGTACTCCCACGTGTCGGCCACGTAGTTCGAGTAGCTGCCGTCCTTCACGGAGCCCGTAGTCACATATCCCTTGCCGTTCAGGGCGAAAGCCGTGGCATACTTGCGGCCCACGGTCGGCATGTCGGCCAGCTGTTCCCAGTTGTTGTTGTCCATGTCGTATACCCAGAGGTCGTTCATATATTCCTTGTTCGCCCCGCGGAAACCTCCGCACAGGTATCCCTTGTCTCCGATGGTGAAGCTGCACGCATAGGCGCGCGGCTCGGCCTCGAAGCCCGAACGCTTCATCCATTGTCCCTGCGTGTACTCGTCGTCGTCCGTACAGCTGCTGCCAGCCATCAGTACCAGCGGCAGCATCATTCCCAATAATAATCGATTCATATACATATTAAAAGTGTTTGATAACTGTTTTTCCGTCACTATTCGGGGGCGAAAATAGGTCACACGGCGGATGTATGCAAAAAGAACCGACCAACAGGGCCCAATATCCGACAAACGCACTTCCAGGGGCCGCCGAAAGCATTCGACGGCAAAAACGCCCCGCCCGCCGATTTTGGTAGGAACATACCCTGTTTTTCCTTTTCCTTTGCGGAAAAATATGAAAACCAAGCGTCATGAGAAAATTACTGTATAGCCTGCTGGCAGGCATCCTCGCCTGCTACGCCTGCCAAGACAACAATTCGAGTCTGGGCAGCAGCCTGGTGGAGAGTTCGTTTCAGAACGTCTTCTACAACAGCTGCACCGTAGACCTGAGTACCATCCGGCGGGACTCCATCGAGACACGCGAGGACACCATCTGCCACTTCGGCCACTACGCCGATACCCTCTGGGGCGACGTGACGGCCACCTACTATGCCGAATATACGAAAAACACCTTCAGCACCTCCGACGGCCACGACTACCAGTTCGACTCGCTCGTGCTGCGCATGATACCCAGCGGGCATTACTGGGGCGACACCCTGACACCCCAATACATCTCCGTCTACCGCCTGAAGCAGCCCATCGTGCTGGACAACGACCAGGACCTGTACACCACGACCCCCATGGCTACGGAAGACGTCCCCCTGACCCGTTTCCGTTACCTGCCCCAGCCCGGCCGCGGGCGCGAAGTGGAGGTGCGCCTGCCCGACGACATGGGGCGCCAGCTGCTGACCGACATCCTGACCGAAAACGATTACCTCGACACACAGGAAAGTTTCAAGAAGACCTTCCCCGGCCTGGCCTTTGTAGCCGAAGCGGACGGCAGCTGCATCACGGGCTTTCTGGTGAACGACTCCTCGATGAGCATCAACCTGCACTACCGCGACATCTCCAACCAGACCACGGAAAGCAAGCTGACCTTCAGCGTCAATACCGAATATGCCTATACAGGCGTATACCAAAACAGAGCAGGTACTCCCCTTGACACCCTGCAAAGCGGCATCGAAAACCTGATTCATGCCAGCAGCATGGGCTATCGGGCCTATCTGCAAGGGCTGACAGGCTATTACAACCAGATTGAATTCCCCGACCTCAACGATCTGCAGAGCGCAGGCGAAATCGTTTCCGTAGAGAGCGCGACACTCTACCTCTACCCGCTGGCCCGAAGCTACAACGAAGTGAGCCAGCTGCCCGAAGAACTGCGCCTCTACATCACCGACGAGAACAACGTGCTGGAAGGCTACGTCTACGGCAGCGACGGTGTGACGGTGCAGACCGGCAACCTGACCGTCGACGAAATGTACGGCCGCGAAACCTATTATACGTTTGACCTGACCGAATTCATACGAAACAACTTCGGAACCTGGGGTACCAAGCGGCAGAAACTGCTGATGAGCCTGGAAGAGGGAGAGATGGCCACCACCTTCAATCAGGTGATATTCACCAACAACCCCGAGCAGGACCGCCAGTGCCGGCTCGACATACGAATCAAAATCTACAACGAACAATGAAACAGATGGAACACAATCACAACCGAATCATCATATGGCTGTGCGCCTGCCTGCTGCCCTGCCTGAACCTCCTGTCGCAAAACACCACCAACCTGCCCACATCCATGTATGGCGTCGGTGAACTCAGTGCGGCCGATGGCGGACGCTACGCCGGCCTGGGCAACATGGGCATCGCCCTGAACCGCCCCGGCTTCCAGAATACCCTGAACCCCGCCGCCATCACGGCCATGGACACCACCTGCTTTACCTTCGACATCGGCGTGACGGCATCCTATGCCCGCTACTCCTTCCTGAGCGACCGCAGCTCCAACCTGACGGGCAACCCCAACCGGCTGAGCTTCGGCTTCCGCGTCATGCCGCGCTGGTATGCGCTGGTAGGAGCCACTCCCTACAGCAGTGTGGGCTACCTCATCCAGACCGAAGAAGAGGTGGAAGGCATGCCGGGCCAATATCTCTACTCCACCTTCGAGGGCACAGGCGGGCTCTACCGTTTCTACGTGACCAATGCCTTCGCACTGACCAGCCGCCTCTCGGTAGGATTCAACCTGGGTATGGTCATGGGGACGGTGACGCAAAGCGAAACACAGGAGAACGCCACAGTCCGCTACGAGTCGTCCAAACGGGCATTCTACACCGACTTCGGCCTGCACTACCGTTTCGGCGGAACGGGCAGAAGCTGGGAAGTGGGAGCGGTATTTGCTCCCTCGATGAAGATAGGCCACGACAACCGGCTGACCTACTCCAACTCGTCGACCAGCGAGGGCGTGGACAAGAACTATCACAGCCGTACGCAATACCTGCCCATGCACATCGGGGCCGGCCTGACTACCAGCAGCGAATACTGGACCGTCAGCATGGACTACAACTACGTGGACTGGAGCCGCAACACGTCGGCCTATACCTCGATGAAGTACGAGAACCAGCACAAGCTGAACCTCGGTGTCATCTACCTCACCGAGCCACGGAAGCCGCGCTCCACCGAACTGATGGCAGGCATCGGCGCCAGCAATTCGTATATCAACCTGAAAGGAGGAAAGATGTATTACCTGGAGGGTAACATCGGTGTCAGCTTCCCCCTGCGCTACTCATTCCTGGCGCTGGGGGCCACCTGGCGCCAGCAGGTCAACCTGCGCGACAACCTGATGCAGGAAAGCCGCTTCAGCCTGAACCTGAACCTGACGTTCGGCGAACGGCTGTTCCGGTCGAAACTGAAATAATGCAATAAGGAAGGATTACAGCACGGAGAGCCTCGATACGTAACGCTTCACCTGTTCGCGGTAGGCATTGCCGATGGGGATCTCCTTGCCTCCTACTACGACGGTATTGGCACCGATGGTGTCGATGCAGTTCTTGCGTACAATGAAAGAACGGTGTACGCGGATAAATTCTCCCTCCGGAAGACGCTCTTCCATACACTTCATGCTGCAAAGGCTCATGATGGACTTCGCATCGGTCTGCGTATAAATCTTGACATAGTCGCCCAAGGCTTCGATGTAGCGGATTTCCTTCAGTGTCAGCCGTACGATGCGGCTGTCGGCTCTTACATAGAGAGATTGTGGCACGTCGGGCAGCCGTTTCTTTTCGCCGGTGGCTACCGGCGCAGCCTGCAGGGTGAACCAGCGGGCCGCCTTGCTGACCGACTGGAAAAAGACCGAAAAGTCGAAACAACCCGCCAGGTAATCGAGTGCGTCGAGGCGAAAACACTCGGCGGCATAGCGGTCGGTGTCGGCCACAAAGATAACACGGGTGGGCAAAGACAGCATTCGGCAGAAATCCATTCCTCCTATCCCGCCCTCTTCGGGGTCACAGATACCGACGAAATAGACTTCGACCTTCACTTCATAATAATCTTTCAATGCTTCGAGCGGATTGTCATACGTACCTCGTAAGGACAGAAATGGCACCTTGCCGATATATTCCTCCAATCTACGTACAACCTCTCCATCAGCATGCAAAATGGCACAATTCAAATTCATATCCGTATGACTTGTTTTTGGACAATAGACGTACGGACTTTGAAAAGACTGCTCGGCCAAGGAAAGAATTTAAAATTCTTTATGAAATAGCATTCCCATCAGATGCTGCGTCAGGGTGTCAGGAAGCCGTTTCCCGCCTCCGCTTCTCCAACGCACGTATGAATTCTTCTTCGTTGACGGGCTGGAGGGCATCGTGCCTGCCATCTTTATAGACTACCAGCACATAGCGCACCAGCGCACGGCCCGCCACCTGCATGGACGAACGGCGCTCTACCGACACCACCTCGGCCAGCGAGCGCTCACGACGGCGTGAAAAACGGCCTTCGTAAACGACCAGCCGCCCGTCGGCAGTCAGCGTATAGGTGGTATGAATAATCTTTTCGATGAAATGAAGCAACAGGATACCCCATAGCACAGCTATCAAGATGTACTTCACCCACAAGCAATAAACCAGCATGAACGTAAACATAAGCAGCGCCAGATAACGGGCCGCACCCACACGAGCATGGAACACTCTATCCATCGTTTCTCCTTTTTTGCGGTAAAGGTATGGATTTTCGGCGGCAAAGCGCACAAACAACGCACTTATTTTGTAGTTTTGCAACCAGCTAATACATATTGTTATGGTAAGAAAGTTCGATTTCCTCGTCATCGGCTCTGGAATAGCCGGTATGAGCTTCGCCCTGAAAGTGGCGGAAAAGGGGACGGTAGCCCTCATCTGTAAGGCCGGAATGGAAGAGGCCAACACGTATTTTGCACAGGGAGGCATCGCCTCGGTGACCAACCTGGCCGTGGACAACTTCGACAAGCACATCGAAGACACCATGATAGCCGGCGACTGGATCAGCGACCGCGCCGCCGTGGAGAAGGTGGTGCGCAACGCACCCGAACAGATCAAGGAGCTCATCAGCTGGGGGGTGAACTTCGACAAGAAGGAAGACGGGACCTTCGACCTGCACAAGGAAGGCGGGCACTCGGAGTTCCGCATCCTGCACCACAAGGACAACACGGGAGCCGAAATACAGACTTCGCTCATCGAAGCCGTGAAGCGGCATCCCAACATCAGCATATTCACCGACCACTATGCGGTGGAAATCATCACACAGCACCATCTGGGCATCATCGTGACGCGCTACACGCCGGGCATCAAGTGCTATGGCGCCTATGTGCTGAACGAAGCCACGGGCGAGGTGGACACCTTCCTCTCCAAAATCACCGTCATGGCTACGGGAGGTTGTGAGGCCGTTTACCGCCACACCACCAACCCGCTGGTAGCCACGGGCGACGGTATCGCCATGGTTTACCGCGCCAAAGGAGCGGTGAAGGACATGGAGTTCATCCAGTTCCACCCCACGGCCCTCTACCATCCGGGCGACCGCCCCTCGTTCCTCATCACCGAGGCCATGCGCGGCTACGGCGGCGTGCTCCGCACGATGGACGGCAAGGAGTTTATGCAGAAGTATGACCCGCGCCTGTCGCTCGCCCCGCGCGACATCGTGGCCCGCGCCATCGACAACGAGATGAAGCTCCGCGGCGAAGACCACGTCTACCTGGACGTCACCCACAAGGACCCGGAAGAGACGAAGCGCCACTTCCCCAACATCTACCAGAAGTGCCTCAGCATCGGCATCGACATAACGAAGGACTATATCCCCGTAGCGCCCGCCGCCCACTACCTCTGCGGAGGCATCAAGGTGGACCTCGACGGGCAGAGCAGCATCCGCCGCCTCTACGCCATCGGTGAATGTTCGTGCACGGGCCTGCACGGTGGTAACCGACTGGCCTCGAACTCGCTCATCGAAGCCGTGGTCTATGCCGACGCGGCTGCCAAGCATGCCCTGAGCGTGCTGGAGCGTTACGACTTCAACGAAGACATCCCCGAATGGAACGACGAGGGTACCATCACGGGCGAGGAGCGTGTGCTCATCACGCAGAGCATGAAGGAGGTGAACCAGATTATGGAGTCGTACGTGGGCATCGTGCGCAGCAACGTGCGTCTCACCCGCGCCTGGAACCGCCTGGACATCCTCTACGAGGAGACCGAACGCCTCTTCAAGCGTTGCAAGGCCACCCGCGAGCTGTGCGAACTGCGCAACATGATCAACGTGGGCTACCTCATCACGAAGCAGGCCATGGAGCGCAAGGAGAGCCGCGGTCTGCACTACACCATCGACTATCCGCACCATGCCGACGAGGCCGACGGAAAGAAGAAATGACAGCCGGTTGTAAACATTAATCGCAATCAGACAAAAACATTCCCTTCACCGGCCTCAGACGGTTTCGGCAACGATTCACGGGAATGTTTCAAACATAGGGGGCTTATGTTTCAAACATAGACCCCTTGGGTTTGAAACATAAGGCCTTTATGGTTGAAACCCGTTTTCTGACAGGATTGGGCGGAAATTCCCATTTGTAAAAACAAATTCAATCTTTAACAAGTATAGTATGAAAACAATCCATTGGCTGGCAACACTCCTGATAGGAGGACTGGCAATGAACGCCTGCACCTCCGAACCCAAAGTCCCGGAAGGCGAGTTTCTGATAGAGGGTCATCTGGAGAATGTGCCGGACAGTACGGTCATCGGCTTGTTCAAGGTGACGGGACTCAGTGGAAAATCCATCGCATACGACACCGTCATCGGCGGACGCTTTTTGTTTCGGGACACCATCACCACCATTCCCCGCAAAATGATTATCACTGCCTCATCCTTCTTCAATCCCGGAAAAGGATTCCCCAACGCCGCACTGACCGTATGGGTCGCTTCGGGCGCATACATACGGGTGGAAGGGAAAGACCGTCTGATACGGACGTGGGAGACCCAAAGCCGCATCCCCGAACAGCAGGCAGCGGAAGCCTTCCGGAAAATAGCTTTCCCCGAAGACCGAACGAATCTGCAATACAGCGCCGAACAGGAAGCCTTGCGGCACGCCGGAAGAACGGAAGAGAACAGACGGAAATACCGGATGCTGCAAGACAAACGGGACAGCCTGAACCGCCTCATCGACCTGCGCAAACTGAACTATATGAAAACGGCGCCGATGTCTGCCACCTGGCAGGACGAATACCGCTCCATGACTTCCTGCTACCTGCTGCACAAGCCCGACAAAGAACTGGGCACTCTGGTACGTTCGCTGGCCGGGCGCATGTCGGAAGCCGGCCCTGATGCCGAATTCTACGGTGAAATCATGAGTTATCTGAACTTGCCGGAACAGCTTGCCCAAGAAGGAGGGGAACTGATAGACGGCGACTTGTACGACCTGAACGGAAATCTACACCACCTTTCAGAATTCAAGGGTAAGTACATCCTGCTGGACTTCTGGGACAAAGGGTGCGGTCCCTGCATGGTTTCCTTCCCGGAAACGGAGGAAATCTGCCGACAATACAAAGATAAGTTGGAAGTGGTAGGCATCTGTATCGGCACACCGGAAGCCATGAAGGAAGTCCTGTCGGAACACAAGCCGGCCGGCCACCAATGGAGGCAGCTGGCCAGCGGCACAGGCGGCCTTGTAGCCATATATCGGGTAAACAGCATCCCCCACTACGTACTGATTTCTCCCGAAGGAGAAATCATACGAATGTGGAAAGGATACAGCAAAGGTTCCTTGAAGGAAAAGATGAAGGAGCTCGTCAAATAAACCGATTATTCCGCGTTTTCCGCGCCTGAAAAATAACAGGAAATCAGTCTATCTTCATTACAAATCCTCCTCCCGGAGCCAAAGAGACCTTCACCACTCCTTCGGCCGAAACCGAAGTTTCCGATTTCTTATAATCACGGGCTGCACGATGGGCATTGATGCCGTCTGTAAACATTTCGACTTTCTTTGACTGCACGCCCGGTATAAACGACAAGTCCACATCAAGTTCCGTAGCATCCCAATCATTGATTCCGCCTACATACCAGGTATCGCCGCTACGACGGGCCGTTACAATGTACTTGCCCATCTTGCCCTTGAGGATTCTGGTTTCGTCCCATACGGTGGGAACCGACGATATGAAATCCGTGCATTCCTGCTCACGGGCATAGTTGGACGGCGAATCGCAAAGCATATTGAACGGAGAATCCAGAACGATGTACAATGCAAGTTGACGGCACCTAGTTCCCTGGCTCATCGGCTCACTGTTACAAGGATGATAATTGGACCGGGTGGCATTTCTCATGGCTCCCTGTGTATAGTCCATAGGACCTGCCACTTGTCTGAGGAAAGGTATCATGACATCGTATTTCACCTGGTCAACGCTCGACGGGCTCCATTTCATCTGTTCCAGTCCATGCACCCCCTCAAAATTAAGGACATTGGGATAAGTTCTGTTCAGGCCAGCAGGCTTTGAGGTGCCGTGCAGGTCGAGTATCATCTTGTATTTAGCACACATGGCCGCCGCCCTGTAATTGAACGCTGTCATATCCTGGTCGTCGCGGTCCATAAAGTCCACCTTGAAACCTTTCACTCCCAACTCGGAATAATGGCGGCATACGTTCTCCATATCTCTGTTGAACGCATGGTAACCTGCCCAAAGGATGATTCCGACATTGCGTTCAGCACCGTAGTCCACCAGTTCTTTGATGTCTATATCCTTCACCACCTGCATCAGGTCGGCCTTCAGGTTTACAGCCCAGCCTTCGTCAAGGATTACATATTCTATGCCATTCTTGGATGCAAAATCGATATAGGCCTTGTAGGTATCGTTGTTCACACCGGTCTTGAAGTCGACCCCGTCAAGATTCCAGTCGTTCCACCATTCCCATGCCACTTTTCCCGGTTTTATCCATGAGACATCATCCACTCTGGAAGGTGCTCCAAGAAGATAACTGAGGTTGGTAGCCGCGATAGTGCGGTCATCGTCCGACACGACGGCTATTCTCCATGGCAAAGAGCGTTTGCCCTCTATTTTCGCAATATAGTTTTCACGGCCCTTCACCAACATCTGAAGCCGGTTGTGCCCTCCCTGCTCCACCTTGGAAGGACAGGCAGCATGAACACCCACAAGGCTTCCTCCCTTGCTTCCCAGCAGATAAAGGCCGGGGTAGTCCTCCAGATGACTCTCTGTGATACACACTTTCACATCATCGCTTGCCTGTACCATCAGAGGCAGAAAGGCCAGACGGGCCGGATTCACTTCCGACACCTTACATTCCGTATAGGTATTCTCGAAAGAATTGAAGAACTGTGACTCGAAATCCCCGTCCTTGCCCCGGTTTACATAGGGTACATAGGCCAAATCGTCATGGTCGAATCTGTATTCCACTGATTCCGACTTGATGTTGAACGGCTTGTTGTTTTCATTGACAAAACGATAGGCTATACCGTCATTGTACATTCTGAACTCTGCCTTCCACTTCTTGTCAAATTCGAGCACAATCTCGTTGTAGTGGTCCTCTATCTCAGCACTTCTATAAAACGGCGAAGCGACGACTTCACGCACTTCTCTTTCCTTTACCTTTCTGACCTTGGACTTTATGCCCCAAACATCGCCATTTTCCAGCGTGACATAGGCCGGAGAACGGTGCATCACCTGAACGTCCTTGTAAAGGATATCGTAGGACAAGGTGTCGCCTGTCATAATCGTCGTCTTGAGATTACCGTCCGGAGAGGTCAATGAATACTGCTTTTGGGCGTAACCAGAAGTGATACACATTCCGCACAATGCAAAAAATAATGCTTTTTTCATGATATCTGATATTCTATGTTATTGGTTCAAATATAAACAGTTCCGTCCGAAGTCATTATCTTATGAATATGTTATCGGAGGAGCCGCATCTTACTCTTAATTCGTATGCAAATATACATATTTCCCCATAACATCCTAATTCAACCCCCAACACATTGAGATTCCTCCAAAAAGAAATCCGCCATTGACGTTGGTTTTGTCAATGGCGGACTTGCTATTTATTGGCTTTATTTACCTGTACAGAATCTTACCAGTTCTCTTTCTTCACTTCGAAGTAAGCCTGCGGATGGAGGCAGGCGGGGCACAGTTCGGGAGCTTCCTTACCTACATAGATGAATCCGCAGTTGCGGCACTGCCAAACCACTTCGCCTTCCTTGGCAAATACAGTAGCGTTCTGGATGTTGTTTACAAATGCCTGATAGCGCTCTTCGTGTCCCTTCTCGGCTACGGCGATGTTGCGGTACATCAGCGCGATTTCGGGGAAACCTTCTTCGTCAGCAATGTCGGCAAACTTGGGATAGTCGAGCGACCACTCTTCGTGCTCGCCTGCAGCGGCTGCCTGAAGATTTTCGAGCGTCGTACCGATAACTCCTGCGGGATAGCTGGCCGTAATCTCTACCATGCCGCCTTCGAGCCACTTGAACATGCGCTTGGCGTGCTCCTTCTCCTGCTCGGCTGTCTCCATGAAGATAGCGGCAATCTGTTCGTAACCTTCCTTCTTGGCTACACTGGCAAAGTAAGTGTAAC
>ENA-UONW01002972-UONW01002972.1-human-gut-metagenome-genome-assembly--contig:-CS52-NODE-2972-length-15141-cov-7.810288_pt1 | contig 15141 bp, 21 predicted proteins | sample MGYA00242463_ERZ724010 | MGnify/ENA metagenome assembly ERZ724010 | reverse complement strand
CAACAACCTGGAGATGAAGTACAAGGACAAGAACGACTCCATCCGCAAGGTCAGCCTGATTGATGAATTGGGTGCCAACCTTTCCTATAATATGGCTGCCGCTACGAAGCCTTGGAGTGACCTGACGCTGAACGCGCGTCTGAAGTTCCCCGGCAATTATACTTTCAGTATGAGCTCGACGTTCAAGACCTACGGTTACAAGTTCGACGAGCGCGGCAACGTGGTGGACAACGACCGCACGGAGTGGTCGTACGGTCGCTTCGGTATCTTCCAGGGCTACAGCTCCTCGTTCAGCTACACCTTCAACAACGATACCTGGAAGAAGTGGATGGCTTTCTTCCGCGGCGAAAAGTTGGATGAAGGCAAGGACGGCAACAATACCGAGGCGGATGAGGATGCCGGAGATGAAGAAAACGCGGAGGGCGTACCAGGCAAGCGCAAGAAAGAGAAGGCGGCTGTAGACAGTGACGGCTATCAGGCCTTCAAGATGCCGTGGTCCATCAATGTGAACTATGGTTTCGGCATTACGGAAGACCGTAGCGCGGAAATCAACAAGAAGAAGATGCGCTATCCCTACAAATATACGCAGAACCTCAGCATCAACGGCAATATCAAGATTTCCAACAAGTGGGCCATCAGCTTTAATTCGGGTTACGATTTCGATGCGAAGGAGATTGTACAGACGGCCTTCAACATTACGCGCGACCTGCACTGCTTCAGCATGTCGGCCAGTCTTTCGCCCTTCGGCCGCTGGAAATACTATAACTTCACTATCCGTGCCAATGCCAGCATCCTGCAGGACTTGAAGTGGGAACAGCGCAGCCAGACACAGAGCAATATCCAGTGGTATTGATTCCTGCGGATTTGGCAAAAGGATGTCTGTTTTCGGTTTGTGGTTGACAAATTTCTCATCAATGCGTCTTTCTGCTTACATGCGCTGTTTTTAGAAGTTGCGAAATAGAAGCTTTCTGAAGGCTTTATACCCGCTTTTCCTGCATTTCATACCTTGTTTCCCGGTAAAAGGTCGTATGTTTTGGGCGAAAAGACCGTATCTTTTTACCCGTTTGCCTGTATCTTTTCGTTGTTTTTCCCACGTTTTATGGTTTGTTTGCCCACGTTTTGTGTTCGGTTTGCCCATATCTTACAGACGTTTTGCCCAGCTTTTATGTTTGGAGGGTCCTTGAATGGTGTTTTTGCATTCTAGTTTAATTGTAAACATTTCGATATCTTGTTGTGAAACAGATAGAAATGTGTTTTCTTCTCCGTTTTTTCCCATCGCTTCCATCTTCGGGCCGAAAGAAACGATTCTCAGGGGCTTGGGAAATCAAAGTGTCAAAGTGTCAATCCGCCGTCCGGCAGTTTATCGAAATGGCTTTCTTGTCGGATACTCTGACGGTTGGAGGGTAATCTTCTGTATGTTTCGTCGGAAAGCAGATTGCTTTCAGGACAAGGTTTCATATAAAATAATTTATAGAATAATTTGGTTTATAAAATAAACTAGTTATCTTTGCGACAGAGTTCGAACCTGAAAAACGGGATGATTGCATCCTGAAGTGTAAAAACAGCATGTCGAAAACGTAAACAAGTAAGGAGGAAAACGTATGGAAGACCGTAAACTGAATGAGAAGGAAAGTCTGGAACTGATTGCGCAGATGATTCGGAACACACGTCGCAATCTGGATGCAGGTGGAGGGAACATGTTCTTGTTGTGGGGATATGTAGGGGCAGTGGTTACGCTGGGTGTACTGGCTGCGTGGTATCTGACGGGAAATGCCGTCGCCTTGTGGGGCTTTTGGGCCTTGCCGATAGTGGGGTGGCCGTTGTCCTGGTGGTTCGGGCGCAAGTGGCGGAAGGAACGGGGAGCGAAGGACTATACCGACCGTGTAGTAGGGCAGGTGTGGCAGATAGTCGGCATAGCCTGCTGCGCAGTGGCCGGGTTCGCCACGCTCTATCATCGTTATGAAATGATTCTGCCCCTGTGTGGCTTGCTGGTTTCGCTCGGCAGCCTGCTTACGGGCATTATTATCCGCTATACGCTGTTCTCGGGTTTGCCTTCGTGTGGGTTTGCCTGGAGCCTGGAGCAGGTTTTCGAGGTGGCAACCGACGGGGCTTCCATGGACACGCTGATTATTTTTGTCCTTATTCTGCTGTTTTCGTTGGTTATTCCCGGTCATGTGTTGAACCGTCGTGTGCGAAAGGATGTTTCATTTGGAAAATGAGAAGGAACCGATATGTTTAGAGAACTGAACCCATTGCTTCATAGCGAGCTGCGCCTGGCCGTGATGTCGCTGCTTATCAGCGTGGAAGAGGCGGACTTTGTCTACATCCGCCAGCAGACGGGAGCTACGGCTGGCAACTTGAGCGTGCAGATAGACAAGCTCAGCAAAGCAGGCTATGTGGAGGTGACGAAAACGTTCAAGGGAAAGATGCCCTGCACGCTCTGCAAAATTACGCCTCAGGGAGTGGATGCCTTCGAGGAATATGTGGAAGCGCTGAAGACATATATTGTGAAATAAAGATTTAAATGGAATTGCAATGAAAATACTGGTTACTTACGCCGTTCAAGGCGAATTTACGGAACTGAAATTCCCCGGCATGCGGGGAAACGACGAAGTGCAGGTGGGCTATCTGCGTACAGGCATCGGCAAGGTGAAGTCTGCCTATTACCTGACCGAAGCGCTTAACCGTCTGCAGCCCGATCTGGTAATCAACATCGGTACGGCCGGTACGGTCGGCCATCGTGTGGGCGACATCTTTGTCTGTCGCCGCTTTGTCGACCGCGATTTGCAGAAGGTACAGGGATTGGGGGTGGATTGCCGTCTCGACGTGTCCGGCCTGTTGGAAGAGAAAGGTTACTGCCTTCATTGGCAGGGGACGGACGGGGTATGCAATACAGGCGACTCCTTCCTGACTGAGCTGACCGACGTGGAAGGCGACGTGGTCGATATGGAAGCCTATGCCCAGGCCTGGGTGTGCCGTGCGAAGGGGGTACCCTTTGTGGCGGTGAAGTATGTGACCGACGTCATCGGGCAGAATTCCGTGCAGCATTGGGAGGACAAGCTCTCTGATGCCCGGCGGGCTTTGGAGGCTTTCTTTGAGCGGACGGGTGGTGTCTAAGGCTATTTCAGGGTTTTGTACGACAAGATGTGCCAGCTGATGCCTGCAGCCAATAGGAGCAACAGGACCCGAAGCCAGAGTGCTGCAATCAGGAAGGTCACGCAGTAAAGAATGGTAATCCACGTCAGGCTGACGGAAGTAATTTTGGCATGAAGCGGTATGGCCTTGTGTTCGCGGAAGTTGCGGATATAGGGGCCCAGCCGCTTCTGTCGTAACAGCCAGTCGTACAGGCGGGGCGAGCCTCGGAAGTAGAGGGCTGCTGTCAGGAGCAGGAAGGGCGTGGTGGGGAGCAGGGGCAGGAATATGCCCGCAATGCCCAGTCCCAGCGACAGGCTTCCTAAAATGATGCAGATTACTTTCATGGCGCAAATGTAGAAAAAATAACGAAGAAATTTGTATTTTTGCCGCAGCATCGAGGTGACATTAGATGCAGAATTTATATAGGAACATTTATTTTAGTAAGCGTATTAAACCTATGTACACAGTAGTCAAACGCATGGAGGTGTCGGCTGCCCATAGCCTGCGCCTTTCTTATCCCAGCAAGTGTGAGAATCTGCATGGTCACAACTGGATTATCACCGTCTGGTGCCGTTCGCGCGAATTGAACGAGGACGGCATGGTCGTGGACTTTACCCACATCAAGCAGACGGTGATGGACCGTCTCGACCACAAGAATCTGAACGAAGTCATCCCCTGCAATCCCACGGCCGAGAACATCGCCCGTTGGGTGTGCGACCAGATACCTGCCTGCTTCAAGGTAGAGGTGCAGGAGTCCGAAGGAAACATGGCCGTCTATGAGAAAGATTAACGAAATATTCTACAGTCTGCAGGGTGAGGGGTTCCATACGGGTACTCCTGCCGTATTCGTGCGCTTTTCGGGGTGCAACCTGAAATGTACCTTCTGCGACACGCGTCACGAGGAAGGCACGCTGATGACCGATGAAGCCATCCTGGCCGAAGTACAGAAGTATCCGGCCCGCATGGTGATACTGACCGGGGGAGAGCCGTCGCTTTGGATTGACGGGATGTTGGTAGACCTGTTGCATCGGGCTGGGAAGTACATTTGCATCGAAACAAACGGTACCCGTCCCCTGCCGGAAGGTATCGACTGGGTGACCTGTTCGCCCAAACAGGGTGGCGTACTGAAGTTGGCCCGCATGGACGAAGTGAAGGTGGTGTACGAGGGACAGGACCTGACGCCCTACGAACAGCTGCCTGCCGCACACTTCTTCCTGCAGCCCTGCTCATGCCGGAATACGGCCGAGACGGTGGCTTGTGTGCTGGCGCATCCGCGTTGGCGGCTCAGTCTGCAGACGCATAAGCTGATAGACATACAATAAGAAAACTAACCATATCATTCAATCAATCTGATGAACCCATGAAAGTAGGTTTGTTTATTCCATGTTATATCAACGCCATCTATCCCCAGGTGGGGGTGGCGTCCTATAAATTGCTGAAGAGCTTGGGTGTAGACGTGGACTATCCGCTGGACCAGACGTGTTGTGGACAGCCTATGGCTAACGCCGGTTTCGAGGGCGAGGCTTCCAAGCTGGCCCTCCGTTTCGACGATTTGTTCAAGGATTATGACTACGTGGTCGGTCCTTCGGCCAGCTGCGTGGCTTTTGTAAAGTTGAATCATCCTGATATCCTGAAGCACGAAGGACACGTGTGCCGGAGTGCGGGAAAGATTTACGACCTCTGTGAATTCATTCACGACGTGGTGAAGCCTGACAGCCTGAGTGCACGCTTTCCCCATAAGGTGAGCATACACAACAGCTGCCATGGCGTACGCGAGCTCAATCTCTCTTCGCCCAGTGAGCGTAACATTCCTTACTATAACAAGTTACGCGATCTTTTGGGGCTGGTGAAGGATATCGAAGTATTTGAGCCGGCCCATCCGGACGAGTGTTGCGGCTTCGGCGGTATGTTTGCCGTAGAAGAACAGGCCGTCTCGGTCTGCATGGCTCAGGACAAAATCAGGCATCACATGGAAACAGGTGCCGAATACATCACCGGGGCCGACAGCTCCTGCCTGATGCACATGCAGGGCGTCATTGACCGCGAACATCTGCCCATTAAAACCATTCATATTGTAGAAATATTGGCTTCACAACTATGAGTACCAAGCATTCGAAAGCCGCCGAGAAGTTCCTCCAGAACAAGGAACAGGTGGCATGGCACAACGAGACCCTTTGGATGGTCCGTGCCAAACGCGACAAGATGAGCCGGGAACTGTCCGAGTGGGAAGACCTGCGCGAGAAGGCTTGTCAGCTGAAACTGTATTCCAACAGCCACCTGGAAGAGCTGTTGGTCGATTTTGAGGAGAACGCCACCGCCAATGGTGCCATTGTACACTGGGCCAAGGATGCGGAGGAGTATCGCAACATCATCTACGACCTGCTGCGCAGCCACGGCGTCAAGCGCTTTGTCAAGAGCAAATCCATGCTTTCCGAGGAATGCGAGCTGGATCCTTTCCTGATATCTAAGGGTATTGATACGGTGGAAACCGACTTGGGCGAACGTATCCTGCAACTGATGCACCTGCCGCCCAGTCATGTGGTGCTGCCGGCCATACACATCAAGCGTCAGCAGGTGGGCGAACTGTTCGAGAAGGAGATGGGGTCCGAAAAGGGCAACTACGATCCTACTTATCTGACCCATGTGGCCCGCAAGAACCTGCGCGACATTTTTCTGAATGCCGATGCGGCCATGACTGGCGCCAACTTTGCCGTTGCTTCGACGGGCGATGTCGTGGTATGTACCAACGAAGGCAACGCCGATATGGGCATGTCCTGCCCCAAGCTGAACATTTCGGCTTTCGGGTTGGAGAAGATTGTACCCGACATGGAGGCGTTGGGTGTCTTTACCCGTCTGTTGGCCCGCTCGGGCACAGGACAACCCAGTACCACCTATACGTCCCATTTCCGCTCTCCGCGTGAGGGAGGCGAGTATCACATCATTATAGTAGACAACGGACGCAGCGACATGCTGGCCGATACCGACCACATCCGTCTGCTGAACTGTATCCGTTGCGGAGCGTGCATGAACACGTGTCCCGTCTATCGGCGGAGCGGTGGCTATTCGTATACCTATTTCATTCCAGGGCCAATTGGCATCAATCTGGGGATGGCACACGATCCGCAGAAGTATTACGACAATCTTTCGGCCTGTTCGCTTTGCCTTTCCTGCTCCAATGTTTGTCCGGCCAAGGTCGATTTGGGCGAACAGATCTATAAGTGGCGTCAGGGGTTGAAGGCTATTGGCAAGGCCAGCAGCGAGAAGCAGTACATGTCCGGCGGCATGAAATTCCTGATGGAGCGTCCGGCCCTGTTCAATGCGGCACTTTGGGCGGCTCCGATGGTGAACGGGTTGCCCCGTTTCATGAAATACAATGGACTGAATGATTGGGGCAAGGGGCGTGAGCTGCCCAAGTTTGCTTCGGAATCGTTCAACGAGATGTGGAAGAAAAACAAAGTACAGGGAAAGGAGGAATCTGAGAAATGAGTAATCGTGACGAAATATTGGACAAGATACGTCGGAACACCAAGTTGCGTTTCGACTATCCCCGCTGGGAGATAAAGGCTACGACCTATGCCGACAAGGTGAAACAGTTTTGTGAAGTCAGCCGTCAGGTGGGAGGTGATGCAGTGGTGTGGCAGGAGGGCGATACGCTGGATGCCATCATCCGTTCGCGTTTCCCTGAAGCGCGTAGCATTGCTTCGACTTTGACAGAGGTGACTTGCGCTACGCTGAATCCCGACGAGGTGGAGCGTGCGCAGGATTTGAACGGAGTAGACCTGGCTGTGGTGTCGGGTGAAATGGGAGTGGCCGAGAATGGGGCGGTCTGGATTCCGCAGACCGTTCGTCATAAGTTGCTGTATTTCATTGCGGAGGCATTGCTGATAGTTGTGGACCGTAACCGTCTGGTCAACAATATGCACGAGGCCTATGCCGCTTTAAAGACAGTTTCCTATCCTTATGGCGTATTCATCTCGGGGCCTTCGAAGACGGCCGACATCGAGCAGGCGCTGGTTATGGGAGCTCATGGCGCGCGTAAGGTGCTGGTCGTCTTGAAGTAATTTTTATCCGTGCAACAAAAAATCCGATATCCCTTTGAAGGATACCGGATTTTTTGTTGCACGGGAAGAGAGGCTCGAATACTATATCCATCATGTCACTCTGTAACCGTGTTTGATAATCAGCCATTTGCGTTAACGTATCCGTGGTTTTTGATTAATATATTGTCCGAAATTTGTCCGAGCTTTCAATTATTTAATGGTCTGCTAATTTGTCAATATAGTGGTATCATCTGTACTACTTCGCCACACCGAGCTTTGCGGCATCGGCATTGCCTGCAGACACGCCCGGGAGGGCATCTACTTTTTTCAATTCAGATATGATACCTTGAAGTCGTCCGACTTCCATCAGCAATTCTTTATTTTCCTTTTTTAACTCTTTATTTTCCTCCTGTATGTAGTTAGAAAGTTCTTCTTTTATCGGTTCTTTCAGGAGCATATCACCTTTACCTGTTATCAGCCACATCAGATTAACCTGTGGGTATCTGATGTATATATTGTTCAGGACGCCTACGGTAACATCTCTATTCATGCTCGTTACGAATGTACTTGTTTTCCCTATACTTAAGGAAAATTCTCTCCTGGATACTTCCAGGGCCTCGCATAGAGCGAACAATCGCTCTTGCATAACTGAAGGTTTTTTCTCTTTACTCATAATAAAGGTTAAATGAATTATATATTATTCATTTATCATTTGATTATAATAATATATAGTTTACATTTGCATAAAATTTCAATCACAACGAAACAAATGTACAAAGAAATCGAAAACAATCCAATAGCGAAAAAACGCTATAAGTTTCGCAAGGGCTATCGCCAACTGCGTATAGAACAGAAGGATGAAGTAAAGAAAGAATTGATGGAGAAGCTAAAGATAAGCAGCTTCCCTTACTTTTCATCCATCCTGAACAATGGAATCGTAGATATAACTATCTACAAGTATGAATTGATTTCAGATATCTTCCAGCGACACGGAATCACGGATATCTGGGAAACTGAACCCTACCATGGACACTGTATTGACTAATCGTGAGGCTCAGATTGCCGAGCGAATTGCCTGGGGAGCTTCTCAGAAGGAAGTTGCCAATGATTTGGGTATATCTCGCAATACGGTTGACAACATCCTGCGAAAGATATACCAAAAGTTGCACATCGGGAAAATCAACGAACTGTCTGCCTGGTGGTTCTGTACCACCTTCGGCATCAGCTTTGATCTCTCACCGCTCAAACGAACTATCGGAGCCTGCTGTTTGCTTTGCATATTCGTGGCCGGCGAATATTTCAGCGAAATACAGTTCTGCCGATATCGCTCCAGGCGATACGCGGAAACTGAATGTATTATCCGTATCCGAACAAGGGAGGTATTATGATGAACCGATATACTGCTTCCATCGATACGCGTGTCGTTAATGAGCTTCTTAACAGAAGCCAGGAGGAAATATGGCCATGCGATTTCCATGTGGGACGCCCTTATCAGGATGCTAATGGAAACTATATGGCAGACGTGGTAGCTACTTATGAAGATGATTTTCCTTTTTTGAACAAACTCACTGACTCAATTAATAAAATCATACTGGAGGAAATGGCATGAATGTACAAGAACTGATTGAACGCCTCGAAGAGTGCGACCCCGAGGCGGAAGTGTACCTGAACACCGGAGACATGAACCTGATGGAAATCAGCAGCGTAAAAGAACATATACCGACTAATTCAGTAATAATAAGCTGAATATAAAAATAAGGAGAAACAATTATGGAGCATATACCTATAATTACAGCGGAAAGAGCCAGGAAACTAGCTGAAGAGAAAGAACAGATTCATAGAGTGATGGAACTTATCTGGCAAACAGCGATAGATGGTGAGAAATCTATCATTCTCGACAATCTAAATGAGAATACCATTGAAGAGCTTGAGATTTATGGTTATCAGATTGAAGAGAGAATGGCGTTGACTGATAACCCTTCATATTATATAAGTTGGAAATAAGTTGAAGCATATGGTACGCAAACCTTTTACACAGGAGGAGATTGAGCAAATCCGGCTCCTATACCCCGACCATAGTACACGCGAAATAGCGCAGCTGATGGGCCGCTCGGAACGAAGTGTATATGGTAAAGCTTTCTTGATGGGATTGAGGAAGACTGATGAACATATCAAGCACATAAACAGTGAGAATATTGACAATCTTCGCATCCATGGGAAAGCACACCAGTTTAGTAAAGGACATATTCCGGCTAACAAAGGTCGGAAGATGTCACCGGAAAGATATGAAAGATGTTGCAATACGATGTTTCGCAAGGGGCATAAGCCCCACAACACTCGCCATGATGGAGCTGAAAGCATCCGGGTTGATAATAACGGACATCGATACATCTATGTCCGCATCGCCGAGGGCAAATGGATACCGAAGCACATACAAGTATGGACACAAGCCAACGGTCCAGTTCCCAAAGGATGCAATATCGTTTTCCGAGACGGTGACACGCAGAACTGCGTGCTTGAGAACCTGGAGTGCATCAGCAATGCCGAACTGATGCATCGAAATACGCTACACAACCTCCCGGAAGAGGTGCAAGAATTGATACACCTAAAATCCAGGCTAACCAGGGCCATAAATGAAACCATTAAAAAACAAGAATCATGAGCGCACTTGACAGACTGAAGGAGATGGTCGGTAAACCATTCCTTTACAAGAATGAGGAAGTCGTTGTCCTAAATTACTGCGAAGGTACCGGTGACGACGGAGACGAAGTCGAAATCTATCTGAACAACGGTACTACGCTTGTATTTAGTTACATCAACCTTCCGTCCAAGCTGGAGAAGTTCAAACCCGTATCCGCACAGGTCATAGTACTGGCCAACAGAAGACTCGACAGTGTATCAACCGTGAACCCCACAATTATCCAGCAACTCCGTGACACCGTGATGCAACAGATTGACGCGGTAAAGAAAGACCCATCTGCAGTAGCTCAATCCAAGCAAGTTTTCCAAGGTGTGAATACGCTTGTGAACCTGGCCAAGACTGAACTTGAATACCGGAAGTATATAAATGGAATCGATAAAGAAGAGGGAAAAATGCATTGACTGCTATCTCTACGAACGAGTTATAGCAATGACGCCATATCTTAAGAAAACTACATATTGCTTGACTGGTGGTAAAATCGTATCAGTTCGTTCAGACCGGACAGTCGCTTGTGATAAATTTAAACCAAAAACCAAATAAATAAAATGAATAACGTATATAAACCAAGGCTGAAGGCCGGTGCCCGTGTTCGTGTGCTGGCCACCAATGAACTCGGCACGATTGCCGACAAACAGCTGATACGAAAGCACGGACAGACGAAAGTATATTGCAATGTGCGCTTGGATAAGAGACCCGACCTGGATACATGGTATTTCGCCGAAAAACTTGGTGACACCAAAGAGTGTGCCTTTGTCACCTTCAGCGACCACACCGACAGAAGAATCATTGTGGGTGTTGAGATAGACCATGAGAAAGATTGTGTGAGTGGATTGAAGGTCAGAGGATTACCCGACGAACCTGATAGACATGAAGGATTATACAAATATTTGGCTGCTATTTTCTTGACGGCATTCAATGAATCCCGTCCTTGCTCCGAGAATAAGCAATGAAGATCTTTGTCCCATGAATCTGACAAACCATCTGCCCGATGACGCACGCTCCTGGATACCAACCTACGCAGACCGTATGGGGTGGGAGAAGCTGAAGGAATACTACGACCGTGTATTCCTTCGGCTGGAGCGGATGCGTCCGGGCGAAAAGCTGGTTGTCTGGCAGGAAGTAGTCTCCGATAACTACGACTTATTTTTGCACTGCGCATACACTGCAATCTGTGAGCTGCAGAGCTATGGCATCAACAGCTACTACTTCGACAGCCAGGCGACCGTAATAACCCGACAATGACGCAGGTAATACCTGCTAACGATATACAACTATGATTGACGAACGAATTATCGAACAAATCCTCGACCGTGCCGACATCGTCGATGTCATCGGCGGTTACGTCGAGCTGAAGAAGAAAGGGGCGAACTATGCCGCCTGCTGCCCGTTGCACAAGGAGAAGACACCCAGCTTCATGGTGAACCCAGCACGCGGAACCTGGCACTGCTTCGGGTGTGGAAAGGGTGGCAACGTCATCGGCTTCTTGATGGAACACGACACGCTTACTTTCCCTGAGGCCGTCAGAGCCTTGGGCAAGCGGTACGGCATCGAGGTGGAAGAGACGAAGCTGACACCTGAACAGGAACAGCAGCGCATGAAGCGTGACAGCATGTACGTTATCAACCAGCGTTGTGCTGAACACTTTCGCGCGAATCTGCTCGATCCGGCCAACAAAGTAGCCGCTGACTACGTCAAAGGACGGTGGGGCGAGGCCTACGCCGAAGAGATGGGTATCGGATATGCACCCTTCAACTGGAGTGACCTGCTGAAGTTCGCACAGGCATCCGGCCTGTCCATCGAGCTGATGACGGAGATGGGGCTGCTGAAGACCGGTGAAAATGGCAAAATATATGATTTCTACCGCGACCGTATCATGATACCCATCCGCGACCGTTTTCGGCGGGTAATCGGCTTCACCGCCCGTGATATGAGCGGGGCGAAAGACACGGCCAAATACCTGAATTCCATCGAGAGCGATGTCTATCATAAGAAGGACAGCATCTTCGGCATCGACCTCGCTATCCGCCAGGCGGCCAAGGAGTCGAAGTTCTATCTTGTGGAGGGCGGACCTGACGTGATGCAGCTGCAGCGCATCCGCGTAAACAACACCATCGCACCGCTGGGAGGTGACTGGACAGAGCTCCAATTGGAGCAGCTTAAAAAATACGCCACGAAGGTCTGCTTCCTTCCGGATGCCGATCCGCCAAAGACGGATAAAGGCGAGAAGCTGGGTGCCGGTACCCGAAACGTGATGCGAAACGGATTGCTTGCCATGAAGGCGGGATTCGGCGTCACCGTGAAGGAAATCCCACTGGGCGAGGTGCAGAGCAAGAACGACCCGGACAGCTACTGCACCAGCATACAGAAGTTCCAAGAGCTTACGGAAGTGGATTTCATACCTTGGTATGCGAAGTATCTTTTTGCCGATGTCAACACCACAGAAGAGAGAGGTAACGTTATCAATGAGATAGCGTCAATGGTCACCATGGTAAAGGACGAACTCAAAGAGTCCATGTACATGCGACAGCTTCAGGAGTTCTATCCCGATAAGAATGACTGGAAGAGGGCACTCAACCGGGCCAAGAAACTGGAGAAAGCGAAACAGGTGATTGATGAAAGCAAGAAGATTGACCGTGACTTGCTTCAACGTTATGGTTTTTATGAAGAGAACGATGCCTATTTCGCCCTGGTTGGAGACACCGGCAACTCAACCAAGTGGAGCAACTTCACGATGACACCCATGTTTCACATCAAGGATTCACTACTACCCAAACGATTATATAAAATTAGAAACCAAAACAAGCAAGAGGAGATTATCGAAATGAAACAAGAAGATTTAGTATCCCTATCAAAATTCAAAATCAAGGTGGAGGGCATCGGCAATTTCATCTGGCTGGCCACAGAGAAAGAACTGACCAAGCTGAAGATGTTCCTATACGAGCAGACCGAGACAGCCATCGAGGTGACGCAGCTGGGCTGGCAGCGGCAAGGGTTCTTCGCCTTCGGCAACGGAGCCTTTGACACCGAATGGCATGCGGCGGACGAATATGGTATTGTCCGGCTGAAGGACGGGAACTATTACTTGCCCGGCTGCAGCACCATCTACCGCGACGACGTGAAGCTCTTCCAGTTCGAGCGGAAGTTCATCCACACCACTTATAACAATGTCGGCCTGCGGGAGTACAGCGACAAACTGGTGCAGGTGTTCGGCGACAACGCCAAGGTCGGCATTTGCTTTCTGCTGGCCTCGCTGTTTCGCGATATCATCGTCGGACAGACCAAGAGCTTCCCCATTCTGAACCTGTTCGGCCCGAAGGGTAGCGGTAAGTCGGAGCTTGGCCACAGCCTGATGTCTTTCTTCATCATCAAGAACACGCCGCCCAACATTCAGAACGCCACCATCGCCGCCTTGGGCGATGCCGTGGCCCAATGCGCCAACGCCCTGGTACATATAGACGAGTACAAGAACTGCATCGACCTCGACAAGCGCGAGTTTCTGAAAGGTTTGTGGGACGGCACCGGACGCAGCCGCATGAACATGGACCGGGACAAGAAGCGCGAGATAACCAGTGTGGACTGCGGTGTCATCCTGTCCGGCCAAGAAATGCCAACAATCGACATCGCTTTGTTCTCCCGTCTGATCTATCTGACCTTTACAAAAACCGAGTTCTCTACAGCTGAAAAACAGGCATTTGACCAATGCAAGGCCATGCGTGATCTTGGCCTTTCGCACCTTACGCTCCAGCTGCTCCGTCATCGCTCAAAAATGGAGACAGATTTCTCGGCCAACTACCGCCAGTGCATGAATGATCTGAACGACCGGCTGAATGGTGAGACCATCGAGGACCGTATCCAGCGAAACTGGGTGATACCCTTGGCGGCTTTTCGCACGCTGGAGGCGGTGCTCGATGTTCCGTTCACTTACCGTGAACTGCTCGATATATGTGTGGCCGGTATCATCCGTCAGAACCGGGAGTGCAAAAGCAACAACGAACTGGCCAACTTTTGGAATGTGGTCAGCTACCTCCAGCAGGATGGCGAGATATTTCTGGAGTCCGATTTCCGCATTGACTACCTCGACCGGCTGAAGACAAACAAGGTCAAAGACCTGGTATTCCAACGTCCGAAAGCTATCCTACGGCTGCGCACCGACCGCATCTTCATGCTTTACAAAAAGTTCTCCAAGCAGGTAGGAGACTCCGCCCTGCCGACTGAATCCCTAAGCTTCTATCTGGAGAACAGCAAAGAATACTTGGGCGTGCAGAACTCCGTGCGCTTCAAGAACATCCTGAAGGGTGTTGAAGTGACGAAGGAGTTAGATAATGGAGGGCAAAAAGTATATCGTAAAACAAGTATGACCAAACAGGCCCTCTGCTTTGACTACTCGGAGCTGATGGCCAACTACGGTATCAACCTCAATGTTGACACGGGGGTGTCGATTGAGGATGACCCAGGGGGCAGTGACGAAGGCCCCTATAAATTCTAATTCGTCTGCATAGTTGTATCAGCCCTGGCCTGTGAAGGTCGGGGCTTTTTTGTGCCTGTTCGGGGGTGTGTTGGCTTCTCTGACGGGGCAAAAAATGCTTCTACACTTTCTACACTTTCTACAACGTTATAAATCAGTAAGATAACATTAAAATACACCTTCTACAAGTTTCTACAAATTTCTACAAAATGCCACTTTTCTTCATTTCTTCTACAAATCCTCACTTTGTAGACGAATTTTCTGCAGATTTTTCATGCTTGGAAACCTGTTAAGTTATTGATTTACAAACATGAAAGAGGTTTGTAGAAAGTGTAGAAAGCGTAGAAGCCAAAAAATGTGTGTAGAAATATAGTTTGCTTTGATTGATATATTGTTCATTATTTGTATTTTTGTATGAAAACCAGCAACTTATAAGATGAGAGCAACAGTTACCATTGAATTACAACCCTATCTTCACGACTTCCTCTACCATGAGTTCGGATGCCCTCGATCAGACGAAGCTGTAATCATCAAGGCTTCGAATGACATGGGCCGGTTCATCCAGTCGATGATTACCGTGACCGACAGACCTCCCAAGCAGGCCATCAAGGAGAACCCAATAACATTAGCGCTCCCTGTGCAAGAGTGGAATCACTTCCTCTTCCGTGATAACTTTATCTACATCCCAGAATGGAAGCAGAGATTGATTCAGAATTATGTCGAAGCCTCCTTCAGACTTCGGATCCGTGAGTACTTCATGGCGGGGTATGCAAAAGGCTACAAACAAGACCGAATCATTC
>ENA-UONW01002967-UONW01002967.1-human-gut-metagenome-genome-assembly--contig:-CS52-NODE-2967-length-15162-cov-10.552989_pt1 | contig 15162 bp, 13 predicted proteins | sample MGYA00242463_ERZ724010 | MGnify/ENA metagenome assembly ERZ724010 | reverse complement strand
TTATATATTTATTATATAGAAGAGGTATATATTTTACATTTTTACGTGTTTACTTTTTACATGCCCTGCAGTCCGTCAACCCCTCCAGGGGTAATGTTAAACAACGAGTTAAAAAGTGTCATTTTTTTTTTTGAATATTAATTGGCTACTTTTGCGCTCGAATAATCAGCTGATTACGATTTACTAAAAAATGAAACCTATGACTAAAATATCTCAAATCACTCATAAACGCGTGCGCGGTTCGGCCGTGCTCGACGACGAAGGGCTCTTCATTTTCACGCCCTACCGCACCCAGGAGGGGGCCGAAACCCGGATGAAACTGGTCGGAAAAGTGCAGCAAACGGCCATTTGGGTCAGTAAAAACCGCGTTATGGTACGTACATCTTATGCACTAGACGCCCCTTTAACACTTACTCAACTGATGGCCCAGGTCATGTCGTGCTACACCCTCCTGCAGCGCTATCTCTGCAAGCAGAAAGGAGGCCACGCATGAAGTTCGACTTCTGCCCAACGGTAACCTCGCGGCCGCATTTCTGCACCGACCGCGACTTTACCTCGCTCATCTATGCGCCCCGCACGGCCGACCTCATCAGCCGCTACCGCCACGGCGAAAAGGCTGCCAAGCGGCGGTTGCCCGCCTTCTGCTTCCACGCCACGTTTGGTGGCCAGGCGCGCAAGGCCGAGTTTGCCACGCCCTCGGGACTGGTGATGCTCGATTTCGACCACCTGACGCCCGACGAGCTGAAGCGGCTGGAGCAGGCCGCCATACCCGCCACGCCCGACGACGAGGCCGTCAGCCCCGTGCTGCTGGTCCACGTGACACCTTCGGGCAGCGGGCTGCGCGTGGTGTTCCGTGCCGAGCGTACGGGAGAGTTTGCCTCCTGCCGCAGCATTGCCGACTTCCAGGGCGTCATGTCGCGCCGGCTTGGCTTTGCCGACCGCTTCGATGCCGTGACCGACGACCTGGCGCGCTGCTCCTTCTGCCCCGGGCCCGACGACGTGTGCTACTTCTCCAAGCGCCTGTTTACCGACGAGCCGCTGGTCACCGACTTTGCCCCCTCCGGACACAGTGCGGGGGCTGAGGTGGCCCTCGTCGAGGGCCCTGTGGCTGCGCCCACGGAGGTCACTGCGGCACGGCCCGCGCCGTCGGCGCAGGACCGCTACCACGGCTTCCGCTTGACCGACATCTTCCAGCGCTACTTCCTCCTTTCGGGCGGGCTGCCCGAGGTGGGGGCGCGCAATTCGGCCTTCTATCGGGCTGCGCGCGACCTCCGCTACATCTGCGACTTCAATCCGCAGGTGCTGGCGGCCCACATGCCCGATGTGGGGCTGCCGCCTGCCGAGGTGCTCAGCGTGTGCCGCAGTGCCTGCGACAGCAGTCGCGGCTCCGTCATGCCCCAGCAGCTTGAGCGCGTACTCCGCGCCATGACCGACGAGGCCTCAGCCACGGCCACGGCCACCGACGCCCTGAGCGTGCGCCCCACGGCCCTGACCGACGGCTCCCGTGCGCTGCCCCGGCTGGTGCGTGAGCTGGTCCTGACGCAGCCCGACGACTTCCGTCCCGCCGCCCTGCTGGGCCTGCTGCCCGTGTTGGGCACGCTCAGCACCCACGTCCGTGCGCGCTATCTGGACGGCGAGCTCCACAGCCCCTCGTTCATGACCGTCATCTCCGCCGGCCAGGCCAGCGGAAAGTCGTTCATGCGCCGCATCGTGCAGCTTCTCACGGCCAGTCTGGCGGCCGAGGATGCCATAGCCCGCAAGGTCGAGCGGCAGTATCGCGCCGCGCTCCGCTTCCTGAAGAGCAACGAAAAGCCCCCCAGGGAGCCCCGCATCAAAATCCGTTTGGTGCCGGCCTCCATTTCGGTGGCCAAGCTCCTGCAGCGGCTCGACTGTGCCGAGGGCGAGCACCTCTTTTCCTTTGTAGAGGAGCTCGACACCATCAGCAAGTCCAACAAGGCCGGAGCCTGGAGCGAAAAGGGCGACATCTACCGCAATGCCTTCGACAATGCCCTCTACGGGCAGGACTACATCAGCGATGCGTCGTACTCGGCCGTGCTGCCCGTCTACTACAACCTCCTGGCGCTGGGCACGCCCAAGCAGGTGCGCCACTTTTTCAGCAATGTCGAAAACGGCCTCGTCTCGCGCGTGTGCTTTGCCTCCATCCCCGACCAGTTCGGGGCCCGCATGCCCTGTGTGCAGCCCCTGCCCGAGGTGTTGAGGCGGCACATCGACGAGTACGTCAAGACGCTGCGTGAGGCCCGCGGCACCCAGCCGCTCGAGTTTGTCAACGACGCCCTGTCGCTCTGGCTCGAGCAGCAGCGCACGCTGGCCCTCAAGTCCAACGACCGCGCCCGCGACGTGTTCCGCCGTCGTTCGGCCGTCATCGGGTTTCGCGCCGCGCTGTGCGTCTGTCCGCTCTACTACATCCGCCGGTCCGACTCCCGGCAGCTGCTGGCGGATTTTGCCCTGCTGGTGGCCGACCTGACGCTCAGCGGTCAGCTGCAGTTTTCCGGCGACCTGCTCAACTGTCAGACCGAGACCGAGACGCGCCCCGCCAGTGCCACCGAAACCCTCTTCGACCACCTGCCCGACACATTCAGCAACATCGACGTGGAGCGCGAGCTCGCCCTGCGCGGCATGCGCAGCCCCGGGCGGCAGGTCATCTGGCGCTGGAAACGCGAAAAATGGATAGAAAAAACTTCGGACGGAAACTATAAAAAAATCACTGACCATGGAACTGCTCATTAAACGCCACCGCTGCGCCGAGGGCTTCACGCTCTCGCGACTGACCATTCAGGACGAGCCCCGGCTCCTCAGTCTCGACCTCGTGGAGCCGCCCCTTGGCGGACTGGCCCATACGGCCCTGCGCACGCTCGACCCGGGGCTCTACAAACTCTTTCTCAAGCCCTGCATACGCGAGTATCGCATCGTGCCCGTATTCCAGAAGGTGGCCCGGCGCCCCCGCCTGCAAATCACGCCCATTCTGGTCGAGACGCACGTGTCGGCCGTCAGCTTTGTGCTCGAAAAGCCTTTTGGCATCGGCATCCGTGCCGGCCGTCTGGGCGGCGAGAACCTGCTGCCCCACAAGGAGATGTACGACCGCCTCATCACGTTGCTGGCCATTGCCAAGCAGCGCAAGGAGCGCCTGATGGTCCACATTGTCTGAGATTCCCTTCCGCCGCTGTGGGGTGTGGGCTGAGGCCCTCCGCCCGCGGTGTACCCTCTTTCTCCCTCTCTGGAGCGGTGAGTGCCGTTGGGGGGAATTCCGCCCCGCCCATTCCCGCTTTTTGTGGGGGAAAAACCGAACCACACACAAAAAACTTACAAAATATATATCTGTTTATTATGACGAAGATTCATCAATTCATGCAGCGCGGTAAGCAGCAGTCGGTCTACGACCCCACCGTGCGCACCGTGCCCCGTCTGGGCCTGTTGGAAATGTTGCTCACGTTTTTGCGCCGCCTCCTCTGGCGGTTGTGGTATGTGGTGGCCGGCGTGGTACTGGTGGTGCTCACCGCCCTGACGGCGCCCGCCGCCTGCCTGATGCCCACCCTGAAAACGCACCTCAAGGACTTCCGGCAGTTGCTGCTGACGGACACTTCCGAAATCTGAACCCCACGGCCCACACAGCGCATCAGCATGGAAACCCTTCATCAGTCCATACTCCGCTTTATTGACGAAATGCGGAAGATGTCGCCCGCCGCCGGCGAGGCCGACCGTGAGTTCATCCGAATGTTTCAGTACGTGCAGTGTTATGCCCGCTCCGCCGAGGGGGCCGACCGTGCCCTCGAAGCCTCTGCCACCGCCACCGCCTTTTTCCGCGTGGGCTGTTACTGGCAGCAGCTCTCCGAGCGGAAGAAGCTGGGCATCCTGAAGCGCTGTCCCTGCCTCCGCCACATGGCCACCCGGGACAGCTGACCACCCCCACCGGCCGCCCCCTCATTCCCGGGGCAGCCGTGACACAAACAATCCACCCAGCCGGGCCCTCAGGTCCGGCTGGATGCGTGTATAGGGGGGAGGTATGGCCGAGGATGTGCGTGGCGTAAGCTGATTTCAGTGCGTCCCGAAAAACGAGATGATGCCGTGAAATGAGCAGATTTATGCAAAAATATTTGTATTTTTGGGGTGAATAAAAATGTGATGCAGCCTCAGGGGTACCGCCTAAAAATGCGGCTATTGGCTGATGAGGCTTTCAGAAAACAGAGGTAAACCATAAAAAACATAAGTGACAGATGTACCAGCACTTAAAAGTTCAGCACTTTGGTCCGATTAAGAATCTTGACATCGCCTTTGCCAAGGTGACCGTGTTCATTGGTGATCAGGGAACAGGAAAAAGTTGCGTGGCCAAACTCTTTTCCATGCTTAGATGGTTGGAAAAAGATTTGGTGATGCGGCGTCATACCGTGGCCTATTATCAAAGGTATGGTATTGCCAGACTTTTGGGTTATCATGGCATAGATGTGTTTAATCAGGAGGATACCTACATATATTACAACAGTGCGGTGCTTACACTGCAATGGAAGGGCACTCAATTTATTCAGCTGGATGTACACGAACAGAATATTGCCGTGTATCTCTTGCCCAAGATTATGTATGTTCCTGCCGAACGCTTAATCTTGAGTGTGGCGGAAAACAAGCCCCGTCTGATTAAGGAATTGCCTGACTCCTGTGCCACGTTTAATGAAGAATTTCTGGAGGCCAAGCAATATTTTAAGGACGGGTATGATTTGCCGTTTGACGACTTGCATTTTAAATTCGATACGCTGAATTATGTCAGCAAAATATGGGGCGATGACTATGAAGATCATCCCGTATTATTGCGCAATGCTTCCAGTGGCATCCAGTCGGCTCTGCCCTTATGTATCGTGTCTGAATTTATGGCCCAAAGAGTGCAGAAGGGGGTGAGCGTGGCATTATCCGAAAAGGAAAAAGAAAAGTTAATGAAAGCCATTGAGGATATTCAGAATAATGAGGCATATTCTGACCTCGTTAAAGATACTATGTTGAGAATCATTTCTATACGGACTCAGTATCGCCGATTTATCAATATTGTGGAGGAGCCCGAGCTGAACTTGTTCCCCAAATCGCAATTGAAAGTTTTGTGCGCTCTGATTAAGGATACTGCCATTAATAACCAGCTGGTGTTTACTACCCACAGCCCATATTCTTTGGCCATATTAAATGTCATGATCATGGGAGCCGAAGTGGCAGATCATGCCGATGCCAGTACGCTAAAAGAGATTGAAAACATATTGCCTTCGTACTGTCATCTTAAACGTGAGGATGTGACAGCCTATCGCCTTTCGTCAAAGGATGAGGAATATGGCCAGTCAATCATTAATGAAAAAACAGGAATGATTGCCAAGAACGATTTGGATTCCTGTTCAGATGATATTACCCAGATTTATACCCAATTATATAAAATTTATGCCCGGATTTTGGCCCAATGAAGAAGTGCCTGAGGCGATAAGCAACCTGAGGTTGTGTGGTGCGTTGGCCCATTGTGCCAGCACGAAGGTTGAGGATGCCTTTGAGCAAAGTAATGATGAAAATCTGTATGTTTATGACGATGAAACGCTTCACCATTCTACATGGGTGAATGAACTGCCGGATTTTTTATCAAAGACTTTTCATGCCCAAAATCCAAATGGCCGTACATTGGTCTTGTTACCCTTAGACGGACTGATTTTTAGGGGTAGAGATATTATAGAAGGCGGAATATGCGATTGTGCTTTGCTTACGGATAAGGAGATGAGCTTTGTGGAGTTTAAAACCAATGTTACCTCGCTTTATGAGGTAACCATTCATGCGCACGCCCAGAAAGCTGTGGGTCAACTTTGGCATACCTATCAGGGCATTATTCAAGAGAAGTGTCAGAAGGTGGGCATAGCGGTTGCGGAAAAATTGTCAGTAGACTTTTATGTGGTGTTCGATACCCACCTCAGTGTAACCGGCGTACAGGCTTCCCTGCTTGATCTGCAAACTGACTTCCTGATGCGTAAACATTATCCGTTGTATTTTCAGAACGAGAAGCAATTCAAGTAGGCATATTCTGGCGCTGGGAGCCTGTGTGGGAAACGGCGACGATGTAAAAATGTAAAATGTAAAAATGTAAAAACACTATGCCCCTGAGTGTTCGTATGGAGGTGGGGAATTGGTATTGTTTACTTATTGTATATTAATTTATGTGCATGAATAATGCGACAGAATAAGCAGGTTGAGCCGTGAAGGCCAGCTTGCTTTTTTTGTTGGTCGGAAGGATATGCTGAGAATATTTTATTAACATACTTGGGGGCAATAAGTTTTTTATCTTTAGTCAGGAAGCAATGTAACCATTGATGTGACGGGGAGTTGGTTCACATGAACCTTAATAGATATATCTGAAAGGTAAGAGCAGTGGTATGCTATTAGTTTTATGAGATAGTGTATCACTGCTTTAATTTTGGGGATTTTATTTTCTTCCTCGTAAGTGACTATTAACCATGCCTAGAAGGCCAATAAAGCAGAGTATTGCAAATAATGCTTTAGTTGCCATTAATATTACTATAATAATTACAAATATAACTAGACTCACAATAAGAATTGTTGTATTTGTTGAATCTGATTGGGGTAATTTTTCTGTTTCATTCTGATAGGATTGTTCCATAGATTTTAACCATTCTTGGTTTTGTTGCACGGTGAATTGTTTGTCTTCACATCTCTTCTTAAATTGTTCGTATATATGATCTGAAATGTTGTATGTCTTTCCTTCGTATTCTATTGTCATTTTCATTTTTGATTCGTTTTATAGTGGTAAGAGTTTGTGTGTAGTATGAATGACTTTATATTCTTCTAAGGAAGTAGTGTAAATGAGATGTAAAAGTAATGATTTTTGTGGAGAAAGCCTCTGGAGAATGGCGTCTTTGTGCAAGACTAGAGATGAAAATAGGTTACATGGGCACGAGATTTTGTAAAAATGTAAAATGTAAAAATACCATGCTCACAAGCTGTCAGAGGAATATGAGGCCGCAGACAACTGATTAGATGGCATATTTCATGGCATACTCGTAAACCTCACCGGGCATGGGGTCTTTTAAATTCCATACGATTTGCATGGGGCGGCTGCCTTGATAGCTTTCGAGGGTGACTTCGCCCAAGTAAACGTAGCCCATGGTGCGGTAGGGATTGTCGGCCGCGCGAGCTTGCTTGCGAACAAATAGTAGCATGGTTTGTGTTTGGTTGATATATTTTTGTCCGGTGGGCGAGAGGGGGCTCACTCTGTTTTGCGTTTCCCAATGGAACTTCCGGCTGCTTTGGGCAAAGTCGTTGTAGTTGGTGTTGGAGCCTTCTTCGCGGTTTTTGATAATGTCAACAAACATGGCCTCGGTGGGAACACCGCGCAGGGTGGTTCGTTCGCAGCCTTCGCGGCTGGTGGATTTTTTGATTAGGGTGGATGTGCCGATGGCTACTTGAATTTGTGATCGGGTATATACGCCATGAAGTTTGAGGGGGAGGGCGTCGCGTAAAATGGAATTGTCGTCTTTTTCGAGTGCATTACACTGCTCCATGAGTAGGGCGGTAAGCTCAGTTACTTCGTGGATGAAGATGGAATCTTGGTGGAGGCGGTCGAATAGGGCTTGCAATGAGGTGAACTTGCCGGCTACTTCATACAAATCGTAGTAGAGCATAAGGGCTAATTTTTGCTCTTTTTCGGTGAGCATGGAGGCGGGAACGGCAAACTGCTTGCTCGCTAGTTGGTGGATAAAGGAGAAGTAAGAATAGGAATCGGTGGAAAGCCACTTTTTGTTGACGGCACGCGATAGTTCGACGTTCAGGCTTGAGGTTTGCTTCTGTATGCCGGCTTGGTAGAGGAGGTCGTTCCACGTGGTGCCATTGTAGAGCTTTTCGAGGGGGACGTGTGTGAGCTTGAGGAAGGCGGTAAGCGTGAGGGGCTGGCCGTGGGTGGACTCAAATTGCTGGATAGCCCGAATGATGTGGCTTTTGCGGAAGCCATTGATATAGCCACTGATGTTTTCGAGAATGTAGGTTTTGGCCTTTTCTTCCAATTGGATGCGACACCCTAGGGGAAGGTGGGGAAAATCTTTTTCCACCTCTTCCTTGATGCTCATGGATGTGCGTCCCACTAAGGCACGGAATCTATCTACATAGTTGAACTCTGCACGTGAATGGCCGACAAAGTCAAGCACCGTGACGTGCGTTTTGCCCTTGGCTTTACGTAACCCTCGGCCAAATTGTTGGAGAAATATGGTGAGGCTCTCGGTAGGGCGTAGGAATAGGATGGTGTCTATTTCGGGAATATCGACGCCCTCGTTAAACATGTCGACTACAAAAAGGTAATTGATTTTCTTTTGTGTAAGATTTCGGATTTCGATGTTGCGTTGATGGGCATTGTCGCTGGTGAGGATGTCTGAGCGCAGTCCGGCTAGGGTGAACTTGGCGTTCATGTAGCGGGCATGTTCGCGGTCGACACAAAAGCAAAGCGCTCTTACGTCGTGGCAGTTGGGTAAGTATTTTTCGAGTGCTTTGAAAATGATGCTGGTGCGCTCGTCATTGGCCGTATAAACTTTGGAAAGTTCGGAGGGAATGTATCGGCCCCGTTCCCATTGCACTGTGGCTAGGTCGACAGAGTCCGTCACGCCATAATAGTGGAAGGGGGAAAGCAGGTGGTTGTTGAGGGCCGTATCTAACCGAATTTCAGCCGAAATGTGGTGGTTGAAATATTGGGTGATGTCCTGTGCATCCATACGTTCGGGGGTAGCGGTAAGCCCCAGCAGAATTTTGGGCGTGAACTTTTGTAGAATTTTTTGGTAGCTGTTGGCCACGATGTGGTGAGCTTCGTCAAAAATGATGTAGTCGTAATAGTCGGGAGGTAGGGGCAGATGGTCAATGCGATTGTTGAGCAAATCTTTTGACGCAAACACATGGGCAAACGAGGTGATTTCGTGATTGCCGTACCACATGTCGCCAAAGTTGGGATCGCCTAATACGCGGCGAAACGTGGCGCAGGCTTGTTTGATGATTTCCTCACGATGTACCACAAACAGAAAATGGGCATTGGGATGCGATTCCTGAAAGCGCTTGTAATCAAAGGCCGCAATGACGGTTTTTCCGGTTCCGGTGGCGGCGACCACTAAATTTCTGGTATTATGGTGGTAGCGTCTTTCTTTTTCTAGTTGATCTAGCACATCGTTTTGGTATTCCTTGGCTGCCATTAAGTCTAAAACCGAATAGTCAATGCCTGAAGGTAAGGCGTCGGCACAGCCTAGTGCCTCTTTGAGTCGTTGCTCGTCTTGTGGGAGTTGGAAGGGCTCGAAAGTGTTATTTTCCCAATAAGTGTCAAAGGTATTGTTGACCATTGAGAGAATGTGCGGTAGCTCCATTTGGGTGACTTTAATATTCCACTCTAGGCCATCGGTAAGGGCAGCTTTTGAGAGGTTAGATGACCCAATGTATGCCGTGTGAAACCCTGTGTGGCGCAGAAAAATATAGGCTTTGGCATGCAACCGGTCGACTTCACCATTGTAGGAGATTTTGATTTCGGTATGGGGAAGTTGGGCTAAGCGCTCAATGGCTTTGTATTCAGTGGCAGCCATATAAGTGGAAGTGATGATTTTTAGCTTCCGGCCTGAGGCTGTCAGCTTGCACAATTCGGGCCACATTAAATTGACGCCACTTTGTCGAATAAAAGACACGAGTAAGCGCACTTCGTCAGCTGAGAGAATTTCTTTTTTCAGTTCGCTCATCATGTTGACGGAATAGTTAGAGCCCGTGAATAGTGTGCTGCGGGTGAGCGACGTGATGGGCGTGATTTGCTGGACATATTTTTGCAAATCCGGATAATCGCATGTCGTTTTATGGATGATGCACGTGAGTATGGAATGGCTCGCGTCGATGAGGTTGTCCTCATAATGCTCCATTTGAAAGTCTCTACCCAATTTTTTGATAATGGCATTGACGAGCTCAATACTTTTGCTCACGCCCTCTTCGGTTTCACTGAGATTGGCAATGAGCTTTTGAAGAATGCCATACAGATAGTGTGAAAGGTAGGCGATGGCTTCTTCTTTGCCAATAGGCTTGGTTCCGATATAATAGGTATTCTTGTCGTATTGATTTAATTTATATCGGAAAAGTTGATTGATGATTTGTTCGTAAATGCCAGTCATGATGGGAGTTTAAAGTTGTTGAAGTATTTTGACGACTTCTCGGTCGGCGGGTAGCCAGCGAGGGGTGTCGAGTTGCTCGGGGGAGAGCCAGCGGGCATTTTCGTGCTCCTTGAGCAGGAGGTGGTCGGAGGGTAGGGTGCAGAGGTAGCAGTGGAGGGTGAGGTGGAAGGTGGGGTAGTCGTACTCGACGGTGGTGAGGAAGCGATTGACGCGGATGTCGGTGTCGAGCTCCTCACGAATTTCGCGCCTGAGGGCCTGTGTGGGCGTTTCGCCGGGCTCGATTTTGCCTCCCGGAAATTCCCAGAAGTCTTTGAATTCGCCATAGCCACGCTGGGTGGCGAGATATTGCTGCTGGCGGCAGATGACGGCCGCTACTACTTCGATGCGTTTCATGATAAGGGAATGTGTATGTAGAATGTAAAAGTAATGATTTTTGTGGAGAAAACGGCGGAGGCGGGGGCGTTTTGTGCGGAGCGGAGGCGGGAGGATTTGTAAAAATGTAAAATGTAAAAATGTAAAAAACACCCCCCTGTCAGAGGAGGCTGCTTGTTTGCCCGGCCAGGTAATTTCATCTGCATCTTCCACCGCATGATCACCCAGCAGCTGACGTAAAGTCTTAAAATTTACCATGCGGCGTAACTCTCCGGTTTTATCGTCCTTCACTTCCGTAAAACAAGATGGCGCTATCTATTGGTCGGGCTTCATGATTATGTGTTTTTATCAGTTTGTTTTGTCTGATATTTTTGTGTCGGAGCATTTTTGCTTTTCGAAAAGGTCATTTCCAATAATTCACCCAGGATAGGGTCAATGTACACACGTTTCATCCTGTTCCTGTCTGCGAAGCCCAACTGGTCGGCTATCTCTTGCAACGTGCGTGGCTCCTGGCAGAAGGTTATTAAAGTTTCCCGTATTTTCTGCTTCTTTTGCTCTCTTACTCCTTGACTTTTACTCCTTGACTTTTTTACTCCTTGACTTTTACTCCTTGACTTTTTTACTCCTTGACAATATTCAGAATTAATAGAGTATGAGGTCCATCGCCCTTTGTTGCTTGAAATTAGCATACCCTTGTCTACCAAATAGTAAAGAAGTTTTCCGGCTTCCAACGGATTCCTGCCTAATAATTGCTGTATGCGGTAGTTAGAGACATTATTTTCGGTAATGGCTGTTGCTAAAACAAGTTGATATTCTTTGTCGAGCTTGTTATAATCGTTGCCATAGATTTCGTTTAAAGCATTATGACACTCTTCGGGAATAAGTGACACCATGGAAAGTGTCAATTCAACAAGGTGTAAGTCTGAACGCTCAACCAAACAAGGTTTACGCCAATTTTCTTTTTTCCAAGCATTCAGAATGGTAGGAAAACCGGAACCGATGTTGTCTCCAAAGCCAATCATGCGTAACATTGACTGCATATTCGGGTTTCTAGCTTTTGAATTACCTCCTTCATAAATATCAATGACAGGGATTTTGAGCGTTCCTGGATTGGAAAAGACAAATCGGTCATCATGTTTTTCTACTTTAAGCACTCCAGTGACCATATAGTCAGAGTGGATGATTAAATTGGTCAATGCCTCACGTATTGCTTTATGGACTGAGGTGTCGTCTATGCGTTCCATGCCTTCCAGTCTGAAAGGACGTTTCAAGTCACTTACAAGCTTAGTCTGAACGCGCATGAAAAAATTGTATAAGTTGTTTTCCCAACGCCCATCGTAAGTCAGACGATCACTCCAGCGACTGTCTGGTTGCAGATCGGTCATATCAAGATAATCCATTCGAATATTATCAAACCGTTCTCTGATAGAAAGTCCTTTTCCAAACATCAACAAACCGGCTAAAGTAAGCCCTTCTCTGCGAGTATTTCTATCAATTATATATCCTCCCATGTTCAGAAGAAATTCTTTATCTGAATAGTCGTTCCACACATGGTCTGGATTAGCCGTGCGGAATCGGTTTCTATAGGCAGCAAGAGTAGGCGCATCTATATCATCAAGGGTATAATTTTCCATCAGGATGCCATCATTTCCGCTGTCGTTTGCATCACGGATCATTGCTTTTACATCATCTTCCGTACAATGATAGTCGCCTTCAAAGTTTCGCTTGAAAGACCCATTCATCATATTTCCATTTATATAAATGGGGCGTTGTCTGTAATCAGCCTGTGGCACATGAATATATAATAGATTGCGGCCCTCGTATGGTATTATCTCGACATCGTCATCAGTCAAAATATTACGGTTTACTTTGTTGCTGTTTAAGATATCAAAGAGTTCCTTTTTCATTTTTTGCGGGTTGGTAACTCCTGTAATTTCGAACCTTTTTTCGGCATCAGTTTCATTCATATATTCCTTTACACCGAGCAATATAGTTCCGCCTATCGTATTGGCAAATGAGGAATAAGTTTCCCAAACAGATTTGGGGATCTGTTCTTCTGCTTTCTTGCACTCAAATGTTATACGCTCTCCGAGCTTTAGTAATATTTTTATATCATCTGTATTCATATATGTTCTTATTTAGTTTCTGACAATTGTAAAGCTGTTCATTGAGCATTATTTTATGACTTCATTTCTGCATTTAACTCCATTTGTCGGTTAAATTGTTTTTCAGCTTTTCCTTTGTATGCCTGTTGCAATTGATTCTTCAAGTCACTGAATCGGTTGTTTACTGGTGTGGCAGAAAGCATAAGAACCAGTTTTTTTACCTTCTCTTATAAAGTATTCATGTTGTGGTGGTGTAGAATGTAAAAGTAATGATTTTTGTGGAGAAGACGGCGGAGGCGGGGAGGATTTGTAAAAATGTAAAATGTAAAAATGTAAAAACACCCTTCTGTCAGCGTGATGGCGGTATGTGGTTCACTCCCCAGGGAGAGAAAAACACCCCGCCATGGAGTGGGGCCATGACGGGGTGGATTCTTTTTGGGGGGAGGGAACTTTTATATATTGACATGGGCTTCCTTAATCTTGTCCATCTTCAGCTTGCCGTTGACCAGCACGAAATGGATGCGTGTGGAAGCCTTGGTGCCCATGTCCAGATAGGTCACCTTAAACCAGTCGTCCTTTTGGGGCACTATGCTGATGATCTTGGACACGTCGCTGGGGCCATCCTGAAGGCCGGTGCGAAAGCACCACGTAGCATAGCAGGGACCGTTGTCGCACTCGTATTCGTAGGCCTCCTGCAAATGCTTTTGCAATGATTTGGTGCACGATTGCTGGACCGCTTCCTCTAAAGACATGTGGGATTTTTGGGTAAAGAAAACGTATTTTTTGTAAAAATCCTGCAGGAAGGATGTGACTTGATCGGCATCCACGGCCGTGGAGGGCTCAGCGGCTGCGGCTTCAGGGGCTTTGGCCGCGGCAGCCTGCCGGGCAGAGGCGCTGTCGGGGCGCGCGATGATGGTGGTGCTGTCTTTGGCGGAAGTATCGGAAGAGGGAGGCGTGGCCTCACTCTTTTTTCCGCATGAGGCCAAAGTGAGGGCGAGTAACGCCACACTGAAAAATTTGAATGTATTCATAATGAATTTTGTGACTTTATTTTGGGGTATGCCATCCGCCGCTGCATCCGTCTCTTGGGCCGTTCCCCCGGAAGGCCGGAGCAGGGGGCGTGGCGCATCAGAACCACCGCTTGTTCATGTCCTGCAGGAAGGCCTCGGTAAGATCGTAGGGGCCGGCTTGGGGCAGCAGGGCGTCGGTGTCGCAATGGGGGCAGAGCGCCGTGCGGCCTTCGGAGTCGTTGAGGTAGGTGCTGATTTCGGCGGTGTGGAAAATCCGTTGGCAGGAGAAGCAACCGCAGTGTTCGGACTTGCGGATGATGGCTTCGTGAGCGATGGAATATTTGTGGGCATCCTGCAGTATGGCTTCCTTCAGCTTGCGGCTGGCGGGGCCGTCGGGGAGCTGACCGATGAGCTTTTGGGCGATCAGGCAGCAGAGGGTTTGGGCAGCCGATTCGGAGAGGTGATGGCCGGAAAAGAGCATGCGGGGCGGACGGCCCAGGTCGCGCCGGATGTCGGAAAAATATTTGTCGCCAAACAGTTCGTCGGCATGGCCCACGAAGCAGTGGATGCGTTGTTTGTCGGCTTCGGGCAGCTGCCGCCAGGCATATTCGAAGGGCTTGTAGGTGCTTACCATTTCGTGTGAAGCGGGCGGCAGACCGTTTTGGGACTTCAGCTTTGGCAGCTCGACGGAGGGCAGGTAACAGGGATTGACGACAAAGCGCTCCACGCCCTCGGTGAGGAGGGTCAGGAAACCGCCCAGGGAGCAACCGACGACCAGACTGACGGCTTCCTGCCGGACGGTGCGGCGTATCTGCTCGAGGGCGATGCGGCAGTCGTTCTGGTCGTAATCCATGCCGAGGAGCGTGCAGCCCTGGGACAGGTGCTGCTGTAGGAGGTGGAAACTGTGGCCCTGTGGGGAGCCGTTGAAACCGTGGATGTAAAGGATTTTCATATTCATGGTGTGTTGGTTAAGGGGTGGGATTATTGTGGTAGATTTTTGCCCAGCATGATGGCGCAGCGGCAGGACCATTCCAGGAGGTTGACGTCGAGGCTGGTGTCGTTGATTTCGGAATCGGAATGCGGCAGGAGCAGGCGCATTTGGGACAGCGGGAGCTCCTCCCTTTGCCAGACATAGTCCTCCTGCCGGAGCAGGAAGAGCATCATCTGGGACACCGTTTCCCAAAAGGGCTGGCGGACCAGATGGTTCAGATGGTCAAGACAGAGAATCTGCTTGTGGTCGAGCGCCTGCCGGATGGCCCGGCATAAGACGTCGGCACTTTCCACCTGCTGGCAGTCGACATAAATGACGCCGTCCTCGAGGTATTCGGCAAAGTCTGCCTTCTGATAATGCTCGGGCAACTCCAGGAGCACCATGGTGTGCGGCAGTTTCATGAGTGAGCGGTAAGCAGTGTTCATATATATCGTGTTTTGTGTTGTGTTTGACTTTCAGACATAATATAACGTGAGTTCGACGAATTCAGAACAATGCAAACTGTGTGTCAACCGTTCGTG
>ENA-UONW01002957-UONW01002957.1-human-gut-metagenome-genome-assembly--contig:-CS52-NODE-2957-length-15211-cov-7.718593_pt1 | contig 15211 bp, 15 predicted proteins | sample MGYA00242463_ERZ724010 | MGnify/ENA metagenome assembly ERZ724010 | reverse complement strand
AGCTGTTACTCTTCGTGCCGGTGGTGTCGGGGACGCTCTATGCGTTTGCCCGGCCCGAAGTGAAGAACGCGGTGGAACAGGTGGTGAAGCCGCAAGTCTGCGAACCCTTGCAGAACACCGTCCGTCAGGACGAGCGCGAACTGTTGGAGCAATATTTCGCGCGGAAGTTCAGAGAGGGCGGAGGTACCGTAGCTCCTGCCCTGGGAGAGGCGGCACACACGCTCTTTGTCAACATGAGAAATCAGATTATGATAGACCGGCAAGGGGCAAAGACTGATTGTGCCGACTTTATCCGCAAGCATCTGGCCGACGCCTTGCGGAAAGATTATCAACAGGCAAAACAGTCGGGACAGCCGTTCCGTTCTGATTTGCAGATACGCTACGACCGCGGGACGACTACCGAAGCCATGCGCCTTTATCTGCGAACGGTGAAGGAAGTCTATCAGCAACTTCGCCGGGAGGTTGCTGCCGAGCTGGGCACGGTGGATGAAGCCGCTCTGGACAAGGCATTCCCCATCCTCGTCACGTTTGCAGAGCCGAAGGAATATAAGAAAATAGTGGTAGACGCTGCGGAGAAACTACCGCTGGAAGTGACGCTGCTGGCTTCCGGCCAAAGCAAAACGCTGAAGAATTTCTCCTTGGACGAACTTCGGAAAGAAATGAAGGGCTTCCGTTCCGGCAAGTCCGATATGACCATCTCGCTGAAGGTGGACAAGGACATCCCGATGGGGGTGGTGCAGGATGTGAAGGAAGAGTTGAGGAAAGGATTTAGGAAGTAGGTTTCAGATATGGATAAGTCCTGTCAGGCCGCCCTTACGGGTGAATAAAGATTATGCAGTCTTCGTCCGAGAAGGCAGTATGACAGGACTTTTATAAGACGGTCCGTTATTGGTTTGAAGTGTTCTTCTTCAGCCATTCAGCCCGGCGCTGGTCGGGTAGGTGCTTGATGGAAAATTCTTCAAATCGTGCGCTGAATCCATTTCCGTCGGGGCTGGCTCCCATGATACCTACCATGACGGGATGATTGTCCTGTAACCAGGCATTTCGCATCATGGTATATTCTTTATCGTCGAAGGAATAGAAAATTTCTACGGCATCCAGCCTTCTAATCGCCTTAATCCAGATAAAGGGTACAGGTTTTTCCAGCGGAATGATGCTCCAGTCACTCGTATGATGGGTTACAACCGTACTCAGATTGTATTTCCCGTCCACAAACTCGATACCGGCCTTGATATAATTCTCATGATCGATACGCAGCATCAGTCCTGCCTGGTCGAAACGGGCCTGATAATCACCCGATATTTTCACCTTGACTTCAAACTCCCCTCCGCGCAACGCATACAGGAAAGGGGCATCATCTACGGTAAATCCATAATGGGATATCCGCCAATAGTCAGTTTGTGGTGTGACATCCATCAGGAGCGTGTTGTTTTTGATTTCCCACTGTTCCGGTTCGTTGAACCATTGCATCTTTTCCAATGATTGTGCCATGCAGACACATGAAGCGGCAATCATACATCCGCTTAACAACATTGACTTCTTCATATTCATATAATTTTTTATGTAATCTTTTCCGTTTACCGTGAATAACTATTCTTTTTTTTACCTTTGCAAAGGTAAATCGTTGTAAACGAATCTGCAATGATTAATAATAACCATTCTTTTTCGGACAGATGGATACTGTGGATATATTGAACAAAGAATTCTCCATGCAAGACTTTACAGGAGACCAGCCCTATGATGAAATGCTGGTCAGATACAAGGACATTGCCTGTAACTATGCTCGGATGGAGAATGTGATTGCTGTATTGAGTGACTTGCGTACCCGATCCAGCTATATCTATTATGGTGGCTTCTCGCAAATGCTTGAAAGAGGAGGAAGGAAGCGGGAGGATAAAGTTTCTTCCATTTGGGAAAAAGAACTTTTCGGGCTTATGCATCAGGATGATTTGGAGAACAAGCACTGGCAGGAACTTTGTTTCTATCATTTCATGAAACGGCAGCCCAAAAGAAAACGTTCCGATTATTATCTGGCCAGCAAGATACGAATGATGAGCTGCACGGGAAGTTATCTGTCTGTGTTGCATCGGATGTTTTATGTTCTGCTTCCTTCCAGTGACAGCCTTTGGCTGGCATTGTGCCTGTACGGTCCTCTGACCATTGAACTTCCTTCACAATGCATGATAGTCAATTCTGTTACGGGACATGTCACAGAACTGGAAAAACAAAATAGCAAGAAGATATTGTCTGCCAGGGAAAGGCAGATATTGACTATGATAGACAAAGGTTTGACGAGTAAGGAAATAGCCAGACTGCTTTCTATCAGTATAAATACGGTCAGTCGTCACAGACAAGAAATTTTAGCTAACCTGCAAGTGAAGAATTCTATCGAGGCTTGCAGGATAGCTAAAGATCTGAAGTTGATTTAAGTAAGGTTTGTTCGTCTATTCCTTGATTCGTATCAGCGCATTCGCTACGATGGCAGTCAGGCCGCCCGTAGTGATGCCCGATGCGAAAATGTTGCGCAGTGTTTCGGGCAGCTGGCACAGAATTTCGGGCACCAGTTCAACGCTCAGCCCCAGCGAGAAGCTGACAGCAATGACCAGCGTGGCCTTGCGGTTCATCTCCTGCGCGGCGATGATGCGGATACCTGCTGCTGCCACCGTGCCGAACATCAGCAACGTAGCACCTCCCAATACCGGTTCGGGCATCAGCGAGAATACCAGTCCTACAGCGGGGAACAGTCCCAACACGACAAGCATGCCTGCTATGTAGTAGCCCACGTAGCGGCTGGCCACGCCTGTCAGCTGTATCATGCCGTTGTTTTGTGCAAATACCGAATTGGGGAAAGCGCAGAGTATGCCCGAAATCATGGAGTTGAAACCGTCGGCAAAGATTCCGCCCGACGCCCGTCGGATAAAGACCTCTCCCTCGACCGGCTCACCCGAAATCATGGAATTGGCCGTGATGTCGCCGTACGCTTCGATGGCCGTGATGACAAAAATCAGTGCCAGTGCCAGTACGGCTGACAGGCTGATATCCAACCCGAAACGGAAGGGGTGGGGGACGGTGACACCGCCGAAACTCTGTACCGAACCGAAGTCAATCATGCCCATCAGCCATGCCACGACGTAGCCCGTAGCCAGGCCGATGACGATGGAACTCATGCGCAGGTACCGGTTGCTGCTGCGGTTGAAGATCAGAATAAGTACCAGTACCAGAGCGGCCAGACCTACGTAGCGCAGGCTGCCGAATGTTCCGTCGGCCTGGGCTGCCGCCCCGCCTCCGCAGGCCGTGATGCCCACCTTGATGAGGCTCATGCCGATGAGGGTCACTACGATGCCCGACACGAGCGGGGTGATAATCTTTCGTGTGTACTTCAGCAGGCGGCTGATAATCATTTCTACCGAAGCGGCTGCCATGCACGATCCGAAGACCAGTGCCAGTCCGCCCGTGGTGCCCGCAGCAATGATGGGGCCGATGAACGAGAAGCTGGTACCCTGGATGCACAGTAGTCCCGTTCCGATAAAGCCGAAACGGCGGCATTGCACGAAGGTGGCGATGCCCGAGGCGATGAGGGCCATGGATACCAGATAGCCCGTTGTTTCAGTATCAAGTTTCAGTGCACCCGAGATGATGAGCGGCGGTGTGATGATGGCCACGAAGATGGCCAGCAGATGTTGCAGCGCGGCGAAGAAAGCTTCGCGGAAAGGTGGGCGGTCGTTCAGACCATAGATGAGGCCGTTCTTCGGCGTCGTTTGTGGTTGTTCTTCCATATAGAGAAAATGTGAGAGGCGCGGATGGTACGGTCGCTTTCAGGCAAGCAGTCCGTGCGCTCCGCGCCTTTGATGATGAAAAAAGATTTATCTGATCTTGATTTCGCAGTTGTCCAGACTTTCTATGATAGCCAGGCTCTCTACGTGAATGCCTGCCGCACGCAGTTCGTCGCCTCCGTGCTGGAAGGCCTTTTCAATAATGAAGCCCATACCGACCAGTTCGGCGCCGGCTTGTTTCACCAGTTCGATGATACCTTTGGCTGCATTTCCGTTGGCCAGGAAGTCGTCGATGAACAGCACCTTGTCGCCCGGGCAGAGGAAATCGCGGCTGACACAGACATCATACGTGCGCTGCTTGGTGAAGGAGAAGACCGAGGTGGCCAGCATGTTCTCCATCGTACTGGGCTTTTTCTTCTTGGCAAAGACCACGGGGAGTTCGAGCAGATATCCTACCATGATGGCCGGAGCAATTCCGCTGGCCTCTACCGTAATGACTTTGTTGATTTGGGTTGATGCGAAACGGCGTACGAATTCCACGCCGATACTTTTCATCAGGATGGGGTCCATCTGATGGTTGATGAAGTTGTCTACTTTCAGGATTCCTCCGGGGAAGCAGCGTCCGTCGCGAAGGATGCGGTCTTTCAATGTCTTCATTGCCTTATTCTTTTGTTGTTGTTTGGTTCAGTTCGGATGTTTCTTCTGTCTTTTCTTCCTCTTCTTCGGCCGGCAGAAGTCGGGGCGATATGCGTTTCTTGGGTGTCAGGCTCATGCCACGCAGCTGTTCGGCCTGGCGGACCACGCTGCCCGCTCCGTCCGACAACTGGTTCAATGCCTTGTCGTAGTCCTTCTGAAGGCTGCCCAGACGGTCGCCCAGGGTGAGGAACGTGTCGGTGAAGCCGGCAATCTTTTCGTAGAGTGACGTGCCCCGCTTGATGATGGCCTGCACGTTCTTTACCTGATTCTCGCGTTTCCACAGGTCGAGCGAGAGGCGCAGGGCACTGATGAGGTTGGTGGGGCTCATCAGAACGACCTTCTTGTTGTAGGCATATTCCCACAGGTTGGCGTCGCTCTGTACGGCCAGCAGATAAGCTCCTTCGGTAGGGATGAACATCATGACGAAGTCGGGCGCCTTGATGTCGTAGTGCGAGTAGTCCTTGCGGCTCAGTTCGTCGATGTGAGCTCGGACGGACTGCAGATGTGCCTTCAGGCAGCGGGCCTGCTCTTCCTTGTCCTCGGCGGCGGTATAGGCGGCGTAGGCCGATAGGGAGACTTTGGAGTCGATAATCATTTCACGGTCGTCGGGATAGCGGACGATGATGTCGGGCTGCATGCGCTGACCGCTTTCTTCGTTGGTCAGTGCTTCACCCCGCTCGTCACGCAGGAACTCCTGGCGGACGTAATGTTCTCCTTCGATGAGGCCCGATGCCTGGAGCAGGCGTTCCAGAATGACTTCGCCCCAGTTACCCTGCATTTTCGAGTCGCCCTTCAGGGCACGGGTCAGGTTGTTGGCCTCTTCGCTCAGGCGGTTGTTCAGTTCCACAAGGTCCTTGATGCGTTCGCCCAGTGAGAAGCGTTCCTTGGCTTCGGTGTTGTATACCTGTTCTACCTTTTCGCGGAAGTCTTTGAGATTTTCACCCAAGGGGCGGAGCAGATTGCCGATGTGTTCGGCATTGAGGCGCTTGAAGTCGTCGGCCTTGTTTTGGAAGATACGGTTGGACAGTGCTTCGAACTCAGTGTTCATGCGGCGGTGTAGGGCTTCGGCCTCTTCGCGCTGTTCGGCCAGGCGCTTTTCCAGTTGCTGCCGTTGTTCGGCCAGTCGTTCGGCGAATTGCTGTTCGCGGCTGCTGTTCTGTTCATTGAACAGCCGTTCCTGTTCGGCCAGGCGGTTGGCAAACAGCCGCTCCTGCTCGGCCAGGCGTTCACCAAACTGTTTTTCTTGTGCGGCCAGTCGTTCGGTGCTCTGCTGCCCGATGGCTTTCAGCCGCTCCTCGGCAACTGCTTTCTCTCGTTCGATGCGTTCGTTGGTCGTACGGTTCAGCAAGTCTTCACGTTGCTGTGCGGCTTCAAGCTGCGCTTTCAGTGCGGTGGCTTTACGCCCCGCAACCAGCATCCCGATACCTGTCCCCACGCCCAGTCCTATAATCAGTAATACGATTTCCATGATGTGCGATATTATGTCCGTTTATTAAAACCAATCCCCACCGGTTATCTTTGTGGCTGCAAAGCCTGCCGCATCTTTTCAATCAGTTCGGGAGTTCCGGTGACAGGCTTGCGGGTCAGCAGGAAGGCAAAGTTTTCGGCCAGTATTTCTTCGGGATTGATGATGTAGTTGGTATTCCTTCCTACCTGTTCAAAGAAATTCTCTGCATCCTTTATTCCGTATATCACCGTTTTCCCGTCTTTCTGTTCTGCTTTCCCGTCTTTCAGCGGCATCAGTCCGATTGTCAGATAATTGAAGAAACTGCCTCCTTCGTAGGGCTTGTTGGCATATATCAGCATCGCACAGGGGCGTTCTTCCCCCTTGATGCGAAAGCGGGCGTAACTGTCGAAGCGGTTGACATCGGGGTTGGTGATGATTACGTCGCGCAAATCGGCCGGTACTTCAAATTCCTTAGGCACGATGTTGAAGCCGATGAGCTTGTACATCTTTTCACGGAAATCCGGATTGTTGCGTGTCAGCACATGAAACAGTTCGTGTGCCAGCAGATAACTTGCCTGTTGGGGCTTCATGCGGGCTATCTGCTCTTCCACTACGATGTAGTCCATACGTGTATATCCTCCTGCACCGCCTTCTTCGGCCATCGTGGTTTTCAGGATTCTGATTTCCTGCGGAAGAGTCAGTGACAGGTTCAAGGCTTTGATGTGGCTGTTCAGCGTGTCGGCCGCTTCCTGCATCCGCTGCTTGTCCAGTTCACTCCAGTCGCGTGCCTGGTCGGCAATGAAGTGTATCAGTTCCTGCCGGGTTCCACCTTTTTTGCCCAGCCGGGCTTCGTAGTCGAAACGGCTCCACTGGCGGGTAGTGGCATCTTCTTGCGAAAGCAGAACACGGGCTTGGGCAGCATCGACGTAGTGCAGGCTGATTTGCGCATACATCCCCGTAGCACCAAGGCCAAGAGATAAAAGTACTGTTGCCAGAAATCTTTTCATGCGAAGCGGCCCTCCTTATTCTGTCAACACTTCGTTTCCGTTCTCGGTAATCAGCACCATGCTTTCCCACTGTGCCGAGGGCAGGCCGTCGTCGGTGCAGACGGTCCATCCGTCGGCCTCGTCGATGAAGACTTCATAACTGCCCATGTTGATCATCGGTTCGATGGTGAACGTCATGCCCGGTACAATCATCATGCCCGTTCCTTTCTTGCCGAAGTGCTCTACGTCGGGCTCTTCGTGGAATTTGACACCGCATCCGTGGCCGCACAGGTCGCGTACCACACTGTAGCCGTTCTTCTCGGCATGTTCCTGGATGGCGGCACCTATGTCTCCCAGGCGTGTCCAGGGCTGTGCCATGCGTACGCCGATGTCGCGGCATTCGCGGGTCACTTCAACGAGACGTTTCATTTCGGGACTCACTTCGCCGATCATGAACATGCGCGATGCGTCTGAGAAATAACCTTTGTAGATGGTCGATACATCGACGTTGACGATGTCGCCGCTTTTCAGGATTTCCCTGGTGCTGGGGATGCCGTGGCACACGACATCGTTGATGCTGGTACATACACTCTTCGGGTAACCTTCATAAAGGAAAGGGGCGGGGATGGCATCGTGGTCGGTGGTGAAGCAGTAGACCATATGGTCTATTTCGGCCGTAGACATGCCTTCACGGATATTCTCGGAAATATAGTCGAGCAGGGCAGTATTGATTTTGGCACTCTCGCGGATACCGGCCAGCTGTTCTTCGGTACGGAGCAGGTGGCGTTGCGGCAGGCGGACGCCTTCGCGTTTGTATTGCTGTATTCTTGCTTCCACTTCATCGGAATAGTTTTTGGGAGTGAAGCGGGCTCCCTTTATCAGTTTCTTCATGATGAAAACTCCTTTTGGTTATAGTTGTGCAAAAGTACGCAAATACTTTGGGAAAAGGGTCGTCTTCTGTAGGGAAATTGCAGGTCGGTGTGGCAGGGACTTCTTTCAAAGTGTGCAACCGGTTATTTTAGCAGATTTGTAATGTTGTCTAAACATGGTTGCAACAATGTTTGTGCACTTTTGCAATGCCAAATAAAAATAGGAGGAATGATTATGCAACTGAATCAGAATGATTACACGGTAGAAGCTGCCGCAGGAGGCGGATTTTTTGCCTATTACATGAACAATCTGTTGTGCAGCGCTTACGGCGAAACGCCCGATGAAGCCTGTGAGAACCTGGAACGTGTCGTGGACGATTTTGTCAGCGATATGTTTATGGTTGAAGAATATATCTGACCTCAACGTCGAGAAGCATTTCTTACGTAAATTCATATATTCTCTTTTTGCTCCGCATCTGCGTGATGCAGGTGCGGTTAGTTTAAGTCTATTATCCGAACACACCTCTATATATATGTATTGAAGTCCTATGAAAGTATTGTTCATCATTCAAGGCGAAGGGCGGGGACACCTCACCCAAGCCATTACATTGGAAGGCATCTTGCGGCGCAACGGATACGATGTGGTCGAAGTGCTGGTGGGGCAGAGCAGCTCGCGCAGTCTTCCTGGTTTCTTCAACCGGAGCATCAAGGCACCGGTGAAGCGTTTTCTGAGTCCAAATTTTCTGCCTACACCGGCCAATCGTCGGGTCAGTCTCACGCGCAGCGTGGCCTACAACCTGTTCCGTCTGCCAGCCTATGTACGAAGCATGCAATACATCAACCGGCGTATCCGGGAAACGGAGGCTGAGCTGGTCATCAATTTCTACGAATTGCTGACGGGGCTGACTTACTGTTTCTTCCGTCCTCCGGTTCCGCAGGTCTGCATCGGGCATCAATATCTTTTTCTGCATCCCGGCTTCCGCTTTCCGCGAAAAAGTGGATGGAGTCTTTTCCTGTTGCGCTTCTTTACCCGTCTGACTTGTATCGGTGCCTGTCGCAGGCTCGCTTTGTCGTTCCGTCCGATGGACGACAGCCCTTCTTCCCGCATTCGGGTGATTCCGCCTTTGTTGCGTCCGGAAGTGCTGGCTTGCGAGAGTGAGAAAGGTGACTATCTGCACGGCTACTTGCTCAATGCGGGCTTTGCGCAGGATGTGTTGGGCTGGCATCAGCGTTATCCGCGTGTACCCCTCCATTTCTTTTGGGACAAGCCGGGTGAAGAAGAAACTTGCTGCATGGACGATACGCTGACTTTTCATCAGATAGACGACATGAAGTTTTTGCGCTATATGTCCGGTTGTCGTGCTTACGCTACAACGGCGGGATTCGAGTCAGTGTGCGAAGCCATGTATCTGGGTAAGCCTTTGCTGATGGTGCCTGCCCATATCGAACAGGATTGCAATGCCTATGATGCAGCTTTGACTGGTGCCGGCATTGTGGCCGATTCGTTCGACCTGCAACGCCTGCTCGACTTTGAGCAGGGCTATCGTCCGAATGCGGAGTTCCGTTATTGGGTACGTAGCGCCGAACGAATCATTCTGGATGCACTGGAGGAAGTTGCACACTCCGGACGTTTTCCGTTGGGGGTGCCGTATGAATATTGTAACCGTTTTGAAATCTGAATGTAACCCCCGTCCTCTACTTTTGCGGAAAAATTGTGAAACTTATGGCAAACAGGACGGTCAACAAGAAAACCTTGTCGGAGGCATATGTGGAGCGCGACCTGAGTTGGATGTACTTCAACCGGCGCATCCTTCAGGAAGCAACCAAGCAGCAGATTCCTTTGTTGGAACGGTTGGGCTTTCTGGGTATCTATTCAAACAATCTGGATGAATTTTTCCGTGTACGCATGGCTACGCTGAGTCGTATTGCCGAGTGTGATGACAGGAGCGTACGGGCCGAGCGTGAACATGCCCGTCAGCTCATCAAGCAAATCAACAAGCTGAACAACAAGTACGCCAAGGAGTACGAAGAGGCCATCCGCGACGTTACCCAGCAGTTGCGTGCCGAGCACATTTGTCTGTTGAAGGAAAACGAACTCGATGACGAACAGCAGCAATATGTACGTACCTTCTTCCGTCAGCAGTTGAGCGGTTTTGTGAGTCCTGTATGGATTTCGGCGGTAAAACAACTGGCCGACGAGACCGACGAGAACATCTATTTGGCTGTAAAGATGCAGTCCGGCCATAAGAAACAAGGCGATTATGCCTTGATTGAGCTTCCGGTTTCGGTCTGCGGACGCTTTGTACGCCTGCCCGACAAGAATGGAAACAACTACCTGATGTATCTGGACGATGTTATCCGTTTCTGTCTCCCGATGATTTTCGGCGGATTGAACTATGACCATTTCGAAGCATACGCCTTCAAGTTTACAAAGGATGCCGAAATGGAGATAGACAACGACCTGCGCAACGGCATGTTGCAGAAAATATCCAAGGGAGTGAAGAGCCGCCGGAAGGGTGATGCGCTGCGTGTCATTTACGATGCCGCCATGCCCAAAGACCTGCACAAGCGTGTGATGAACATGTTGAACCTTGACAAGCTGGATACTGTACTGGCCGGCGGCCGTTATCACAACCACAAAGACCTGATGTCTTTTCCCGACTGCGGACGGAAAGACTTGAAATATCCCCGTTGGGAGCCTCTGGTACGCCCTGAACTGGACAGTGGCGAGAGTCTGTTGAAGCTGGTACAGAAGGGCGACCGCTTTATACATGTCCCTTATCACAGTTTCGACTACTACATCCGCCTGTTACAGGAAGCCGCCATACACAAGGAGGTAAAGAGCATCAAGACGACCCTTTACCGTCTGGCCAAAGATTCCAAGGTGGTGCGTGCCCTCATCTGTGCTGCCCGTAACGGGAAGAAGGTGACGGTTGTCATCGAATTGCTGGCCCGTTTCGACGAGGCGTCCAACATCAGCTGGTCGAAGAAAATGCAGGATGCGGGTATTCATGTCATTTTTGGGGTGGAGAATCTGAAAGTGCATTCCAAGATAACCCACATCGGCATGAAGAACGGTAGCGACATCGCCTGCATCAGTACAGGAAACTTCCACGAAGGCAATGCACGGGTTTATACGGACTATATGCTGATGACTGCTGCCCGTAATGTGGTGCGCGATGTCAACTCTGTGTTTACATTTATCGAGAAACCCTATATGCCGGTATCTTTCAAGGAACTGCTGGTATCGCCCAATGAGATGAAGAAGAAATTCCTCAAGCTGATTGATGCTGAAATCAAGAACCGCCAGCAGGGAAAGCCGGCTTACATACGGGTCAAGATAAACCATATCACGGATACTGATATGGTGAAGAAATTGTATGAGGCTTCGGCCAACGGCGTGCCCGTCGATTTGCTGGTGCGCGGCAACTGTTCACTGGTGACAGGCATATCGGGTGTGAGCGATACCATTCACATCTGCGGTATCATCGACCGTTATCTGGAACATTCTCGCATCTTTATTTTTGCGGCCGGTGGTGAAGAAAAGTGTTTCATCGGTTCGGCCGACTGGATGCCCCGCAACCTGGACAATCGGGTGGAGGTGGTAACGCCTGTCTACGACCCTGCCATCAAGGCCGACCTGGCCCGGGTCATCGATTATGGTCTGCGCGACAACATGCAGGGACGCATAGTCGACGGTAGGGGAGAGAACAAGCCCTGGACGACGGATAACGAAGCTCCTTTCCGTTCGCAGGAAGCATTGTACAAGTATTACCAGGAGATGAATCAGTCGCAAGAGAACAAATAAGAATATATATATATGTGTAAGAAATGTTATGCCGCCATCGATATCGGTTCGAATGCCGTGCGGCTTCTGATCAAGAAAGAGGAGGAGAACGAGAACCTGGTGAGCCGTCGTCTTTCGAAAGTGCTGATGCTTCGTGTACCCCTCCGTCTGGGATTTGATGTCTTTTCTTTGGGTGAGCTCTCGGAAAACAAGGCTGTAAAGCTGCGCCGTCTGATGAAGGCTTTCCGCCAGCTGATGAAGATATACGAAGTGACCGACTATCGTGCCTGTGCCACGTCGGCCATGCGCGATGCACGCAACGGCAAGGCGGTCATCAAGAAAGTGTTGAAAGATACGGGGATTCGCATCGAGATTATCGACGGTCAGGAGGAGGCCCGTATGATTTACAACAATCATGTGGAGTGTCTGGAAGACCGTACCGGCAATTATATCTACGTGGATGTGGGTGGAGGCAGTACCGAAATCAATCTGCTGACCAACGGCGTGCTGGTACAGTCTCTGTCCTATAACATCGGTACCGTGCGTATGCTGAGCAATGCCGTGCAGGAGGAAGTCTGGACACAGATGAAAGACGATCTGACCCGCCTGACAGCCGATTTTCCCGATATCAACATCATCGGTTCGGGTGGAAACATCAACAAACTCTACCGCTTGGCCGACAAGAAAGACAAGAAACTCCAGCGGATGCCAATTGCTTCCTTGCAGGAACTGTACGACGAACTCAGTCCGTTGACTCCCGAACAGCGCATGAAGGAGTTCAGCCTCAAGGCCGACCGTGCCGACGTTATTGTGCCCGCCGCCAAGATATTCCTGACCATTGCCGAAACGGTGAAGGCACAGTATGTACATGTGCCGGTTATCGGCTTGGCCGACGGTATCATCGACAATCTGTATGCAGGCAACCAGTCTGCCGAATGATTTCGCCTGACATCCGATAAACAAAAACAGCTTTCATCCCGGCAGGAAACCATAAGGATGAAAGCTGTTTCTGTCAGTCAATCGAAAGCCGTTGCATCAGAATACATAGTGGAAACCGATGGACAGGTCTTCACTGCTGAAAGAGAAGCCGTAACCATCCGAGCTGCCCAGCATGTAGTCATCCCGATATCCGAGGAAACCATATTTGGTGACGAAGCTGAAGTGCTCGTTCAGTTTGATGGCTATACCAGGCTTGAGGCCCAGTTCGAATCCGGAAGTAGCATCTCCTCCGTCCTTGATTTTGTAAGTGGAAACTCCGATTCCACCGTCTACAAACAGGCGCACAATCTTGCTGTTGAAGAAGGAATAACGGGCATAGGGGGCAAAGGCAAAACCGTTGGCAATGATTTTGTGTTCCTCTGTCTTTGTCTTGCTGTGGGTAAAGGCCAGTGTGGCACCGACCGACCATGCTTCATTCAGTTCATAACCTACTTCGGGAGCCAGGGTAAACGACGTTTTGTCGGCATCATCATTGTGCCATAAACCCAGCGAACCGCCTACATACACTTGTGCCTTGACAGACAATGAAGCTGCCAGCACGAACAAAAAAATCACAAATTTCTTCATGTTCATAACAATTTGGTTAAACAAAATTTGGTTAGGTTCTCAAATTGCCGTTTATGGAACTTGGCCCATAACGGCATGTTTTACTCTTCTAAATGTCGTTACAAAGGTAACGGATATGTTGATGATTGCAAAGTTTTGCCTAAGTTTTCTATAAAAATGTTTTTTTTAACCATCATTTCCGGTTGTTGGTTATCCTTTATTGCGAATCTGATGAGGCTTGTTGTATAGGCCGATTTTGTTATTCTTTCTTATAATAATTGGTGTGTAGCGACATTTTCCGTATGTTTGTCGCCATTATTAACTTTAAAGAAGAAAGAGTATGAAATTTGTGAATTGTGTGAAAATACTGATTGTCGGTCTGTTGGCCTCGTTTGTGTCTTCCTGTGGCGACGATGTGGTTTATGAAACCTTCCAGAATACCGATGAAGCCCTGTGTGCCCATACATGGTCAGAAACCTATGAGACGACCAATGAAGATAATGTCGAGGTGACATGCATTCATCAGCTGAAGTTTGCCAAGGCTGGAAACAGCGGTCAGGAAATCTTTCAGTATTATTATGTAGGGCAGAACCGTCCTTATAGTACAGTGACCGGTAACTTTGACTGGGAATGGCTGGATGCTTCGAAGGAGGGTCTCCGCATGGATTTCGGCGCGGGCAACATCGTTTATTTTGAAAACGTCTGGGTGCGCGAACATTATCTGTCCGGCAAATTGGATGGCGTGATGGTGACTTTTGTGGAAGAGGGATATTGATACCTCGTGTTTGCATAAAAAAAAGACCGCTGATGATCTAGGATTATCAGCGGTCTTTTTGTGATTCGCCTGGGACTCGATATTAACCGGTTTTTATCGTTTTGTATAAGTGATATGGATTCGTGTATCAGTGATTTATATATAAGATATGATTGAACTTAAGTACAATGCTTATTCACTGATGTCTCTACGCAACCTTATCAGAGTAATAGTTAAACTAATAGTCTGGATTTTGCCATAAAATTACACTGAAAGTATATTCCTATATATCTTATTGCGAATGTAAAATGATTTTAGTTTTATGCTTATTGGAATAGAGGTGGAAAAGCCAAACAAATTTACCCTTTTACTCTTCAAAGAGCAGCAGATACTCTTCTACATTCGATAATCAGAAGTATTCCACATGGAACAACCTCAATATATATCACTGCACAAAAAACATCGTTTATTATTAGGTCCCAATTATATTGTATTATTTGAATATCCTTATGAATTGCTCAAACAAAGATTTCTTAGGAAAACCCGAAGTACAGAAATGAACTTCTTTTAGTCTTAGAATTCTTTTATCATTCATATTGGAATCGACCAACTTGATAAATGAATCCCGCTCTTTAAACTTTACATACAATTCAGCAAGCCATTCATCAGGGGATTTTGAAAATAACTTTTGAAAATGCAGGACATCCCAATGCCTAATTTCTTTATCTATCTCTTTTTTTGCTTTATCCATTAAATTCCTGTCATCTAAAAATAGAGCCAAGGCAAGTTTGAATTCAAAAATACGATACAGATTAATCGGATTATGTTTCGGGATTAATGAAGAAGATAATTGATCAAGCCAATTCCATACATCACTGACTACAACTTTTGGCTTGAAGAATAGTCCAAACTGTTGCTCGGCAAAATCAGAAGCGCTTTGAAACTGTCTGTCATGAGAAGCGTAATCTATAAAAAACTGGGTTCCATTCTTACCCCAAAGTTCTGTGTAAAAAACGGGAATGTTTCTTTTCTGTATGGAATCCTCCCATAAGGGTAAACATTCGAAGATAATGCGGTATTGTTTTGAAAGGATTTTGTCAATTCTTAATCCCCACAAAACGATATCTGCCTTCATATATAAAGTAGAAGGTGTATAAGGAGATAAAAGAGGAAATCTCTCTTGCCAATCATTAATTATCTCATCTTTTACCATGATAGTTATTATTTGATTTCAGTGTTCTAGTTGTTATTTTATAATATTAAACTGCCATCGAAGACTTGGCATTAAGTTACAAAACGACTTTTATTAACTCATAATGAGATAAATGCAGGGTCGCCAATTCCCGACAACATT
>ENA-UONW01002954-UONW01002954.1-human-gut-metagenome-genome-assembly--contig:-CS52-NODE-2954-length-15220-cov-8.663765_pt1 | contig 15220 bp, 15 predicted proteins | sample MGYA00242463_ERZ724010 | MGnify/ENA metagenome assembly ERZ724010 | reverse complement strand
GAGGACAAAGGAGCTTCCCTTATATTACACCCCTTATCGCTACCGCTAGGGGTGTCTAAGGAAGAAACTTTGAATAAGATATATAGGGATAAACTCAAAGAATAGAGATATTATAAAGATTTATATTATTGATTTTCGCCTCCTCAAGAGGCGAATCTAATCTAAATATTAAACAGAACTTTTTTAAATATATTTTATTATATTAGTATATGGTTAAAATTACTCTATTTAAAGTTCTGTTTTGCTTTTCTTATCCTTTCAAACTCTAATTAATGAAGAAGGGAAACTCCTATGTCTTCAATTTTATGTAACTGGATTCTGTATTAGAATTCAATATTAATATGATAATAAACTTAAAATATTAAATAGTATGATAAAAAGATTAAATGATTATGTAGTTCCTAGAGGAATAAGATTTATATCAGAATTAGGAACAGACTTTAGATTTTACAAGTTACCTGTAAAATGTATTATTAATAAACAACTCCCTGGGTGTGGATTTACTGAATATTGCTTAAGAGGACCTGAAAATGTTATACTTTGTTCTCCTAGAAAAATGTTGCTCAAAAATAAGAAAGACCAGCATGGTAGGGATGTTTATTTGGTTATAAACGAACTAGAAAAGGAAGTAGCTATTGATAAGGATCTTTCTAAAATAGATAAATCTCAGATATTTATGGAAAAAATGGATGAGATAGTTCATGGAAAGGATACAGTTTATAATAGATTAATGAATGAAATAAAAGACTACCTAAATGAAAGAAAATATTTAGGAGATAAACCAGCCAAGATACTAGTAACATATGATTCTTATAGAATTGTAAAAGATATCCTAGAAAGTCTTGGTATATTCCAATCATTCTATACTATTATAGATGAATTTCAGACAATCTTACATGATTCTAAGTTTAAGTCTAATACAGAACTAGACTTTCTTTATCACCTACATCAATCTCATTCAGCTTTATTTGTTAGTGCTACACCCATGTTAGAGGAATATCTTAATATGTTAGATGAGTTTGATGGTTTACCATATATTAATATGGATTGGGCTTCGCAAGATCCTACTAGAGTATTAAAACCATCTCTTAAGGTGTTAACAATGAAATCAGTAGGTACTAAATTACCTGAGATAATAGATTCTTATAAATCTGGGAATTTTGAAAGTGCTATTAGAATGGTAAACGGATATCCTACTAGAGTAGTATCAGATGAAGCAGTATTTTATGTAAACTCAGTTAATCATATAGTTAGTATTATAAAGAAATGTGATCTCCAACCAGAAGAGGTTAATATTCTTTGTAGTAATACTCCTGAAAATCTCAAGAGAATACAAAAAAGATTAGGGAAAGGTTTTACAATAGGGGATGTTCCACTAAAAGGAGTTAAACCTAAAATGTTTACCTTTTGTACACGTACTGTTTATTTAGGAGCAGATTTTTATTCTACCTGTGCTAGATCGTTTATATTTAGTGATAGTAATATTGATTCTTTAGCTGTTGATATCTCTGAAGACTTGCCTCAAATATTGGGAAGACAGAGATTATTTAAAAATCCTTGGAAGAATGAAGCTATATTTTATTATAGATCTACTTGTGACTACAGAAAAATTAGTCAGGAAGAGTTTGATAAGGAAATAGAAAGAAAAAAAAGATCTACTAATAATTTATTATCTGCATTTAGTACAGCCTTAGATGATGTTAAATATGATTTAGCTAAAACTTATCAGAAAAATACTAAATCTTATAATTATAAAGACGATTATATAGCAGTTAATGAACATCGAGGAGGTACTCTAATTCCTGTACTTAATAATTTAGTATTAGTAAATGAGATTAGAGCTTTCAGGATTCAACAAATAGATTATAAAGATAGATTTACAGTATTTAGTACTATTCATAATACTTTATCTTCTGATGATATAATAAATCAAAAGGTATCTGAATTTCTGAGAGAATATCAAAAATTAGGAACCTTTAAGAGTAAGTTGAAATATTTATGTGAATATGGATTTTCAGATGAAGTAATAGGAGTAGTATTAGATCAGATTGGAGAACATGATAATATTAAGTCTTACTATATTTCTTTAGGTTCACAAAAACTTAGAGCTCTAGGGTATGATAAATATAAAATTGAGAAGGAACTTGGAATAGTAACATTTTCCTATGAACTATTAGAGTCTAGTATTTATTCAGAATTCAAAGTAGGGGATAAATTAACGTTATCTAGTATAAAAGATAGACTTGATTATTTATATAAATCTATTTCTTATACTGCAACACCTAAGGCTACTGATTTAGAGAAATTTTTTGAAATAAAAAACTCTAGTATATATGAAGATGGGAAAAAGATAAAGTGTTATACGTTATTAAAAAAGAAGGAAATTTAAATTATGATATATTTAATTAAGAGTGCAGGTTATGGAAAGGATAACAATTATATAGATTTGTTAAAAATTGGATATACAGAAGACACAAAGAAAGAAGGGAGATTTAATGCATATAAACTTCATAATCCAACCTGTAAAATTTTATATGAACTTCCTGAATTGACTGAAGAAGATGAAAAGAATATTCAATATAAGTTTAGAAAATATTTGTATATAGATTATGGTAGAGAATGGTTTGAATATAATGATGAAATAGTAAACTTTTTTAAAAATCCAGAAGTAGTGAAGAATATTAAAAATCTTCCAATAAATCCATGTATTATAAATAAAGAATTAACTGAATTTAAGAATAGTGTTAAAGAAATTTTAGGAATTTTGCTTGGAATATCCTCTAATCTACCAGGGAAGGGTAGAGACAATGTAAAATCTGTATTTAAAGAAATTTTAGATAAGAAACTTAGAGATATAGATTCAGTATTTGAGTTCTTAGAGTTGAAATTTGATAAGAGCATAATAGATAAGTGTAAGGATCTTTTGGAATGTAGAAAAACAGGTAAATACTGTAATGATGATATAATAAATCAGGAAATATCAGATTTTTTAAAGGAATATCAAGAATTAGGTACTTTTAAAGCCAAACTAAAAATGTTATGTGAATATGGATTTTCAGATGAAGTAATAGGAGTAGTATTAGATCAGATTGGAGAACATGATAATATTAAGTCTTACTATTTAGCACTCGGACCTCAAAAACTCAGAGCTTTAGGATATGATAAATATAAGATTGAGAAAGAACTTGGAGTAGTAACATTTAGTCAAGAACTTTTAGTTAATACTATTTATTCAGAATTTAAAGTTGGAGATAAATTGACATTAGCTAATATAAAATCTAGACTAGAGTATCTTTATCCATCAATTTCCTATACAGCTACTCCTAAGGCAAAAGATTTAGAAAATTATTTTGAAGTTAAATTGATATATGTTACAATTTTAGATGAAACTACAGGAAAGAAGAAACAAACAAAGGGTTATGAATTATTAAAAAGAAAATAAATATAGAAAAAGAGGGAAATAACAAATCCCTCTTTATTTTTCTTCCTCTAAACCTCTAAAACACGTATCCCAGAAGGTGTTACCCTAATAATTGAGAGGAAATTTCAGGTCCTCTCAAGGTTTATACTAATTAATTAAAAATAATAATGCTAATAAAGAATGGAAGACGATTATTTGTTAGATGAAGAAGACCTAGAAAATCAAGGATATCTAGGTCCAGACGAAACAGGAGATGATTCTGACGACGATGACTCTGAAGGTTCTGATGAGAGTATTATTGGAGATGACGAGGATGAGAAGAAAATTAAAGTAGATGAGTCTCAGTATGAAGGTAAGATGACTAAGGACGAACTTTGGTTATCTACAGCATACGATGACATAATAGCAGCAGGAAAATTGGATAAAGATAATGCAATTGAAGATGCTGTTACTACTATAGTTTGGGCTAATCCTAAACATACTTCAGTTAATACAGTCGGAAATATTATTAAAGATTTGTTTCATAAGCAAGGTCACTCTCGTATGGTTAATAGCCTCTATACACCTGATACTCCTTTACGCGGAGAAGATGTTGATATAGACTTTAAAGATGAGGATGATTCTGGATTTAATAAGAGATATGCTGAAGAAGCGAGAAACCAAATAGCAAGATTCATAGAATTTTTGGCTACTCGTGATATTAGCAAAGACTCTATTATATCAAAGCGAAGAAAACAAAGACAAATTCCAGCTTTTATTATTTTCTTATTCTCTTCTGGTATGTATGACTTAATTGTTGAATGTCCTACTATGCCTGAAGAATATGCAACTCAGATAAAAGAAGCAATGAGAAAAATCCTAAAAGCTAAGTATGATATCGTCGAAGAATTAGCAAAGAAGTACGAAGAAATGGGTAGACAGGCTGTGGCAGATCGAGTTAGAAAGTTACAGTTATCATGGTTTAATAAAGAACCAGCCGAAATTAGATCATCAGCCGAATACTCTGATCTCGAACTTACTTATGACGACGTATTGGTTTATCGTGAATATAGATCCAGATTTACTAATACATCAAGAGCTATTACTCAAGATATTATTTCAGATATGATTGAGGTAGTTATAGATAAAGAAGCAGGAGTTTATGAAAGATTAAAAGACAAGACCAGATCAGATGCAATATCAGATGTAAAACAAGTATATAAAGATTGGTCAAAAAATAATCCTGACGATTCTGAACTAGCTACTAAGATAATTTGGAAAGATGTCGAAGGAATGGTTAAACAGTAAAAATATTAAAATTTTATGTCAGTATCTCTTGAGTTACTAACCGATGAAGCTATCATCGATTATACTAAAAGTGATGGAAAAGATCAAGTCCTATTTAATCATAGAGACTTGGACCTGAAGTACAATGGAATACAACCTATCGCCGGTGGAGTCTATGATGTCGATATTTTTGGCTCACCCATGGAAGATAGATGTATTTGTGGAAAAATTCGACAACCCTCTGCTGAACCTTGTCCTCATTGCGGGGCAAGAGTATTTACAAGAGAAGAGGGATTGAGAAGATTTGCTAGAATTGAACTTCCTTTCTATTACTTGAATGATTTACGTTTTGATATCTTTAAAGAACTTTTCGAAGATATTTTTAAAGATAGTAAAATTGTGTTAGATTTCTTTGGAGACGATCTTCGAAGAAATGGTTATAGTGCAAGAGGAGCAAAGAAATTAGGTATTAAAGTTTTTGATACCTGCCAGTTCGAATATAATCCAACAACAAAAGAACTAAAAATATCAGAATTTATTACTGATGAAGCTCTATGTTCTTACGAAGGATTAATTAAAATTATTGAAGAACATTTTCCCGCTCGTCTTACAGAATTTAAAAAATTAATTAATCGGTATTACCTAGTACAACCTGCTATGATGAGACCTTTTACTCTCGGAATTAAAAACGGGAAAAAAGTAATGGGATCTCATAAACTTAGTATTTGGTACTCTATTATTATCAGACTTTGTTGCGTAGAAGATAAAAAATCTAATGACTTGAACTATGAGGAAGTTACATCTAAATTTAATACCCCCGGAGAAAGAGTTAGATATACAGCCCTTCTACGTGCTCTCTTAAATGCTGGAAAAAAAGAAGCTACAGCACTACTTAATACATCTAAAGAAAATCTAGCACGTGACTTGTATTCTGTCCGTACTAAAAATTCTGCTAGATGTCCTATTATACCTAGTACTACATTAGCTATCGATGAAATCTCTGTTCCGGTACATATCGCTTATGAAATGTGTCGAGAAGGTTTCTTAGATTACTTAATGAAAGAGCTGAATTTTACCAAAAACGAAGCACTCAAAGCAACAAAAGAAGAATATAATAATCCGGAAACTCTGAAAATGTTTAAAGAGTATGCGGAAAAACAAATCGTACTAATGGTTTCCTAATTGGTACGTTAGGTGTAAATCCTAGAATATTACAGTACCTGAAAGCTGTAGTATTAAATTTTGTGTATTGCTGGGAAGAATCTCATTTCTAATCAGCAGTTGAAAGTTATATTTACAAGAAAACAAACCCTAAAAAGAAGAGCTTATGAAGATAAAAAGAAAATTATATTCATCTTCGCTATCTTCTAACAGCCCCTGGAATCGTTCCGAACATATGAAAGCGCTTCACGCACAAGGACGATACACCGGAACTTCTAAAATTGGGCTGTGGAATTCTAGCGAAGAGAAAAGATTAAGAATGGCTCAGATTATGACTAAAAATGCCCTAGATAAAAATGCTAAAGGGTACGGATCTGAATATGCAATGAGAGTAAATAACCGAAACCTCCTTTTTAATAAATTTCAAGGAGAACAAGGATATATGTACTTCGTTAAATTTCCTAAGTCAGTTAAAATCGGATTCTCTAAAGACTGGGATAGGCGCATAAACTATCAATTTCCACACATGAATCATATCTTGGGTGGACAGGTTATAGCAATCATCTCTGGACCTACAACCGAATTAGCTGACCTCGAATTTGATACACTTATTAAATTTCAAGACTATACGAAACTTAATGAAACCGGAACAAAATATACTGAATTTCTAGATCTAAAAGTCAAAAAACAAGTATACGACTTCCTAAAACATAGAGTTTCTGAAAATAAAGACCTAGAATTTTTAATACAAAACTCACTGTAAATATAAACTGTTCAACCCAACGACTATGGACAAAACCAGGCTAGTGTTGTGATAACCTAGTTTTAACCATGGAAAATATAGTCTTTGCAAGATAGAATGATATCTTGGGTAATCAATATAAGTTGGCTAAAGTATTGATTATCACAGAGTTAATCGCCAACCAAGTCTCCATGAATATTCGATTTTTGCAATGAAATTGAAAATCCATGATGACTATACCATATGTAATAGTGTGGCCTAATAAAAGAGATATTAGGAAAACATCAATAATTGCTAGAAAGAGATAATAAATCTAATTAGCAGGGGAAATATAAAATCCCTTCAACGACTATAAATGATATGGATTAAAACCAATGATATAGTCTACTTAGTAAATGAAATATTTTATATAAAAGTGACACTTTCCCATAAACAAACTTTGTGGGAATAAAATCTCACAAAATGCTGGAAATCTAATAAAGAAATCAGCATCTTGGAAATTTAAACCAAGTTCAACGACTAAATATGAGACTAAGAGGATATCTTAGATGATATAGTCTGTCTATATATTAATGTTATATAGATTAACGACAAGTTTGTGAACCTTTAAATAAAAATAGAGGCACTTGAATTTAATATTGAGTGAAAATACTTTAAATTGCTGGAAATATTTAGTGATAGATAAATCAGCAGTATTATGATTTTATATTAATAATTAGAGTTTATATGAGTAATATATAAGTTAAAACATTAATATAAAATTTTATAGAGATGATACAAGAAGAAATTAGATATCATAATCAGTTATGGTATTACAAAACTTATAATCAATTAATAGATAAGTGTATACAAATGGAGTCTGAAGGTTACTCAGAAGATATGTATACAGAGATTCATCATATTTTGCCAAGATGTTTAGGAGGTAAAGATGATAAGTCCAATTTAGTTAGAATGCCTATTAAATATCATATAGTAGCTCATTTATTGTTGTCTTGCATTTACCCAAATAATGTTGGACTATTAAATGCAGCAATTTTTATGATAACAACTAGAGAAGGAGTAAAAGTGTCAGTTACTACATCTGTTAGATTGAGAACTGAATACTCAAATCTTAAGAAAGGAAAAAGATTATCTGAAGAACATAGAAGAAAAATCTCTGAATCTAGAAAAGGGATTATATACTCAGAAGAAACTAAAAGAAGAATGTCTGAATCTAAAAAAGGAATAAATAATCCTAATTTCGGAAAACCTCTTTCTGAATCTCATAGGAAAAATATTTCTAAAGGAGAGAAGGGAAAGATAGTAACTGAAGAACAGAGAAGAAATATGAGTAAAGCACATAAAGGAAAAATACTAACCGAAGAACATAAAAAGAAGATTTCTGAATCTGAAAAAGGAAGGGTTATAACCAAAGAACATCGTGAGAAGATTCGTCAAGCTAATTTGAAAAATAGACATATTTGGACTAAAAAAGTTCAAGGTCCTGACGGAACAATTTATGATTCTTTGAAAGATTGCTACACCTCTTTAGGAAAAAGCAAAAAGACTTTAATGAGGTGGATTAAAGATCATCCTGAAAAAGGGTATAGATATATTTAAGATTATTTTATCAACTCTATATAAATTTTAATTTTATAAAATTCATAATACTCAACGACTATAGTAAGTACTTTTAATATTGTGAAATTATTAAAAGATAATATAGTCTACTTCTAATTAAATAAATTAGATATTAAGGTAAATGCAGATTTTTAGCAAAAGTCTGAAGTTTGAGATATAACTTAAGAATTGTTAGAATTGCTAGAAATTATATTTTTATATAACTAGCAGTCTAGATTATATTACTACAATCTAGATTCAACGACTATGTGAACAACTAATGGTAGAGCAATACCATTAGAAGATATAGTCTAATATTAAATCAATTAGGAATAATTATTAATATTGTTTGATGGTGATACCGTTTCTATTTGTAGAAGAGTAGCAAGAAATAATAAAATTTCTTGAAAATTCTATTAAAATGCTGGAATATGTATGACATGATCAGCATCTCTATGAACAAAAATAGAGTTCAACGACTAAATATAGAACCATAGTATTGTATGGATAATATAGTCTATCTTATAAAATATTTTATAAGATGTCAGTTGGTACCACCCGAAGCATCCGCCGAAACCTACGAGCGTATGAGTCCTTTGAAATTTCTGGGGTCTCTAAAATTTCAATAATTGCTGGAACTTTTATAATTTAAGAAAGATCAGCAGGGGAAATATAAAATCCCTTCAACGACTATAAATGAAATCTCTAATGAAAAAGAGAATTATATAGTCTTTCTAGTATAGTATAGATAATTATATTAGATAAAAGCGATATGTGACAATTTATAAGAAGAATAATGAACCTATCAAACTTAAAGGTAGCAAGAAATAATAAAATTTCTTGAAAATTCTATTAAAATGCTGGAAAGTGTATAACATAAATCAGCATCATCGAACAAGAGTGAGATGTTCAACGACTAAATATAGAACCATATAATATTATATGGATGATATAGTCTACAATTTTATATTGTGCTATAAATTTAATCACGAGACACTTAACGGATTTTCTAATAAAGTCCGAAGTTTGAGATATAACTTAAGAATTGTTAGAATTGCTAGAAAGGATCGATATCCAAATTAGCAGGGAAAGATTGATAATATTCTTTCCTTCAACGACTATGTGAACAACTAAGAAGATATAGTCTAATACTAAAAATATATTAGAAATAATGATTAGTATTGTAGCGGTAGCGACGGAATATGTATTTGATGATCAGGAAGAGTTAAAGAGTCCAAGATATTTTTATACAGATTATGTCCAATTACTTAAAGATGCAGAGATAGATAAGAAAATAAAAGTAGGTACACCAATTGTATTTACTGGAAAAATAGGCAATGTGGAGTATCAATCAAAAGTTACTTCTTATGGTCGCCTCAGAATTTCGAAAATTATTGATGCAGATATAGATAAGATTGGAATATTCTCTAATGAGTTTGAACGTATTGGAGCAAAGAGCGCAACAAAATTAAGCCTGTACCTAAATCAATTCCCTGACGGAGTTGAGAAAAGAAAGGCTCTTACAAAATTTGCGCTTAGAGTCGTTACGTTAGCAGGTGTCGTAACTTTTGATTATAAAACGTTATATGCAGATTGCGATACTGAAACTTATAAGAGAATTTGTAATGTTGCGGATTCAAAAGATCTTACTGATAAACAGAAACTTCTTATCATGACAGAGGAATTTAAAAAATATGAAAAAGAAGTTTCTGAAAGTTTTAGTTCAGATTTAAAGAATGAACTAGCACGCGCAAATCGTGTAAAACTAGCCTCAATTGTAGCGATGTCAATGCCTAAGAAGAATTGGGCAATATAATAAGATAAAATTTATTATATTAAAATTATGTTAATTGCTAGAACTGTAAATATAGAATTAGCATCATCAAGCATAAGCAAGGTGTTCAACGACTATATACATAATAATCAAAGATATAGTCTAATCTTATATAAAGTAAAATATAAGTATTGTTGCAATTCATTACATCGGGAGTTGATGAGAGGCCTGTGATAACCCGTGGAACTTTACTCTCGGGATATACAGAGAAAGACTATCAACTTCATGCAATTGAGAATAGGTCACTTCAAAGTATCAAAGTTAGTGGAGTTAGAAATAAAACCTGAACTTTATGGTAGCCCACTATAAATAACAAAGAAATGCTGGAAATAATAATAGACATACAAAGTCTTTTAAGATCAGCAACTTATCGACGAGAAAAAGATGAATTATTAGTACTTTTTAAAACTTAATGTGTAGATTTGAAAAATTCTTAGAGGCTCTAAAGCTTATTGGAAGTATAGCAAAAACTGTACTCTCTGGAATTGAAGAATATAGAAAAATTCAAGAAACAAAAGCTTACCGAGAGAATAAGAGAAATAATGTAAAATATCTACCAAGACCAAAAAGGTATAATAGTAGAAGAAAACAAAGATAAGATCAACGACTATGTATTGTTAGATTAAGGATAATTCTTTAATCATGATATAGTCTAATCTTACGTAAATAAGCGTGAGCAGGATAAGAGATTAGAAGACGTCTTTTAAAAATTATAATATCTAATCTCTTTGAATGGCCTAGTTCAGGATATTTAACACGACAAATTTCATTCCTTTTAAATAGTTTTATATATCATGAAGGAGAAGATCCAGAAAACACAGGATTACTCATTCCACGATATAAAGCATTAGGAAGAACAGCACCGAACGGAAAGGTATACCCAGATAAACCTCTTGCAAATGGTTCTGAAGATGACCTTGTTCCAGTACGTTCGATTGTTACAAAAAGAACTGGAGATTTAAGCACAATTACACCAGACCTGATTGGAAAGAAATTTAAGTTTACTGATGGAGCAGCAATTGGATTATCATTTGCTACATCATTAACTGAAGGTACTACCCAATCAGCACTAGGTCTGAAACATGGTTTTAAAAGCTATGTATAAAAATAGAAATTGCTGGAATACATGAAAAATCAGCATCTAGTAAATTAGTTTAAAACAGTTAATTTAGGAAAGTTAGTATAGAGTCATATTTTTAGGAGAAATTAATATGGCAATAGAATTAATACTATATAAAGGGATTAGCTATTCAGTAACTAGTCCTGGAGAATTAATATATGACGGTGAAGATAAGAAGCATATATTAGATCAATTAAATAATTTATCTAAAGTAGGAAATAAAAGAATAAAATACTTAAAAGATAAATATAACCTATCTGAACTTGATTACTATATAATCGTAGTTCTTAAAGGTGATGAGTCTAAATTACCTAAATGCTCTTATGTAAATCCAAAAACAAAAGAAAATTGTAATGAGTTCAAAAAATTTAGATCATTAATTCCAACAAGAGGAGAAATCTTTCATGATGGTTGTGAAAATCATATTGCAAATGCAGCTGCTCAAATAAAACAGAGAGAAGCCTATAAGAAGGGTATTACTGGATTACAAAAAGCAGATAGAAAATCCAAAGTTTGGAGAGATAGGTTAAGAGAACATGCATTAAAACAGATGAGAGATGGTGATAGTATATTTTCACCAGACAATGTAAGAAGGAAAGATATACAGAAACCAATATCATCTATTAAAATTAGTGGATATAATGATATCTTTAATGAACTTGGAATAGATAGAGATAATGCTTCTATAGAAGAATTAATATTAGTAGATAAAAGAATGTTCTTGAATAAAGGAGAATCTAATGATATTTGTTATTACTATATAGTAGATTTCGAAGATAGCAATATATTTAAATTAGGAGTTACTTCAAATATAGATTCTAGAGTAAAGAGAGGGTATCATGGTTTAAAATATAAAAATTTATCAATACTTTTTGAATCAACTAGAGAAATAATAGCAGATCTAGAGTATAATATAAAAATGGCTTTTAGAGATTCTATTTGTTTTGGAAATGAGGGATTCTCTATAAATAAAAAATCAGAAATACTAAATTATATAAAAAACATAATTAATTCTATTAATAATTCTCCTAAAAATTAATAGATGTTTTAAACTAAAATTTACTTGTTCAACGACTAAGTACTATTATATAAAAGATATAGTCTAAGCTTAATATAAAAACTATTAAGGACTCAATCTTATCAAGATTGAGTTACTGGGTCATGAACGTGTGCTTAATACAGAAGGAAATCTTAAAGCACCAAAACAATGTGAGTTTAGAGAGGAAGGTAGATGGATTTACCTAAAAGTTAGAGGAGGAGAATTAAAATATCCGAGACCTAATAATTGGGTAGGAGTAGGTAAGACAAAATTTGAGAAAGGTGACTTAATAGGGTCAGCTTATAATACTACCTCGCCTATTTACAAGTTGAACGCTCTCATAAAACTTATGCGTGCAAAAGGTTCCGATGGGACTCGATATTTTGAGAAGGATAATGTTATTGTATCTGATTGTTATGCTTTGAATGATGGGGTTATTCATTACAAAGAGACTAAGGAAGGTGATATTGAAGTTTGGATTAGTGATACTCAGTATGATTATAATCCAGATTGTATGTATTATTTTCCTGATGGTACAGAGGTTAAGAAGTTTCAAAGAATTTCCAGCGGAGTTTGCAATATGAATCATGTTATTGCAGAGTTGGGTTCTAATATTAATGATATTTACTTAATCTTTAGAAAACAATTTTATACTTTAACGGATGGAGGATTTGTATCAACTGGTTTATCAGATCTTCATGCTACACAGGAAGAACTTATTGAACTTTTATTTACAGGTTTAACTGATGTAAGTGTAGATCCAGAAACACAGAAGATTGAAGACATCCAATATCTAGGTACTCAAAGTGGTGTTTTAAATAAGAAGTCATTCTATACTGTTTTGTCTTACGGTTATAGCTCTAGAGTCGTGTCTAAAGCTCTCAAAGGGGAATTAAATCTTTCTGGTGACGTAATGACAGAAACTATATTAGGATTACTTTTAAATAATAAACTTGACGAAAAACAAAAGTAAAAACAAATTATGGGAACTATTAAATTTGAAATAGATCTTCCAGAATTTGAAAAAGAGTTAAGTATTAATGTAACTATTCATAGAGACGGTGAGGTGGTTTATACTACTACCTCATCTCCCTCTGTGGATAAATCTAATAATACTAATCTTTTATTGAGCCTTGGAAGTAAACCCGAGCAAGAAAAATGTATCTCTGTGGATGGAGATAAACAAAAAGAAGAAAAACCCAAGAAAGCATCAACTACGTCTCGAAGGGGAGGAAACTTGATGAACTTGGATATATGATGATTAAAACCAGAGAAGAGAATTTTTTGTTATGAACGATAATTATTATAAAATTATACTATCATATGAAATTCCATATAACATTTTAGACAGTCAAGATCCGAATATTATACAGGCAAGAGAAATATTATATGAAAAACTTAGAGATGATATTTTTCCGAAGTATGAAAGATTTTCGGTAAAGCTTACATTACATCAACTTAAAGATAACTTCAATTATCTTGTTACTTATGAAGCTTTTTTTAGATCTCTTGATGGTAAACCTATGGGAGAATATGTAGAGGCTCGTAGCTTAAAAGATAGTATTAAATCAGAATTAGAAACATTTTTTAATTCAGTAGATTGCGAATATAAGCAATTAAATATAAAACCATTAGTATAATGAGTAATTTTAATCAATATTTCAGAAACACTGGAGCAAAAATTATAGTAGATCGATTTTTTAATAAAGTTGATGCATATAATCCTAAAGTAAAAGTTGGAAAAATTGGATATTCATTTATAGAAGAACCTCCTCAACCAGCTTCTTACTATATTGAAAATGGATTAACTGCTACACATAAAGTAAGAATTGAGTATACAACTATAACGGATGGGAAAGAAGATCCTGAAATGAAGTATGCAGAATTCGAAGTTCCTAAAGAAATTGATGGTGCATTTATTATAGAAGGCGCTTATCGTATTTCAACTAATCGAATGGGATCTGATTATGACTGTCGTATTAAAATGTCTGGTACAGGAGATTATAAAGTTAATTTCGACTATGATAGAGTTTACGATATTCAAAAACAGATTCTGAAGATAAAAAGAATTAATCCGGAACTTGGAATTGCAGATAAACCAATTGATATAAAGTTTGAAGACATTGATAAATACTTGGAAACCGATAAAAAGGAGATCTTGAAGTTAACTGAAAGACAAACCAAGAAATTAATGATCAAACTTGACTTGGATTATAAACCTGAGTATATTACACAAAAACTAATACAGGAATGTTTGGCCTTTGGAGATGATAGACTAAAAGACTTAATCATTGACAAAACATTAGAATCAGTTCCTAATAGTTTTATGCAATATATCTTTAGGAATAATAATGGACGTAACTATTTTGCAGCTAGACGAAGAATTACATCATATTTTACAAAGTATGGTAAAATTCAAGATCAAGTTACTGCAATTAGTACTTTGTGTTTTAGATTTTTTAAAGGAAGTAGCGATAACAAAGGAGATTCAGGAGTACAGGTACAAAATATAAAGGTGCCGTTTTATGGAGAAATCTATAAAATTATTAGTAAGTAAATTCGGTGAAGGGTAAAACCTAATACCGAACTAAGGATAATGAAAATTTTTAGTGTAACGAATAAAGACTTACTAACTTATAATTAAAATATAAGTTAAATTTATATTCTGTTCTATATAAGTAGAACTTTATTTATATAGTTAACAATAAGCCCCCCTGGAGTAAATTCCATTAACTTAGAGGCAATCTCCCAAAAAATTGTTATCCCTGCAAGTGTGGCATTTAATTCGACTTTTACAGATTTAGATTAAGTCTGATTATAGAGTAAAATCTATAATAAAAACTTTGTGAATTGCTGGAAAATAAAAATATAATCAGCATTCTAGATAAAATTCTAGATTCAACGACTATGTACAAAGAAGGAAATCTTCCCTAAGATATAGTCTAGTAATAAAGTGAATGAACTTTATTTATTTGTTAGTCGATATTGCGGATTAATGGTTAGTCCGTTCAGAAAATAATATTCTGATAGAACTTTGT
>ENA-UONW01002950-UONW01002950.1-human-gut-metagenome-genome-assembly--contig:-CS52-NODE-2950-length-15244-cov-26.709987_pt1 | contig 15244 bp, 10 predicted proteins | sample MGYA00242463_ERZ724010 | MGnify/ENA metagenome assembly ERZ724010 | reverse complement strand
GGATGGCCTCTGCGTAATCCGCGTAATCTGCGAGACTTTTTGTAGACCCTATCTCTCGCCGCTTGCCTACAAATATTAATGGCGGTCGCTGCGCTCCCTTGGGGCCTCACGCAGATTCCGCAGATTCCGCAGATTTCGCGCAGATAATTAGAAGGGTCTCACAGATTACACAGATTACACAGATGCCATCCGGGCGGCGTTCCATCCGGGTGGCATCTGTGTAATCTGTTGAATATTAATCTGATGAATCGTGATTTTTTAATATGAATCTGTGAAAATCTGTGTAATCTGTGAGAGCTTTCCGGGAGCGTAGCGACCCTCTTAATCCATTGAAATCTGTTGAAATCCACACAATCCACATAATCCACGAAATCCCCACAATCCGCGAAATCTTTGAAAATCTGCGGAATCTGTGGAATCTGCGGAATCTGCGTGAGGCCACAAGGGAGCGCAGCGACCGCCCCGTAAAACGAGGCATCCGCCAAAGCCCGGTCATCGGTTGATGACGTGGCCTTGGCGGATGCTATGTCGTCTCGGATGACGGGCGCGACGCGCCCGTCACTCCGGGAGAGGGTAGCTGATTAGAGCTGGGGACCGGCGGCTACGAGAGCCTTGCCTGCCTCGTTGTTCTCGAACTTCTTGAAGTTGTTGATAAACATCTCGGCGAGCTTGGTGGCTTTGACAGTCCATTCCTCGGGGTTGGCGTAGGTGTCGCGGGGATCGAGGATCTTGGGATCAACGCCGGGAAGCTCGGTGGGCACGGTGAAGTCGAAGATAGGAATCTGCTTGGTGGGAGCCTTCAGGATAGCGCCGTCGAGGATAGCGTCGATGATACCACGGGTGTCGCGGATAGAGATACGCTTGCCGGTGCCGTTCCAGCCGGTGTTCACCAGGTAAGCCTTCGCGCCAGACTTCTCCATCTTCTTGACGAGTTCCTCAGCGTACTTGGTGGGGTGGAGGCTAAGGAAGGCAGCGCCGAAGCATGCGGAGAATGTGGGGGTGGGCTCGGTGATACCGCGCTCTGTACCTGCGAGTTTCGAGGTGAAACCGGAGAGGAAGTAATACTTGGTCTGCTCGGGAGTCAGAATCGAAACGGGGGGCAGCACGCCGAATGCGTCGGCCGACAGGAAGATGACATTCTTGGCGGCGGGACCGTGGCTGCCCGGGGCGATCTTCTCGATGTGGTCGATGGGGTAGGAGACGCGGGTGTTCTCGGTGACAGACTTGTCAGCGAAGTCGATCTTGCCATCCTTGTCAACGGTCACGTTCTCCAGGAGGGCGTTGCGACGGATAGCGTTGTAGATATCGGGCTCAGACTCCTTGTCGAGGTTGATAACCTTGGCGTAGCAGCCGCCCTCGTAGTTGAAGACGCCATTGTCGTCCCAGCCGTGTTCGTCGTCACCGATGAGCAGACGCTTGGGGTCGGTGGAGAGGGTGGTCTTGCCGGTTCCGGAGAGACCGAAGAAGATAGCGGTGTTCTCGCCGTTCATGTCGGTGTTGGCCGAGCAGTGCATGGAAGCCATGCCGCGCAGGGGAAGGTAGTAGTTCATGATGGAGAACATACCCTTCTTCATCTCGCCGCCATACCAGGTGTTGATGATCACCTGCATCTTCTGGGTGAGGTTGAAAGCCACGCAGGTCTCGGAGTTGATGCCGAGTTCCTTCCAGTTCTCGACCTTGGCCTTGGAGGCGTTGAGGACAACGAAATCGGGAGTGAAGTTGTCAAGCTCCTCCTTGGTGGGGCGCACGAACATGTTGGTCACGAAGTGAGCCTGCCATGCTACCTCCATGATGAAGCGGACAGCCAGACGGGTGTCCTTGTTGGTGCCGCAGAAAGCGTCAACGACGTAGAGGGGCTTGTCAGACAGCTCCTTGTCGGCGATGGCCTTGAGGGCGTCCCATGTCTTGGGGGTGATGGGCTTGTTGTCGTTCTTGTATTCGTCGGAAGTCCACCAGATGGTATTCTTCGAAACCTCGTCTTCTACGAAGAACTTGTCCTTGGGGGAACGGCCGGTGTAGATACCGGTCATTACGTTCACCGCGCCGAGCTCGGTGTCCTGGCCTTTCTCATAGCCTTCGAGGCCGGGCTTGGTCTCGTCAATGAAGAGTTCATCCCAGGAGGGGTTGTGGTAAACCTTGGGAGTTCCGGTGATACCGTACTGGGTCAAATCAATCTTGCTCATTTTGATATATCGATAAATATATGTGTTGTTAGTTTTCCTTGGGAGAGAGATGCCGGAGACGAAATTGTCTCCGCCTTGTTATTCGGCTACAAAGTTACGCATTTTTTTTAAATCCAAGTATGATTTAAGGAAATTTTTCCTTAATGGGGATTTTTTCACCGAGGCTTCCGTCCGCGCCTCGACGCAGCCGTCAGGCCGTCTTTCCCCAAGCTGCCACGGCAGCTTAATTTACAACAATCCGGAGCGCCGCAGGAGTGTTAACATAAGTTAATTTTCAATGATTTTACGGAAAGTTAGCACTTCTGTGAAAAAAAAGTTTGTAAATTTGGCGGCGATATTTTACCTCCGCCCGAAAGTCTATACCATAGCAGAGATTTAATACCATTCAATTACTTACTTCATACTTAACTTTAAATTTTCAACTACCTCATGAAGAAAACATTACTCATGATGGCTGCCGCCCTGACCGCTTGGTCGGCAAGCGCACAGCTCTACGTGACCGGCGCAAGCGTCAAGGTCGGCGACCAGACCCAGTCGTGGGATGCCGCTACCGCCCTCAAATGCGCTGAAGAAGGCGACTACTACACTTTCCAGGCCAACGGCGAATTCTCAATGTCGACCGTTCTTGCCGATTGGGACGACGGCTGGAAGACCGGCACATACACCCTTAACGGTGGTTGGACAACTACCTCCACTTCCGCAACTGCAAGCCTCCAGCGCGTAGACGGCAATATTCCCGCCGCAAAAGCCGGGGAATATGTTTCCTACAAGGTGAAGAAAGACCTCTCGACAATCGAGGCTTCATTCTCGTCAGAGGAGGTCAAGACCAACTTCCGCATCCACGGCCAGATTCTCAACGGTTCAACCTGGGAGACCGCCGAGATGGTCGAAAAGAACGGCAAATGGGAATATGAGGGCGATGTTGTCGCCGGCGAATTCGGAATCAAGGAATGCGACCCCACCGGCGGATAGCTTGTTTGGATTGGCGGCGCAGCAACCATCACCGAAGCCAACAAGGCTTACTCGTTCGTTGAGGGCACCAACTCGACCAACTCTCTCGCAGGCACTTACACTATTGTCTACGATCCCGCCAACCATACTATCACTTTCAAGGGCGAAGGCGGCCCCGGCCCGGAACCCCATCCTGTTGATACCCCCGACCATCTCTATGTCGTTGGAGCTATCGCCGGCTGCGTATGGAATCCAGCTACCACCCCCGAGCTGACCAAGGCCGAAAACGTATTCTCCATCTCTGACGTAGAGCTGACCGGTCAAGCCAACTTCAGCTTCCTCACCTCTAACGGCGAAGACGCATGGAACGCTCTCCGCTATGGTGCTGCAACCGATAGCCAGGAACTTGAGTTTGTCGACAATGAGGCCACCATATCTCTGGTTTCCCGCACCGGCGACGTCGGCGCAATCGTGGCTGCCCCCGGCAAATATGACATGACTGTCACCTTTACCACCGAAGGCGTTACCCTCAAGGTTGTCAAGGCCGGCGAAGTTGTCGTTGTCGAAGACCTCGTTCTCTCCGGTGACTTCAACTCATGGGCTGTTAACGATCCCGCATTCCTGATGACAAGGAACGGCAGCACCTACACCTACTCCATGGATGCCATCGAGGCCAACACCATGTTCAAGGTAAAGACCGCCGAAGATGAGTGGACAACAAGCTGGGGCGCAGAAGGTGATCCCTCCTGGACTGAAGCTCAGCCCGTTGCCGTCACCCCCAATGTCGCAATGAACGCATGGCCCGGTTCAGGCTGCAACTTCCTCGTTGAAAACGCCCTGACCAACGTGACCATCACTTTCGTAAAGAGCGACGACGCTGCTGTGGCTTCCACACTTACCGTTCAGGGTCAGTCAGCCATCGAGACTGTTGAGGCTGCCGCTGCCGAGGCTCCCGCCCAGTACTACAACCTCCAGGGTATCCGCGTTCTCGCTCCCGAGGCCGGTCAGCTCTACATCGTCAACCGTGCAGGCAAGATTTCCAAGGGAATCGCCCGCTAATCTGATTTCGCGGAGCTGCTGACAGCTCCACAATCCATATCCGCCGCCCGTCGTGCCGCTTTGGCCGACGGGCGGTTTCCCTTCCCGAGGGGCGACGAAGCCATCACAGGGGTGTTTAAGGAGGGATAATCTTTATTTTAACGAAAATTAACAGGGGGGGGGTAAAAATTTCAGCTATTTTTTCATTACCTTTGTCTCTGCGAATGGAACATCTTTTCATCCGTCGCGCCTAAATCTACACCGTGACGCCCGACGCGGGCGAATATTGTCCGCCCCGTCTCCCGTTGCTACATTCATCTTCGAAACTCGAAACTCTTACTTTTTGACTCTTACACAAACTCTTACGCTTATTGCTCTGTGAATGCCAGGCCCGGTTACTGCCCGTCTGTCTGTTTGCAGGTCTCTATACTTCCCTCTCCAATTCTTTAACTCGAAACAACTAACTGTTTTTCTTTAACTTATCTTACTAAATTCACTTTTCGATCATGAAAAAGCTTCTACTCTTGTTGGTAGGTGCAATTGTGGCCATTGGTGCCCATGCGCAGCTTTACCTTTGCGGGAATCATGCCGACTATGGAAATTGGGAGCCCGAAAATGCCAAGGAAATCACGGCAGTTGACGGGTACTATTCTTTCAAAGCTCCTCAGGGCAAAGAATTCCAGATGTCCAAGGCTAAGGGCAACTGGGATACATTCAATGGCAGTATCCTCCGTCGTACTTCCGATTCATGGACTACTGCAAATGGAGTCCGTTCGGTTTCTCTTACCACCGGTCTGAGTGGGAATTTACATAAATTTACCCTGTCCGATGATTTTCTCTATGTTCGTGTGAAAGCCGATTTCTCTACAATTGAGCTTTGCGACAATGAGAATTTTACAGGCGATATAGTGGGCCCCACACTCAAATGCGAAATCAAGTCATCCCTCGACGGAAATTGGCCAACACATCCGATGACTTACGAGGATGGCAAATATGTCTATACCTACGAGAATGTCACAGCCATCGGCACCACCCGTGAGCTGGGTATGCAGATAGACGGTGGCTGGAGAGGCTCCTCGCATAACGGCAAGACTTACAGCGGAGCCGCCACCACATACAAAATGGATGTGACAAACGGCGGAAACATCCGTATTGACGGCTCTGTGTCAGGAGACATCATCTGCACATATGACCCCTCTACAAACAACCTGACTCTGGCTCCTCGCGCCCAGGAGGACACTTATACGTTCCATATCCACAACCTCGATAACGGTAACATCTTCGAGGCATCGCAGGATAATCCTTATGAGTTCACCATCGAGGTGAATACCCCTCTGGCCAATGACTTCCATCTCTGCCTCCACCGTATTAAGAACGGTGAGCAGAACACATCATATGGCTTCGATCCCGATTTTGAATACCAGTGTGAAGAGGTGACCAAGGATCTCTCCGAGGGGAAAGCCGGCATCATTATGCCCAAGGGGCTTTACGGCATCCTGAAGTTCGCCATCAATGTTGTGGAGAATGTCCCTACCTCTATGACAATCTCCGGTGGAGAATTTATGGATCCCAAATATGAGTACAAGCTTTGGGATGACTTCAACTCTGACGAAATGAAGCTCACCCAGTCTTTCGCTCCCCACCTGGCTCATTTCGACGTAGAATACACTTTCACTGGTTTTGAGAAGGGCCGCACTTTCAAAATCGAACGTTACGAGAATGGCGTGTCTGTTTCAAACCGTCGTTTCGGCCCTGCCCGTAACTCCGGGACATACAAGCCTAATACCTCTGGTACCCGCTACGAGCTCTCCTCTAACGGCACCGAGACAGTAGTCTTCCCTGAGGGTATCCGAGGCAAAGTGAGAATCAGCCTTTATGTCGATGCCGAAGGCGTTCCTTCCTATGTCATGATTCAGGGTGGTTCGCTCGAGGATGCTCCCGAACATGAATACACAATCTATTTCTACAACACCTCCGGTTCTCCGGTAGATCCCTACGCCTATATCTGGCGTCAGGAGGTCGGTCAGCCCACTATGACGTACACCGAATGGTGGGGTGATGACAAGGAGAAAGGTCATATGACCGCCACAGGTAAATATGTCAAGAAGGGTGACAACTATTACCCCGTTTACGCCCTGTCGTTTGACTGGGAGGTTGAACCCCACCATGTCATCATCCACAACTCTGACAACAAGTACACCGACGCCAGCACCAACCTTTTGTTTGTGAACGGCGGTTACTACAGCAATGGTTGCAAGGAGGCCGAGACAGGTCTGGGTCTTGTCTCAAAGCCTGGCGAGGAGCCCGCGACTTTCTACATGCACTGGAAGCAGGACTGGATTCTTGACAGCAATGGCGAAAAACCCCGCTGCTTTGTTTACGCAGGCACAACCGCTCCCGCTGCCCAGTATGCCTGGGAGCATGGTGTGGAGATGCAGACCATCGACGACCTGGCTCCCTCTATCGAAGTGTTCTCAGTGGCCGGAGAAGGTTCTTCTCTGCCTGCCCAGACCATCACAGAGAAATACCAGCTCTGGAAAGCGGACATCACCGGCCCCGAAATGGCAGGTAAAGACAATGTGATGTTCGTCTTCAAGCACGACACCGGCAATGGCGTCGAATACTGGGATTATGCTTCCCGCAGCGGAGAGTTCGCAGAACCTGCTTTCCTGACAAAATACATCTTCGCCACCGCAACTGAAGGCACCACGCGTTTCGCCGTGCAGAGCTACCTCACATATGATGATTTCATCAGCCTCGACTACGAGGGCCGTCCCCACATTTATCTTGTAGGTGATGCGGGCGGTGCTATTGAAGGCCTGCAATGGGATGACCTCAGCCAGGCAGATGTGTTTTCTCCCGAGGAAGGTGTGTTCTACATCCCCCTGAATGTGGAGGGCAACAAGTACGCCAAGTTCAAGATGTCATGGATCAGCGTCGCTGACGCCATCAAGCGCAACAACATCTCTGTCGTCAACTCTAACCGCGACTGGGCTACATTTGACCTCGGAATCATCGGCTTCAACGACAAATACGAGGATTATCCCGACGGTTACGATGCTCCCAAGGCTGAAAAGGCCGATCCAGACGATATGGTCGCTTCGGCCTGGGTTAAACCTTATCAGTCGCTTCCTTATAGGAACTACAACCAGTACAACTGGTATATCCCCGCAGAGAACATCACCCGGAATGCGTCTTGCTATCTGGTTGTTGACCCCCATTCTACTTGCCGCACTGTGACCCTGATTCCTTATGATCCCAATCCCTCGATTGGTGTGACTGCTTCTGGCATCTCGACCGTATCGCTCAATTCGAATCAGGCTGTGCAGCTCCATGGTAGCCACGCCCACCATCTCAATGGCGCGGCTTCCAACGGACATATCTACATGGATCGTCTCAACTGCTGCTCCGGTACTATCAAGATTAACAAGGCACAGGGACTCGATATCGCCGCTTCCGGTTTTGATCTCCTCTATTCAATCTATATGAACGGCAACGAGGTCATCACTCACGATAATCCTAATGAAACGCTGCAGCTTGACTTTATGCCTTTGGCTTCGAGCGCAGATATGGGTGTTCGCTGTGAATACACCAACCACGCTACCGGTCTCACTTTCCACTCCAAGCTCGGAACTGGTACCGTGGAGGCAGGTACGGTTGACTTCCCCGCTCCTGTTGCTGCTATCGGCGGCGCGAAATTCGTGCTTGATCCCCGTGATGGTGGGGCTTCCCGTGGTGTAATGCTCGAACCTCTGACTTTCAGCGTTGAGTCTGAATATGAATATTATGCCGACTTCAGCTTCGAGGTTGGCGAAAAAGCAGAAATTCTGCATTCTGCCCATCGTATTGTGACCGGTTTCTCCCAGTATGCCGACAAGTATCTGGCTGGCTGGACATTCCTTGGTGCCGATAACGATTATGACTTCAGTGGGGCTAACGACTGGTCTTCAAAGTTTGCTAATCCCGACACCGATGTGTACGTGTATCTCTCGAATGCCGACCCCACACTTACTGAGGTTGAAGGACTGGTATATGCAGTTTATCCGTTCATCTATCAGACCGAACCGACTATCGTTCCCGCATCAGCTCCTCGTCGCGCAGGTGCCTCGGCCAACGGTAATGCCTCACTTCCTGATGATTTGACCGGTTTCAGTGTGACCAATATGGCTATTCCGACTCCTGTCCGCGCCACAATCTCAGATCAGGTGATTTCCGGTATCGAGAATGTAGTCCTTGACGCAGACGTTGATGCTGACGCTGAATACTACACCATCTCCGGTGTACGCGTGATGGGTCAGCCCACCCCCGGCATCTACCTCTGCCGCAAGGGTGACAAGGTAAGCAAGGTGGTAATCCGCTGATTCCGCCCACTCCACAGATTTCTTTGACTCTTACTATCATCGCCGTCCCGGCCGCGATTCCGCGCCGGGGCGGTTTTTTTACGCCCCTCCCCGGGGGCGCCGTGTCTCACGCGGATTCGACGAAAGGTCTCACGCAGATTCAGCAGATACGCAGATTTCTCGCAGATTCCTCATTGATTTTCGCGGATTGACAGAGATAAAACAAGATTAGGGGAGGGGTCTCACAGATTACACAGATTACACAGAAGCCATCCGGATGGGAACGCGCCCGGATGGCTTCTGTGTAATCTGTGCAATCTGTGAGCCCTTTTCGATTAATCTGCGAAAAATCTGCGTATCTGCTGAATCTGCGTGAGACCCTTTTTCATAGACTCCGCGAGCGAGACTTTTTTCGAGACCTCTTCCAGAAGATTTGTGTCGTATCTGCGTGTTTGTGGCGTGTCTGCGGAATCGATTCCGGGACGGTTTTTGATGTGATTGTTTGGCTGACAAGGGCTTTTTTTGTAATTTTGCGAAAACAACATAAACTATGACAGTCAGAGACATCGATATGCACACTCATATAATCCCCGGCGCTTATGCCGTGGTCTGGGGCGTGGGTCTGGCTGTGGGGTTGTATGACCTTTTGCCACAAGCGGTCACTCCAATAGGCCGGATGCTGACAGTGGCATTGTCGGTTTATGGTGTGTTTCTGTTAGAAAGCCTGATTTCGATAATTGACATGGGACTGGACTATGATGACTGGGATTTCGTCAGGACTCCTTCATGTCTGATGGCTCTCCAGGTGGGTGTCGTTATCGCAGTCGTTTTCATCGCAGGATTGTTATATGTGTTGAGTGACACATTATCGTTTTGGATATTGGTGATACTGATGTCCTCTCATAAACTGTTTATGTCGTCCCTCGAAAACAGCCATGGCCGGAATCTCCCGGATGATTACGTCAATACGCTCGACCTATGACTACTGATATGCTGCTTATTGTGACCTTGTCGCCGGTATCGTTGATACTGGTGGGGTTGTGTGTGCTGATGGTGGTCTGGTTGACTTGGCGGATGGTCAGAATCCGCAAGGCCAAAGCCCGGGAAGAGGAACGTGAGTTGCGTCCCCGGATGGTGACCGCCGGAGACCGTAAAGAAAGTGACATCAGCGATGTCAAATGGAAATCATTGGCCGGAAAGCGTTTCCGGGACAAGGATGGGAGTGTGTTTGATGTCCGCGACTATGACACATTCGTGGTGAACGGTGATTCGATGCGTTATTGCGGAATCACTGACGGGAGTCTGATATTTGTCACCAAGGGGGTGGCAGTCGGAGACCTCGAGACGTTGCCGAAACCTGTTGTCATTGAATGGGACGACCATAAGGCACAGGAGGTGGGCTATAAGCTGCGGCGTGCGTGGGCGACCTGGATTCCTGCTGAAAACCCCGACGATATGCTACGCGCCATTTTTGAAAACCCGAAGTTCGCCCAGCTTCGTGATGCTTCTGCTTTCGATGGGGAGAAGGCGATGGTTGAGGATTTCAAAAGTGTACGTCTGCCGCGCTATCTGCGTCGGTATGGGACTGCTGACGGCGGCTCGTTGACCGATGTCGCTTTGGTCTCCACCACTTATCACGTCGATGATGACAAAATCCGTTTTTCCATCCATCCGCTTTCCTCTTTGCGTGGGGTTGTGAGGGCATCTTTCAATCCCCATTCTTAAAAAAAGACTCTCGTATTAAAAAAGGTCTCACGCAGATTCCGCAGATACGCAGATTTCTCGCAGATTAAAGTGAGATAAGAAAGATTAGGGGGAGGAATCTTGCAGATTACAAGAAAATAGGGGAAGGGTCTCACAGATTACACAGATTACACAGATTACACAGAAGCCATCCGGACAAAATCCCATCCGGATGGATTCTGTGTAATCTGTGTAATCTGTGTAATCTGTGAGACCTTTTCGATTAATCTGCGAGAAATCTGCGTATCTGCGGAATCTGCGTGAGACCTTTTTCATAGACTCCACGAGCGAGACTTTTTTGTTGAATTTGCGAGACTCTTTTGTTGCGGGAGTGGTTCATTGGATTCTGGTGAGATAGGGGATGAGAGTGGTGAGAGTGGGGTGAGGGGGGAGGGAGTGGGTGATTTTTTCGGGACGGGGCGGGGTGTATGTCGCGGGAAATGCGTAACTTTGCAGCCGTAAAAAAGATTTTTTAGATTATGGGCGGCGCGGGAGGTCCCCGGCTGCCGTTTTTGATACAGTATTTATCTATGGATTTTTTTGATGTGGACATCCTTTGTCCCGGAAACACCTCCCTGGCGTCGACCCTGATGCTGCTTTCCTTCGTGATTGCGGCGGGTATCTTTATCGGAAAGGTAAAGATCGCGGGTATCTCGCTGGGTGTCACCTTTGTGTTGTTTGTCGGTATCCTGATGGGTCATTTTGGCTATACGGTCGACCCGGAAGTGCTGAAGTTTGTCCGTGAGTTCGGACTAATCCTGTTCATCTTCGCCATCGGTCTGCAAGTAGGTCCGGCGTTCTTCTCCTCGTTCAAGGAGGGTGGAGTAAGGCTCAACATGCTCGCCGTGTTGGGGATATTGCTGAATGTGGCAATCACAGTGGCGATTTTCTTCATCGACGGCACCACCGACATGTCGGTGCTTGTGGGTGTGATGTCGGGAGCGGTGACCAACACCCCCGGACTGGCCGCCGCCCAGCAGTCGCTGTCGGGTGCGCCCGAAGTGGTCAGTGAGGCTGTCAACCGTATGTCGATGGGTTACGCCGCCGCCTATCCCCTTGGAGTAATCGGTATCATCACCTCGATGCTGCTTGTCAAGTTCATCTTCCGCGTGAAGGTCGATGACGAAATCAAGCGTATGGAGAAGGAGGCCGAGGACGCCACCGCCAAGCCCCACCTTGCTTCAATCGAGGTCACCAACCAGCTCATCAACGGCAAGACACTGGTGCAGCTCCATCAGATTATCCACACCGAATTCGTCGTCTCGCGCCTCATGCAGCAGGACGGCACCATAATCATCCCCAAGTCGACCACCCAGATCCGCGTCGGCGACAAGCTGTATGTAGTAATGTCGGCCACCGACCTGGAGAGCTTCGAGAGCGTTGTCGGTCCGTCAGTCGAGATGGGCGACGACCAGTGGGATGAGGTTTCACCCGCTTCCGTGGTGAGCCGCCGCATCGTCATCACCCGCAGCGAGTACAACGGCAAGAGCCTTGCCGACCTGCGTCTCCACAAAGGTTACAACCTCAACTGCACCCGTGTCAACCGTGCGGGTGTAGACCTGCTCGCCACCCCCGGCCTGCGCCTGCAGATGGGTGACCGCATCACTGTGGTCGGCGACCTCAATGACATCGACCGCCTGGCCTCGAAGCTCGGCAACTCGATGAAGCGTCTCAATACCCCCAACCTGATCACTATCTTCGTCGGCATCCTCTTCGGTATCATCGTCGGCTCCATCAATGTCGGCTTCGGCATGAAGCTGGGTCTCGCCGGTGGTCCGCTCGTGGTTGCCATCTTCCTGAGCCGCTTCGGCTACAAGTTCAAGCTTGTCACTTATACTTCTTCATCGGCGTCGCTGATGCTCCGCGAGCTTGGCATCTGCATGTTCCTCGCGGCTGTGGGTATCGGTGCGGGAGCCAATTTCGCCTCGACGGTGTTCAACCAGACCGGTATGTGGTGGGTCATCTGGGGCTTCATCATCACCTTCGTGCCTCTGATGATTGTCGGCTGCATCGGCCGAGGAGTGTTCAAAATCAACTACCTCACGCTGATGGGTATGATGTCGGGCGGCTACACCGATCCCCCGGCCCTGGCCTACGCCAACAACTCCACCGCCTCCGACGCTCCGGCTGTTGCCTACTCGACGGTCTACCCGCTGACGATGTTCCTCCGCGTGGTCGCCGCCCAGGCCCTGATCCTCTGCTTCGCATAATCGGATACTCACGATTGCCCGGGATTTTAAGGAATTCGAGGGAATCGTGAGTGTCAGAAAAGGTCTCACGCAGATTTCGCAGATATGCAGATTTTCCGCAGATTTCAATGATTGGATTGATTTACGGGATTCGGATATCTGTGAAATCTGCGTGAGCCGGATTAATTATAGGAAAAGCATCTCCAAAAAAACAGTAATCATTGCAATATACGTTTTTGTCCCTGTCATCCGTTTAATCATATATAATCCAATTTATCTGAATAATCCTGTTTATCCGCGAGAAATCTGCGTATCTGCGGAATCTGCGTGAGACCTTTTGGAACTACGTTTAGCGGAACAGACGCCAATCTTGTTTCTCCTGATGAGAATCGATGACCTTACATACGCTATAATCGGCGCGGCATTCAAGGTTCATTCTGAACTTGGACCGGGTCTGCTGGAGCGTTTCTATCAGGCAGCTATGGAGATACAGTTGGCCGAAGAGGGATTGAAAGTAATACCGCAGGCTCCTGTGCCTGTGTTTTACAAAGGAAAGAAATTGGGTGACGATTGCCGGATGGATTTGCTGGTCGAGGATACGGTGATTGTCGAACTGAAAAGCGTGGAATATATTCCGCCCGTATGTCACAAGCAATTACTGTCATATCTTAGATTTGCTAATAAACAGGTCGGGTTGCTGATTAATTTCAATGAATCCGACCTGAAACTCGGCATTCATAGGATAGTCAATAATTATGTTGGCAATTCCGCTGCCGACATTCCTCATAATCATAAACCATGAATGAGTTTTTCGCCATACTGAAGCGGTTTGTGCCCCCCTACAAGAAGTATCTCGCCCTGAATGTCTTCTTCAATGTGTTGTCGGCATTCCTGACGCTGTTCTCCTTCGCGGTCATAATCCCGATCCTTGAGATGCTGTTCAAGGTGAAGGAGGCCACTTATACCTATATGGATGCCGGGAGCGGTTCCATCAAGGAGGTGGCGGTCAACAATTTCTATTACTACACCCAGGAGGCCATCAACACCTATGGGCCGACGGTGACGCTGGCGTTGCTGGCCGCGCTGCTTGTGGTGATGACCGGTCTGAAGACCGGGGTCACATTCCTTGCTTCCTACTTCGTGATTCCGATGCGCAACGGTATCGTGCGCGACATCCGCAACTATGTCTTCGACAAGATGGTGGTGCTGCCGATTTCCTTCTTCACCCAGGAACGCAAGGGAGACGTCATGGCGCGTATGACCGGCGATGTCGGGGAAATCGAGAACTCCATCATGGCCTCCCTCGACATGATGTTCAAGAACCCCATCATGATTATCGTTTGCCTGGTGATGATGATTGTCATCTCCTGGCAGCTGACGCTCTTCGTGCTGGTGCTGTTGCCGCTGGCCGGACTGGTGATGGGTAAGGTCGGCAAGCGTCTGAAGCGTCAGTCGCTCGAACAGCAGGGACAATGGGGCTTGCTGATGTCAAACATCGAGGAATGCCTCGGAGGATTGCGCATCATCAAGGCCTTCAATGCCGAGCGCAAGGTCAGGGAGCGTTTCCACCGCGAGAACCAGGTGTTTTACCGGCTCTCCAACCGCATCGCCCGCCGTCAGAGCCTCGCCCACCCGATGAGCGAGTTTCTCGGTACACTGGCCATCGCCATCGTGCTCTGGTTCGGCGGTGCGCTGATACTGTCGGGCGCGTCGTCGATGAACGCCGCATCCTTCATATATTACATGGTGATTTTCTACTCCATCATCAACCCCGCCAAAGACCTTTCGAAGGCGATGTATTCCATCCAGAAAGGTCTCGCGTCGATGGAGCGAGTCGACAGGATTCTCAATGCCGACAATCCCATCAAAGACCCCGCCAATCCCCGCCAGATAGAGCGGCTTAAAGGTGAGATACATTACAAGGATGTGACTTTCAGCTACGGCTCCAACGAGGTCATCCACGATGTCAGCCTGGAGATTCCCGCCGGGGCCACAGTCGCGCTGGTCGGTCAGTCCGGTTCCGGCAAGTCCACGATGGCCGACCTGCTGCCGCGCTTCTACGACGTGGCGCGAGGCTCCATCACCGTGGACGGCATCGACATCCGCGACATGAAGGTCCATGACCTGCGGTCGATGATGGGTAATGTCAACCAGGAGGCGATTCTTTTCAACGACACATTCTACAACAATATCACATTCGGGGTGGACGGGGCCACGATGGAGGAGGTCCGTGCGGCTGCCCGTGTGGCCAACGCCGACGATTTCATCATGGCCACCGAGCAGGGATATGAAACCAACATCGGCGACCGTGGCTGCCGCCTGTCGGGCGGACAGCGCCAGAGGGTTTCGATTGCCCGCGCCATCCTGAAGAATCCGCCGGTGCTGATTCTCGACGAGGCCACTTCGGCGCTCGACTCCGAGAGCGAGAAGCTGGTGCAGCAGGCTCTGGAACGGTTGATGAAGGGGCGCACCACGCTTGTCATCGCCCACCGCCTGTCGACCATCCGCAATGCCGACCTCATCTGCGTGATGCATGAGGGGCGCATCGTGGAGCGCGGCACCCATGAGGAGCTGCTGGCCCTGGGCGGCTACTACTCCCATCTGGTCGAGATGCAAAACCTGTAAACAGATTCCGCAGAGCCGGTCTCTCGCAAACAAGGTCTCACGCAGATTCCGCAGATACGCAGATTTCTCGCGGATAACTCGCGGATATAAAGAGAAAGTAAAAAGTCTCGCAGATTACGCGGATTACGCAGAGGCCATCCGGACAGCTTTCCATCCGGATGGCCTCTGCGTAATC
>ENA-UONW01002947-UONW01002947.1-human-gut-metagenome-genome-assembly--contig:-CS52-NODE-2947-length-15268-cov-11.035364_pt1 | contig 15268 bp, 3 predicted proteins | sample MGYA00242463_ERZ724010 | MGnify/ENA metagenome assembly ERZ724010 | reverse complement strand
CATTGCTAAAGCAATGCTCAGCTTGGCATCCCTCTTTCCTTACTCACACCCCCACCCCGTCGGGGTGTTGGATAAACTCGAATAACCACCGGAACATTGTATATCCTGTTAATGCAGGGACGCTTAACGCTACATGTCCGCATATTAGTACATATATCTCAGGTTAGTGGCGTTTTTTTGAAAGGTAAATGTCAGTGCAGTTGCACAGATACACTCACGAAATTATTAACGCCTTGTCAGTACGCAAAGTGTTTTCGGCGGTGTTGGTGCGAAGAATCCTCAATAGTTGGCTGAGCGAAGCTCAGCAACAGAAGCTCACCTTTGGCAAGGGAGGCAAGGATATGGTGCGGAGCAAGGGATAGTGCGGGATTGGGAGGGTTGGGGTGGGGCGAGGGGTGTGGCAATCCCTCAGTCTTGCGACAGATAAGGTTGAGAGGATATTAAATATACTTGAATCGCTGAGCAAGGCAATTTATGATAAGAAGTAGCCTTGTCGCAATCCAGCTCCCTTTACTCAAGGGAGCCAAGAATGTGGTGCAGGGCGAAGGGATAGTGCTTGGCAAAATATTTCACTTGACCGGTGGCTGTAGGGTGCAGTTTTTTTGTATTATGTGCCGCATTTATGACCGTTCGTGCCGTTATAACAACCGTTCGTGCCAAAAAGTTGAAATCACAAAGCAAATGAGTTATGATATAATTATAAAATTATAAGGGGAGAAGTATGCTCATCTGCGTTTACGATACCGCAAACGAGGCGGAGATACTGAAAGCGAAAATAACACAGATCGCAACGGCGGCATATCGACGAATTGCCTACAGGGTATGTCAGAGGTATGAGAGCTTTGCGAAGGAGTGTAAGACGGCTGACCTTATAATCGTGCTTGCCGACGGAGCGGACGGTATGGATGGCGTTATTGCGGCGAAGAATGCCGACAGGGATACGCCTGTAATATGGCTGTCGGACGATGAGGGATTCGGGGCGCAGTCATACAGGCTTGGCTGTACCTATTTCCACAAGAAGCCGATACCGCTTGAAAAGCTCAAGGAGGCACTGCATAAATGCAGGTGCATGGCATAAGCACGGGTAAATCTACAGGAGGAAAAACATGAAGAAAAAATTTGTACGGCTCATAAGTGCGGTGCTGTCTGCGGCAATGACGCTGACGGCTGTACCGTTATCGGCATTTGCCGAGGGCGAGGAGCATACGCATGACGGCGAGAGCAATGTCATCACGACACCGCTTGATTTCAGAGAAAAGACGGCGGACGAAAATGGTGTCGGCTGGAGCTGGGATTATGACACAAAGACGCTGACGCTTAACGGAGTGAGCATTCAGGCGACAACAGAAGAGAATATGATGAGCGTCGTAACAGTCCCCGACGGTACGAAAATAGTGCTGAACGGTGAAAACACTATCGTACAGACGAACACCGGCGACAGCGATACATACGTTCTCAGTGCCGTAAATAATAAAGAGGTCAATTGTGACGGCACAATGACGATCAGCGGCGACGGTGTGCTGAATGCAGAGAACCGCTCTACAGACAGTATGGCACGCTCTCTCGGCGGATCAATAATCCTGAACGGCGGTACAGTAAACGCAACAGGTACTGTAAAGACAAATTCGCTTGAAATACATAATGACGGTGTGCTGAACGCAAATGCGACAACTGCATCTTTTGAGGGTGTGGCTGTCAATGTCAGCGGTGGCATTACTGTTGACGGCAACGGCAGTCTTACTGCAGTAGGTTGTGCTAATGAATCTACGTTAAACAGTGCAATATTGCTTACCAGTAATTTCGACAAAATTTCCGTCAGCGAAAACGGCAGTATTACTGTGCCTGAAGGCAATGCAGCAAGAGTCGGAATATACTACAGCGGAAACAACGGCGACGGAATGGATGCCGAAATAAGCGGCGGTAAGGTCACTGCTTACGGTGCTAAGTATGGCATTTACAAAGTAAACCTTATAATGAACGGTACAGGCTCGGTTTACACTACGGGCGGTTCATACGCTATCGGTCAAACTGTACCGACAATAGACGAGAATGAATTTGTAATAAAGGGCTCGACCGAGTTCAAGGCTTCGGAAAGTGCTGTGACAGGCGAGGTCAAGTATAACAGCGGCTATTATGAGATTGGCGGAGCGGACGCTAAGACGGTAGTTATAAAGCCTGATACTTCTCCCCGTATAATACTCGGAAAGCAGACAGGAATATTCAAGACGGAAGAGTATGAAATAATTGAAGGCATGACTGATACCAAGCTCAAGGGTACGGTTTACTTTGATATTACTCTGAAGAATATGAGCGATGAAGAGTTTGCAGACGCAAGAGGCTATTTCGGCGGCGATGAACCCGATTTATCAGCAAGCATAATCAAGACCGATTACGGCTGGGTGTGCATGGTCTGCGATACCGAGTTTTCGGTTACATACGACACTGATAATACTCTTACAATAAAGTGCGGAGATATTGTATCCAATACCGTTCAGGTAAAGTCGAATGCAAACCGTTTCAACAAGGTTACACAGGGTGACAACACAAACAGAACGGTTTTCTATACAAACACTTCGCAGGAAGAGAAGGACAATTACAAGCTTGTAAGCACCTATACGGTTGACAGTGAAAGCATAAGCTATAACTGGTACAGTACGAACAGTGCATACAGTGCAGATGAGCTCGGTGCGGCAGTATCCGGAAGCAACGGCGAATTCAAGCTTGCGGATAATATTCCTGCCGGAAATTATGTTCTGTATTGCGATATAACCTATTCAGACGGTGACAGCACAGAAACTGTTACAGAAAAATTTACATTTACATATAAAGAATGTGCACATGAAAACGGTTATTCCGACGGTAAATGCACAAACTGCGGAGCGTTATGTGATCACAGCGATATTGACATTGGCACGGGTAAGTGTAACAAGTGTGAGCATCAGTTTGTTGCTACAATCAGCACAGACGGCAATGCGCCGACAGGCTATGACACGCTCGCAGACTGCCTTGACAGCATTACTGCCGATACCGGAAACTATGTTAAGATCTATCAGGATATCGGCGATACATCGGCAACTGCAACTTTAGATACTATAGATGTAAAACACAATGTTATGATCGACCTTAACGGTCACAAGCTGAACAATATCAAGCTTGGGGTCAACAAACTTGGGGTCAACAAAGACGTCACGCTTACATTAACCGGCACAGCGGGCAGTTATGTTACGCAGGTGTATGTTCGCAAAGGCGGCGGATCATTCATAATTGACAGCGAAGCAAATGTAGAATTTAATACAATTTTTGTTGAGGACAGTGCACGGCTTGCTGTAAACGATGGCGCAAAAGTAACTACAGAACAGTTGACTGTGATAGCATCCGTGAATGATGACGGAACTACAACGACATCTGTAAAGCTCGCTACGGGAATGAAGTTAGGTGGGCTGACATATCATCGCCAAAACAATTCCGGCGCTCTGAAATTAGGCAATCTTCTTGATGTTACCCGGCAGGCACTGCGACGTGAAGATAACGGCAATTATCTTGATCTTTATAAAGAATATGGAAGTATGGGTTATTCCGTTGCGCTTACTGTTGTAGAGCATACTGACGCTGACCACAAATACAGCACTGGAACAGGCAAGTGCGAGGAGTGCGGAAAGCCCTGCGAGCATGGCGGTGATATAAACACGGACAACGGCATCTGCTCAATCTGCGGTGCGGTTGTGTCTGTCGCACTCTATACAGACAAGAACGGAAGCTTAAAGTATGTAGATACCGATGAGCTTCACTCTTTACTGAATGAATACAACGGAAGCGGTACGATAAAGCTGTTTAAGGATTATTCTAAACCAAGCGCTCAGTATGACTTATACGGAGAACTTACAATTGACTTAAACGGACGCCAATTTAAAATCCGGAGTATTACTCCTTGCAAAAGCGGAAAGCTTACGATCAAAAACAGCGGCAATCCGGTTATGCTCGGTTGTAATGTATATCCGACAAACGACGCTTCATACGCCGGCGGTACGCTTATAATAGACGGCGATGTAGTTTTAGACACTTCGATCTATGTATATGATTCGAGTACGGTTATATTGAAAGCCGGTGCATATCCAGCCGGACTTTACGCCAGGGACAGCAAGACATTATACGATATGCTCGGAGAGGGTAAGGCTTTCTTCAAGACTGACGGAACTCTTTTCAATGCAAATGTTAAGGAAATATCAAGCAGTGAAACGCTGACAATCAAAGACCACAGCCATACCTATGTTGACGGCGAGTGCGGCTGCGGATATGTTTGCCCTCACAGCGATGTTAACAGCGAAACGGGTAAGTGTAACGAGTGTGAATATCAGTATGCGGCTGTTATCGTAAAGGATGGGGCTGTAGCTTCTGTTTATAAGGAAACTGAGATGGGAGCGGCTTTTGAAGCGGCTGACAGTGACGCAAACACCGGCTGTACATTAAGAGTATACAAGAATTATACAGGCAGCTATACAACACTCAGCGGTAAGTTCACGCTGTGGATCGCTGAGAAAGCCAATGTAGGTACGTTAACTGTTTCGGGAGATATAACCGTTACGGGATCGGGAAAAAATAATCGTATTTATGGCGATTTCAATGTAGCGGCCGGCGGTAAGCTGACATTTGACGAAAACTGCGGCGCTATGGGAACTGTGTCGGTAGGTGCAGGTACATTTGACTGCTATAGTACATTTTCTATAACACTCAATATAAACGATGCAAGCAGTGACGTAATTCTTCACGGCGGAGCTTTCAAAACAATATGCTATAACGGCGGCGGGGACAGAGCAAACGCAGAAATACTGACTTTGTTGGCTGAGAACCGTATGTTTATGAAGTCTCCCAATCCTGAGCCGATAGACGGCTCAAAAACACTGTTGAAAGACGGTTTTGCAACACCTGTTATTGTAATACCACATGAAGGTCACAGTTACGACAGCACAACGGGCAAGTGTACGATTTGCGGTAAGCGGTGCGGTCATACGGATGTTGACAGCAAAACAGGTGTATGCTCTACCTGCAAATATCAGCTTACTGCGGGCATTTCGGGCGCGGGAACAGCGAAGTATTTCGATAATATAGACGACGCTTTTACTGCGGCATTATCGGCGGAAAACAACGGTTGTACGCTGACATTGTATAAGAACTGTGAGATTACACAGAACGTAGAAATCGGCAATACAACGGTTACTGTCGATGTGAACGGATGTTCACTCGGCGGAGAGGCGGATATAAGTGTAAATAACGGTGGTGTGCTGTACCTTAAGGACAGCAGGAAAAGCACCTACTACGGATGCATAGACGCACCTTTTAGTGTAAACGGCGGTACGCTTATAAACGGTACTGCAGACGGCGGCAGTTCAGCCGCAGATGTACTCAATTTAGTCATTAACAGTGCTAAGTGTGTCGAAATATACGGCGGCATATTTGAGAATGTTTATATTGCACACGCAAGCGGTGTAGCTTTATACGGCGGAAGGTACAACACCATCGGCGGTATGGCAGACGACAGCACACCCGTAAACACTCTGCTTGCAAAGGGCTATGCATTTGCGATCTTAAACAGTGTCACACATCTCCCCGAAAGTATAGTTGACGGCAGTGCGAAGACAATCGGCGGAAGACTTACAAATGTCATGGTTGTAGCGCATACTCATACATACAACGAGACAAATACAAAGTGTGCGTGCGGTGCTGTGCTTTATGCAAAGGTGACATCAGCCGACGGTACTACTAACGAATATTTTGACAGCATTGAGGAAGGCTTATTATATGCCGATAAGGCTGAAAACAAGGGCTGTGTTTTCACTCTTGTAACAAGCGGTAAGATTAAGGACTATGTTACACTGTCAAACGGTCAGTTTACGATTACCGCAATGAATAATAATTGTGTCATCAGTGCTTCCGGCGGAAAAATATGTATTGAAGGTGCCGATGTTATTACCGAAGGTCATATGTTAATCAATTGCTCTATAGATATGATTAGCGGCTCACTTACGCTGCCTGAAGGTTCAGGTACCCGATTTGGTACTATTATTATATCAGGCGGTACTGTAAACATCAGCGAAGGCGTAAATGCCGACAATAATGCGGGTGCTGATAAATTGTTTATAGCCAATGCCACAACCGACGCAAAGGTGACTATAGGCGGCGGTACTTACGGCAATGTCGCTTTCGAAATGCTTAAGCTGAAGGACGTGCTTGCAAGCGGTGTGCGTGTTATAAGGTATGATAACTCGTCAGATCCGACTGCGGAGAAAATAGTGACGGCTTTATTATACAGTGATATAGCCGAAGAAAGCTATTTAGCTCCCGGTGACGATGACGGAAGGTATTATCTGTTTACCAAGTGCGAGCATAAGAATGAGGACGGCAGTTATGCCTTTAATGACAGCGGTATATGCAAATACTGTAACTCTGAGTTTGCCGCAAGCGTAAGCTATACGGTTGACGGAAGTGCAAAGACAGAGCTGTTCGGTGATATTTATGACGCTTTTGATAAGGCTAATGAGGCAGGTACTGCTACTATAACGCTGTGCAGGGATATTGCAGACAGTGAAATTGCACATGAAATAAATGTTACGGGCAATGTAACGCTTGCACTGAACGGCAAAACATTGGGTGCTACGGATAAAGCAAAAAAAATATATATTTGTGGCAGCACGCTTACCGTGAATGGAAACGGTAAAGTATGGAGCGCAATTGAAGCTAAGCCGGACTCGAAATTAACCATTACAAACGGCGAATACTACGATGTGTATGCCCTTTCAGACAGTGAAGTGGTAATCCTGGATGGTATAATAGACTGCTTATCCGTTTATGGTACGGGTAAAGCAGAGGTCAGCGGCGGTAAATTCAAGTATTTGTTTATGTACAACGGCAAGGCAATCGAATCTGTACTGGCAGACGGTTATGCGTATAAAAATGCTGACGGCACTTGGCTTTCGATTGATGAGCGTGAAAAAGATAGCTATTTGGGCGGTTCTAAAGGAGCGTTATCCGTAGAAGGAGCGCCGATAAAGAGCGCAAGTATTGCGTGGGCAGACGAAGGAACGCCTGTTATATACCGTAACGGAGCGAAAAAATTGAAAGTCAATGTTACATGCGATGTGGCGGACACTTCAAAGCGGATAACCTATTCGGACTATGTAAACGGCAATAATCGCAGTAAAGATTCTAAGCTTTCTGTTAACTGGTATATGGTATTCGGTTATAAAATCGGTGAGATTGTAGCGGAAGACGGTGAGGTTGAATATTACACTGTACTGAAGTGTGACGGATACGAATATAAGTCGAATGTGCTTAAGTTTACACTTGCGACCTGCTCGCACCCTGAGGATAGCTTTAATAACGAAACCGACGGTTTGGTATTCTGCGGTATATGTGATTTATTGATAGAAGCCGAGGTAGTAGATGCTGACGGCAAGTCGTTAGGCTATGCGGGTCTTAATAGAGCCATAAAGCTGGCGCAGGAGAACGAAGGCAGCACTGTAAAGCTGATTTCGGAAAGAGTACCTGCGTCCATTACCGTGACGGGCGGTAAGTTTACTGTTGACTTTAACGGTAAAGAGGCATATTATCAGTTCACTGTCAACGGCGGTGACGTGACTTTCACTTCTTCGGCAGTACAGGACGTGAGCAATCAAAATCTGCCAAGCGGAATCACAGTTAACGGAACTGACGCTGAGGTTACAATTGACGGTAAAATCAAGCTGGGAAGTGTAACAATATCAAGCGGTGCGCTTGCAGTAAACAGTGCCGAGAGTTATATTAAAGAACTGTCAATAAATGGCGGAAAGACTGTTGTAAACGGTGCAAATATTGATGCACTGAAAGCTAACGGCGGAAACACGGTCATCAATTATGTTACAGCCGATTCTTTAAGCGTGAATATCAACGGGTCCGGTAGCATCTCTATCGTAACCGGCGAGTTCGGCAGCACCACTTGCAAAACAGACAGCGGTTATACTTTAGGTATGGCAATTGCGAGTGGAAGCGTAGTTTTCGGCAATAATATAAATGGCTTTACTATTTACACATACGAAGCTATTCAGACCATGACCAAAACCGATAGAATTTTTGTTGATAAGTGCGTCCATAAGGGTGAAAAAGGCAGTTATGTGCTTGACGGAAATCCCTGTCCTTACTGCAATGAGGAAATCGTTGCAACTGTAAGCTATACGGCAAACGGAAGCAAAAATACGGATCTGTTCAGCGATATTTATGACGCTTTTGACAAGGCTAATGAGATAGGTACGGCTACTGTAACGCTGCAGAAGAACATCACGGACGATATTACAGATACGATAGCTGTTACAGGCAATGTTACGCTTGAACTTAACGGTAAAAGGCTCTCACAACCCGGTACTGATGTATGGTATTCCATAGAAGTAACGAGCGGTAAGCTGACCGTTAACGGCAGTGGCTTAATAAAACGTGTTGCCGTTCGCAACGGCAGCAATGCGGAAATCAACGGTGGTACTTTCTCTGACTTCATAATTAAAGACGGCGGTAACGCTGTAATTAAAGGCGGTCAATTCTACAGCTTACAGGTTTCAGGCGAAGGCAGAAACGTAGGACAGCTTCTTGCGGACGGCTATGCCTATAGGAGTATTATCGATTCCGGCATCTGGTCTACTATTGCAGAGCGTGAAAAGCAGGATATAACTAATGTAGAAGTAAAGGAAGCGCCGATAAAGAGCGCAACGGCGACAGTAGATAAGACTGTACTGTACCGCAACGGCGGAGGTGCACGGCAGATCTTATTTAACTTCAATGTTAATACAAGCGACGGATACACGATAAGCGATGCCAATAAGGTCACAGTCGGTTTATATGTAGGCGATACCTTAATAAGAGAGCTCGACTTCGTCGGAAATTCATATACGTTTGCAAATGCAGATGAAATTTCCGATACTGACGGCACTGTAAAGGCACATCTTGTTATCAAGTTAAACGGATACGAATATGTGACCGATGATGTCGAATTTGAAATAGCGACCTGTACGCATCCGTATGACGCATTAACGACAGACGAGTATGATTACTATCGTTGTTCGTTATGTGATGCCAGCATAAATGCGATACTTGTTAAAACAAACGGCGACAAGGCATGCTATACCGACAATGTGCCCGAAGCATTTGAAGCGGCACAGCTTGAGGAGAACAACGGCTGTACATTAGAATTATACAGAGGTGTGAACAGAGACTGTGAGATCACACAGGGCAGCTTTACCGTTTTATTCAAGAAAACGGGAAGTGCATCTGCTGTGATCAAAGTAAGCGGCGGAAATGTCAAGATCACGGGAGATGACGGCTGTACATTATCGAAGTATCCGGGAAGCTCGGTGGGATATCTCATAGCTGTAACGGGCGGCACGGTAACGTTTGATGACATAACTATCAATGATGACAGTATCAGCGTAAGCGGCGGCAAGACTGTTATAAACGGCGGTACTTATAATAAGCTGAGCGTCAGCGGAGGTACGGTCACTATAAACAGCGGTACATTCAGCAGCATAGATGTAAGCGCAGAGGGCAAGGCACTGAAAGATCTGCTCGGCGAGAACAAGGCGTTTGCGACAAGCGACGGAAAGCTGTTTGACGCAAGCAAGGTTTCGGAAAGCGATAATTCACTTACGGTAATCGACCACAGCAAGCATGAGTATGACGAAACAGGAAGGTGCGGCTGCGGTTATCAGTGTGCACACAGTGAGATCAATGCGGAAGGTGTATGCAACGAGTGCAATGCAAAGATGTATGTTGCAGTCACTGTAAAGAGTGAGACCGGAACAACGGTAAAATACTTTACAAAACTTACGGAAGCGTTTGAGTTTGCGGCAAAGAACGAAAACAAGGGCTGTACGCTGAAAATGCTCAGAGATTTCTTCGATAGAAATACTGACATTAACGTAAACGGCGGAGAACTTACTGTCGATATGAACGGCTTTGGTGTCTATTTCAATAGCTTTAACGGATCCGGAACCCAAATCACTATACGCAGTGACAGTAAGTGTACTTTTGGGGTTGAAAATGGATTTAGCATGGACGGCGGCACTGTTACTTTCTCGGGAGAGGTCAGCGTAGTTTGCCAGAATGTGAAATTAAATGCCACATACTTCTCCTCCTATGTTGAAACGCTGAAAATTGACACGCTGATTTTAGAAGACGGTGTTCTGCTTAAACAGCTGGCAAGTATCACGAATGCTAATATCGCTAATATAGACTGCTCAAGTGAAATTTATCTTTATCAAATTTTAGCAAGCGGCAGCCGTGTCGATTCTCAGCTGTACAGCGATCTGAAAGCAAACGCTTCGTCAAACTTCGATAACGTAAGAATAATAAGATGCGACCACCCGGACGGTGTGGGCAGAGATAACCGTTGCATATACTGCAATTCATTGATCGCTGCAAGCGTAAGCTATACCGAGAACGGAGCGGAAAAGACAGAATATTTTGTTAAGGAAGATCTGGGAAAGGCGTTTGCCAAGGCAAACAGCGTTGCAAGTGCAACAATAACAATGCTGATGTCTTCCGCTTATGATACAGACTACCTCCCTGTTACAGGTGATGTTACACTTATTGCAAATGGCGATAACGCCATCTTGTATAATACAGTAAAGGTCGCCGATGGCGGTAAGCTGACACTTAGAGGCAACGCCAATATTTTCGCTGTAATTGCCGAGCCGGGCTCCAGGTTGACTGCCGAAGAAGCCACAAGAATCGCATATCTCACCGTAAACGGCGGAGATGTTAAGCTCAGCGGCGGACAATATGATAACATTACGGTAAAAGATGGCAAGATAACAGATATTCTCGGCAACGGCTATGCGTATAAGAAAACAGAGGGCGGTGCATGGCTGACGCTTAAAGAACGTGAGGTGTCGGAAGCAAGCGGTGTTACCGTTGCTAAGGCACCGATAGTACAAGCAACGCTTAGCACAGAAATAAACAAGCTGTATCGCAACAGCAACGCAAACCCCACGCTGAAGTTCAACCTGTCTCTTGCTAACGGCTCGAACCTGAACGACTCGTATGTAAGTAAGAGATACGGTATAAACTCCTATGTAAGCGGAGATATAATTTATAGCAGCTTAAGCGCACTTGTAAAGGACGCTAAATTGTCGGCAGACGAAATAATTGATAAGGCGGGCAACAGCGTTGCTGCCAAGATATACTTCGTAGTTATTACCGATGACGGCTATGAAATAAAGTCGAACACTGTAAGCATAGACCTTGTTGACTGTGATCATTCTCAGGTGGTCGATCCTACAGCGGACAAGGAAACCGCAGGCAACATTACCGAGCCGACATATTGCGAGATATGCGAGAGCAAGTTCAATGCAAAGATAACAAAGGGCGACGATGTCAGGTATTATAACAATCTTGACGAGGCTGCGAAAGACGCTCAGAAGAGCGAAAACGAGGGCTGTACCTTATATCCGCTTTATAACAAGAACGGATACGGCGGTCAGTTAGTCATAACCGAAGGTAACTTCACGCTCAAGTACGCAGTTCGTACAGCGTTCTCACGTCCGATCATCATAAACGGCAAGGCAAAGCTGACGGTTACGGGACGTTGTGCGGTGACAGCGTTTGAGAATCAAGACGCATTCATAGTGCAGGGCGGTGATGTCACATTTGACGGGCTTGCTACAGGCAGCAATGTGACCATAAACGGCGGAAATGTTACAATGACTGCCAACAATATAAATTGCCTTACTATAAACGGCGGTAATGTATCCATTTCGTCAGGTGGGTTTGCCGAAATCGTAACTACGGTCAGTGATAAGGTGATAGCCGATTATATCGATCCCGGCTTCTGGGTACAGGACAGAGGAACAAAAGAGTGGATAGATATATACAGTCTTAATAAGGCAACGGCATCATCGACAAACGGACTTACGGTACGGGTGTGCCCGATGCAGATAATCAAGCCGATTGATACTGTATATTACACCAACGGTTATTATCCCGACGGTATACCGTCACTTCAAATAAGTGCAGTGCCGTGGTATTCAGGCGAGGTCGACGCAAAAGTTGCTTATCAGTGGATCGGCATTGATGAAAACGGCAACGAAACAGAGATAGAGGGCGCTACAGACAGAAAGCTGTCGCTCGAAAATCTCACAACGGGCAGGTACTACTGCCGTCTTACCTACAGCAATGCTGCAACGGCGGGAGTTTCGATGAAGTCGGACGTTGTAACGGCTACGATAACCGAATGCAAACATTCCGGAGGAGAGGCTACCTGCACCGAAAAGGCAAAGTGTGAAATATGCGGTGCGGAGTATGGCGAACCTCTCGGTCACGACTATGTTGTAATCAAAGTAGTTGAGCCTGACTATCGCAACGAAGGCTACAGCGTATTTGAATGCACAAGATGTAAGGATTCATATATCGGAAACCGTGTTCCCGTAAAGCCTATTCCCGATGTGGAAGAAATAGCGGTTGAAAAGACAACATACAATGAAGTCGATATAAGCTGGAAGAATATAAGCGGCGTTGACGGATATTATGTCGAATGCTATGTCGGCAATCAGTGGAAGCAGATTAACTGCAGTGCTGACGGCGACAGAGTAGCGGCAAAGCTGAGCGGTCTTTCTGCAGGCCTTAAATATAAGGTAAGGATAGCGGCTTATGCAGGAAGATTCACCGCCAAATTCAGATGTTTCTATGTTGATACTGTTCCTTCTCCCGTATGGAATATAAATACGGTGAAGGCTACCGATGAAACGGTAAGAATAAGCTGGAGCAGAAACGCCAGAGCGGACGGCTACAAGGTAGAGTGGTACATTAATAATCAGTGGTCTGCAAAGACTGTTACCGGCAACAATAATATATCGGCGGTTATAGACGGACTTTGTGCAGGAACACGATATAAAGTAAGGGTAAGCGCATATAAGGGTGACCTTTACAGTCCGTATACATATGGCTATATCGATACGCTCCCGTCAAAAGTTACTGGTATTACGCAGACAGTCACATCTTCTTCGTTTACGCTTAAATGGGATAAGAACGAAAGTGCGGACGGTTATACCGTTCAGTACTATGCAGACGGTAAGTGGAATGAAAAGACGCTGACCGGCAATAAAAAAACTACCGTTACAATAGGCTCGCTTAAGGGCTACAAAACCTACAAGGTCAGAATAAAGGCTTATAAGGGTGAGCTTGAGAGTGCATTCGACGATATTTATATCACTACCGCTCCGACAAAGGTCAGCGGTCTTAAGGTAAAGAGCGCAGTTGACTCCAAGGCAGTAGTTATATGGAATGCGGATGCGAACGCTGACGGATATAACGTAGAATATTATATCGGCGGTAAGTGGGTCAAAAAGACCATAACCGATAATAAGACAGCAAAGGCTGTGCTTGGCGGACTTACACCTTACATCACATATAAAGTAAGGGTAAGAGCGTATAAGGACAATCTGTACGGCGATTACAGCTATACTACGGTTACTGCAGTGCTTTCACCGGTAACCAATATCAAGGTTGTATCGGCAAAAAGAAACTCGATAACCGTTAAGTGGGGTAAAAACGCCAGTGCAGACGGATATAAGGTTGAAATTTACAAAGGCGGCAAGTGGGTCAAAAAGACGTTAAAGGGCAGTACGAATGCTACTGTCACTATTGGCGGACTCAGGGCCGGAAGCGTGTATAAGGTAAGGATTGCGTCTTATAAGGGTGCAAATACAAGCACTTATACTTATGCAAATGTGAAGACAGCCAAATAAGCTGACAGTAAAAAAAGAGAACACCGGGCGACCGGTGTTCTTTTTTGTGTATCAGATGCGTTTTTACTATAAGAACAAACTGAGCCGTAAGCAAGGGTGCTTACGGCTCGATTTGCATATTTATAACGTTAATATCCGCCGTTAACGTAACCTTAGCCGAGCTGAAACAGCCGGAACGGCGAATTTGGTGCGGCTCACAGCCGCCGCTTACTTGAAGTATCTGTTCAGCAGACCCTCGAAAGCCTTACCGTGTCTTGCTTCGTCCTTAGCCATCTCGTGAACTGTGTCGTGGATAGCGTCAAGATTTAACTGCTTTGCTCTCTTTGCGAGGTCAAGCTTGCCCTGTGTAGCGCCGTGCTCTGCGGCAACTCTCTTTTCAAGGTTTTCCTTAGTCGATGCACTTACAACATCGCCTAAAAGCTCTGCGAACTTTGCAGCGTGTTCAGCCTCTTCCCAAGCTGCCTTTTCGTAGTAAAGGCCTACCTCGGGGTAACCTTCTCTGTGAGCGGCTCTTGCCATAGCGAGATACATACCTACCTCTGTGCATTCGCCCTCAAAGTTTGCCTTTAAGCCTGCGATGATCTCTTCATCCTCAACTGCCTTTGCAATGCCTACCTTGTGCTCGTCTGCAAATACAAGCTTTTCGCTTTCCTTAAGTTCTATGAACTTGCTGCCGGGAACCTTGCACTGGGGGCAGAACTCGGGAGGTGTATCTCCCTCATGAACGTAACCGCATACCGGACATACCCACTTTTTCATAGTAAATTACCTATCCTTTCATAGTGATAAAATCATTATTTTCTTATTGTTTTTAGCGAAATCAGTAACGTTTACTGATTTGTTGGTTTTATTATAACCGATACTTCGGCGTTTGTCAAGAGGTTTTTGAAAATTTTTTTGTAAAAATTAGGTTAGTTAGGACTTACTAAAAAGGGCGAGGTTTTGGAAGGGTTGGTGAGGGGCGAGTTGTGATTGTGAACGCTTAGAAGTTTTAGGGATAGAAGTTCTATCAACTTCAATCCCCACCGTCTTGACGGCAGACCGACTTAGTAATTATAAAAGTCGGATATATCACATAAAAACGCTGTAAAATTTAGGCTTGTGCCTTGCCGTCAAGCCACCTCCCCTTTTTCGAGGGGAGGCAAGGGTGATAACGATTTGCTACATTTTGCGAAACCGGCAAAGTGTTTATAAGCCAAGTTTGGTGTTTGCAGTTTATATGCGGTTGTGATGAATTGTAGGAATATTCGTAGGGGAGTGTCTGTGTGTGCTTTTTGGTTTCGCATCCGTGCGAAACTTTGGGCACACACTTAAGGCATCCTTGCCTTGCTTGCCCCTCCCGAAACATCATTGCAATTATCAAAAATCAAGTTAATATATAAAAATGAAAATTTGATTGCAATCCGCTATTGATGATTGATAGATTAAAAACGCTGAGAAAATCAATAACTACGGTGCAACGGGAGGGGCAAGCCTGTATAGTGTGATAACATAGTTTACAGAATGTG
>ENA-UONW01002939-UONW01002939.1-human-gut-metagenome-genome-assembly--contig:-CS52-NODE-2939-length-15323-cov-18.896385_pt1 | contig 15323 bp, 9 predicted proteins | sample MGYA00242463_ERZ724010 | MGnify/ENA metagenome assembly ERZ724010 | reverse complement strand
CTGCCCGCGCTGAACCATGATTTGGTGCAGCACGACGCGCAAGCCGCCACCTGCACGGAAATTGGCTGGGATGCTTACAAAACCTGTTCCCGCTTGGGCTGCAACTATACCACTTATCAAGAAATCCCCGCACTGAAACATGACTTGGTGCATCATGACGCGCAAGCCGCCACCTGTACGGAAAAGGGCTGGGATGCTTACGACACCTGCTCCCGCTTGGGCTGCAACTATACCACTTATCAAGAAATCCCCGCGCTGAACCACGATTTGGTGCAGCACGAAGCAAAAGCCCCTACCTGCACGGAAAAGGGCTGGGATGCTTACGACACCTGTTCCCGCTGCGATTATACCACCTATGCGGAGCTGCCCGTACTGAACCATGATTATCAGGCTGTTACCGTAGAGCCTACCTGTGAAACAGACGGCTATACTGTTTTTACCTGCTCCCGCTGCAAAGACAGCTACACCGCAGACCCGACCGATAAACTGGGACACCAGTTCGGTGCATGGTCCCCGAACGGAACCGGCTCTCAGAGCGCCGGTTGCCTGCGGCAGGGCTGCGCGCACACTGGCAGCACGGATTGCCGGAAGTTCACTTTCCGCACTGCGGAAGGCGAAACGCTGATCTTCTGCCCCGTGTGCGGGCAGGCAGAAAACGCCGCGCAGCTGGAAAAGATCGAAGCCGCAACGGCGTGGGCGCTCAGCGGCAGCCTTTCTGCGGAGGATGTGACCGCACGGACGAATGGGGAATACCTGAGCGTGGCCTTTGAAACCGCAGGCAGCCTGACGCAGCCCACCGGCCGGGTAAGGCTCGCGCTGCCCGCCGGATTGCTGGAAGGCAAAAAGCTTGTGCGCATTGCCCCGGACGGCACACAGACGGAGATGCCGTTTGAAACAGAGCGCGGAAAGATCATCCTTACGCTGGATTTTGCAAACAGTGAGCTGCCCGTAATGCTCTTCCGGCTGGTACCCCAGACCACCGCCCTCTGAACGCTTTTACAGCGCGCAAACGATAAACCATAAAATGCCCGCCCACCGTGGGTCTCCACAGGTGGGCGGGCATTCTTTTGTGCCTTTTTGGCATAAAAATACCCCCGGAGGATGCAGCGTTTTTTACGCTGTCTACTCTGGGGGCAGTATAGCAAGCGCTGCGCGGCAGCTCCCGGAAGCGGACACTGTCTTGCTGAAAAAGCACTTCCTAGCGCTGCTCCTCCGGCGGGCAGCAGCTCTCCCGGGGGATGAGCTTGTGCGGCACGATGATCTTTGTGGCCAGAAGGTTCGGGTTCTCGATGTGGTTGATGGTCTGGCTGGCAGCCTCCATGCCCAGCTGGTAGGGGTTGACGTCCACGGTGGTCAGCTGTGGGCTGCCCTGCCCTTTGTTGCGGAGTGCCCCTTGGCAAACCGGACGGGATTGCGCTATAATAGAGCCGTAACAGTTCCACAAAGGTGTGGTAAGGGAGGTGCGGTCATGATCCGGGTGGCGATCGTAGAGGATGACGCGGAGGTGCAGGGAGTATTGCAGGAGTATGTCCGGCGGTATACCCGGCAGTACGGGACGGAGTTTGAAGTGACGGTCTTTGCGGACGGGGTGGATATTCTGGAGGATTACCGCGCGGTCTACGATATTATTTTTCTGGATGTGGAGATGAAGCATCTGGACGGCATGACCACGGCAGAGCGCATCCGGCAGATGGATGCAGACGTCATCCTGATCTTCATCACCAATATGGCGCAGTACGCCATCCGGGGCTACTCGGTGGGAGCGCTGGACTATGTGCTGAAGCCGGTGCCCTACTTTGCCTTTTCGCAGCAGCTGCTCAAGGCGGTTGCCCGGCTGGAAAAGCGGGCAAAGCACTACCTGACCGTGCCGGTGGAGGGCGGGCTGCGCCGCCTGGACACCGCAAGCATCTATTATCTGGAAAGCGAGGGGCACCGGGTGCACTTTTACACCGATGAGGGCGATTTTTCCGCCCCCGGCGCCCTCAAGGCCTTTGAGGAAAAGCTGGCAGACTGCCCCTTTGCCCGGTGCAACAGCGGCTACCTTGTCAATCTGGCACAGGTGCGGGAGCTGCGGCAGAGTACCGTGCAGGTGGGCCCCTGCGAGCTGCAGATCAGCCGCCCCAAGCGCAAGAGCTTTCTTGCCACCCTGACCGACTACATCGGAGGTGAAGGCTCATGACCGCGCTGCCGGATATCCCCCGGCTGTACACCGCCCTTGCCGAGTGTCTGGCGGTGTTGCTGTTCACCCCGGCGCTTGCGCCCCGCTTTTCCAGAGCGGTCACCGGGGGTATCACCCTGCTGTGGGCGGCGGTGCTGTCGGCCTTTCTGGGGCTGACGGGCGATGTGCCCGGCGGGCTCTGGATCCCCTGCATGGTAACGGCCATCGGGTTTTCTTACTTATATTTATGGGGTGTGTGGAGCATCACCCTGCTGGAGGCCGGGTATCACTGCGCCCGGGCGTTTATTCTGGCAGAGCTTGCCGCCAGCGTGGAGTGGCAGCTGCACTGCGCCCTCTGGCCCGCCCGCGGCCCATGGGAGCCGCTGTCTTTGCTGCTGCTGGCGCTGGTGTATGGGACGCTGTTCGGCATTATGTGCTATCTGCAGCACCGCCGTCCCCAGCCCGCCGGGCACTTACAGATCGGCGGCAGCGCCGCCCTGACGGCGGTCATGCTGGCGCTGACCGCCTTTGCGGTGAGCAATCTGGGCTTTTTGCCCGGCAGCGAGATCAACATGAGCATTTTTTCCATCCGCACCTTGGTGGATTTTTCCGGCGTGCTGATCTTATCTGTGCAGCACGAGCAGCTGCAGGAGAACGCTTTGCACAGCGAGCTTGCCGCCATGGACGAGGTACTGCACCGCCAGTACGAGCAGTACAAGCGCAGCAAGGAGGGCATCAACCTCATCAACCGGCGGTACCATGAACTGAAAGTCCAGCTTGCCCGCATCCGGGAGGAGCAGGACCAGACCAAGCAGAACGCCGCCATTGCCGCCATGGAGCAGAACATCCGCCAGTACGAGGCCGAGAACAAGACCGGCAACCCGGTGCTGGATACCCTGCTCACCGCCAAAACTATGGAATGCCAGCAGGAGAATATCACCATCACCAGCGTGGCGGACGGCAGGATGCTGGGCTTTCTCACCATCCGGGAGCTGTGCACCATCGTGGGCGTGGCGCTGGACAACGCCATTGCCGCCGTGCGCGCCGAGCCGGACCCCGAAAAGCGGCTCATCAAGGTGGCGGTGTACAGTCAGGGCGGCTTTGCCATGCTGCGGTTCGAGCATTATACAGAGGCCGCCCCCGCACTGGATGCGGACGGTCTGCCGCAGCAGGGGTCGGACCTGAAAAGCGTCCGCACCACCGTCGGGCAGCACGGCGGCAGCATGACGATGCACTGGGAAAACAACTGGTGCACCCTGCGGATCTTATTTCCGCTGCCCCAAAAGCAATAATATTTTTACGGCAGGTATCCCCTGCCGTTTTTTTGTCTGGCAGGGTGCACAAATACAATGTTGCAATATTTGTGTATTAGCACAATAAAATTTGAAACCTTATTGTAACTTTTGCAAATTGTGTACCCAAAACGACAGATTGTGAACAAACTGAAAATTCTCCGTCAAGTTCTGGTATCATAAAATCAAGCTGGCAGGGGTGTCCCCTGCCGTTGTCCGATTCGACAAAACAAGGAGGAGAAAACTATGTTGTCCATCAATATGGATGACGTCATCAAGGTTCTCAACTCGATCAAATCGCAGTTGATCGGCTTTGGTGTCGTAGCAGTTCTGCTGATCGCAGTCATGATCGCCTGCCGTAAGCAGAGCAAGTCCAAAAAGTATCTGATCCGCTGGCAGGCGGGTCTGGGCATGGTGCTGGCGCTGGCTATCACCGTGAACCTGATCCTGACCGGCCCCATGTACTCCATGGTCACCCTTGCCACCGGCGGCGGCAAGGTCAGCGAGGAGAACGTGGCATCCGCTACCCAGCTGTGCGAGAACATTGCCGATGAGGGCATTGTTCTGCTGGATAACGACGGCACCCTGCCCATGGCCAAGAACAGCAAGCTGAACGTCTTTGGCTGGGCTTCCACCAACCCCTGCTACGGCGGCACTGGTTCCGGTGCACTGTCCGATGCTTATCCCACCGTCACCCTGCTGGAGGGCCTGAAGAATGCCGGCTTTGAGCTGAACACCGAGCTGAGCGACTTCTACACCTCCTACCGTGCAGACCGCCCGGAGGTGGGCATGTTCTCTCAGGACTGGACCCTGCCGGAGCCGGAGGCTGCACAGTACACCGACGAGATGATGAACAACGCCAAGGCTTTCTCTGATACCGCCATGGTCGTCATCACCCGCGTGGGCGGCGAAGGTGCTGACCTGCCCACCGATGTGTCTCAGGTCACCTACGACGCAGGCCACAGCTACAACGACTTTGAGCCCGGCGACCACTACCTGCAGCTGTCCAAGACCGAGAAGGACATGATCGATCTGGTCTGCAAGAACTTTGATAAGGTCGTTGTGGTCTACAACGGCGCCAACGCCATGGAGCTGGGCTGGGTCAAGGATTACAGCCAGATCAAGAGCGTTGTCTGGTGCGCAGGCACCGGTCAGAGCGGCTTCAACGCACTGGGCTCCATCCTCTGCGGTGATGTGAACCCCTCCGGCCGTACCATTGATACCTTTGTGTACGACCTGACCCAGACCCCCACCGCGAACAACTTTGGCAACTTCACCTACACCAACATGGACGAGTTCAAGGCCAGTTCCTTTGGTGCTGATACCATCCCCGCCTTTGTCAACTATGTTGAGGGCATCTATGTGGGCTACAAGTTCTACGAGACTGCTGCCGCAGAGGGCCTCATCGACTACGACAAGACTGTGGTGTATCCCTTCGGCCGTGGCCTGAGCTACACCACCTTCACCCAGACCCTGAACAGCGTTACCGAGGCTGACGGCACCATCACTGTGGATGTCACCGTCACCAACACCGGTTCTGCCTCCGGTAAGGAAGTCGTGGAGGTCTACTATAATCCTCCGTACACCAACGGCGGCATCGAGAAGGCTTCTGCAAACCTGATCGGCTTTGCAAAGACTTCCGAGCTGGCTCCCGGTGCTTCCGAGAACGTCACCGTTACCTTCAAGGCCGAGGATATGGCCTCCTACGATACCTACGGCAAGGGCTGCTATGTGCTGGAAAAGGGCGATTACGTCATCAGCATCAACGCCGATTCCCACACCGTTCTGGACTCCAAGGTCTACAACGTGGCTTCCGACATCGTCTACGACGCTTCCAACAAGCGTGAGAGCGATGTGGAGGTCGCCGACAACAAGTTCGACTTTGCCGAGGGCAATGTGACCTACCTGTCCCGCGCCGACGGCTTTGCGAACTACGCCGAGGCTACCGCTGCTCCCGCAGACTTTGAACTGCCGGCAGAGGCTAAGGCAACCTTCTACAACAACTCCAACTGGAACCCCGAGGACTTCAACAACGCCGACGATGTGGCTCCCACCACCGGTGCCAAGAACGGCCTGAAGCTGAAGGACATGGTGGGCGTGGATTACAACGACGCCCAGTGGGATACCTTCCTCGATCAGCTGACCGTATCCGATATGGACAGCCTGATCGCTCTGGGCGGCTACCAGTCCGTTGCCGTTTCCTCTATTGGTAAGGTTCAGGCCATCGACTGCGACGGCCCCGCCTCCATCAACAACAACTTCACCCAGCAGGGCTCCATCGGCTTCCCCTCCGCTGTGATGATCGCAGCTACCTGGAACACCGATCTGGCACACGACTTCGGCACCTCCATCGGCAAGATGGCGGACGACATGGACGTTTCCGGCTGGTACGCACCGGCTATGAACATCCACCGCTCCGCTTTCGCAGGCCGTAACTTCGAGTACTACTCTGAGGACGGCGTGCTGTCCGGCGCAATGGCTGCCAATGCCATCATGGGCTCTCAGGAGCAGGGCGTCTACGCCTTCATGAAGCACTTTGCTCTGAACGATCAGGAGACCAACCGCTGCGGTATGCTCTGCACTTGGTCCAACGAGCAGGCCATCCGCGAGATCTACCTCAAGCCCTTCGAGATCTCCGTCAAGGATGCAGACTGCCACGCGGTCATGTCTTCCTTCAACTACATCGGCACCCGCTGGACTGGCGGCTGCAAGGAGCTGCTGAAGAACGTCCTGCGCGGCGAGTGGGGCTTCGTGGGCTTCGTCGAGACAGACTACTTCGGCGTCTCCGGCTACATGACTGCTGACCAGTGCGTCCGCAACGGCAACGACCTGATGCTCTGCACCACCGGCAACGACTTCAACACCGTGACCGTGCTGACCAACAGCAGCAAGCAGGCCCTGCGCGAGTCCGCAAAGAACATCCTCTACACCGTGGTCAACAGCCGTGCATACGCAGAGGAGAACCTGAACCCCGGTATGGCAAAGTGGCAGATCGTCCTGATCGGTGCCGATGTTCTGGTGGCTCTGCTGTTCGTGACGCTGGAAGTCAAGACCCTCAAGGGCTACAAAAAGCGCAAGGAAGAGGAAGTCAACGCCTGATCTAGGGCAAGACGCTCTGAACGTTTGCAGCACCTGAACTGAAACCAGACCAAAGGCCCGCTGCGTAAAAACAGCGGGCCTTTTCTGGATTTGAAAAGGCAAAGAGGAAAATGCCATGAAACACACAGATATCATCAACAGCCTGAGCCTGGAACAAAAATGCGCCCTGCTGAGCGGCGGCACGGTGTTCACCACCCGGGCGCTGCCGGGCAAGGGCATCCCGGCCATTACCCTGTCGGACGGCCCCAACGGCGTGCGCAAGCAGGCGGGCGCTGCTGACCATCTGGGCCTGAACCCCAGTGTGCCCGCCACCTGCTTCCCCACCTCGGCTACCGTGGCCAACAGCTGGGACCCGGAGCTTGGCGAGGCTGTGGGCGCAGCCATGGGCGAGGAAGCCGCAGCACAGGGCGTTTCGGTGCTGCTGGGCCCCGGCCTGAACATCAAGCGCAGCCCGCTGTGCGGCCGCAACTTCGAGTATTTCTCGGAGGACCCCTACCTTGCCGGTAAGATGGCGGCGGCCTACGTCCGCGGCATCCAGAAAAACGGCATTGCCGCCTGCCCCAAGCACTTTGCCGTGAACAGTCAGGAGCTGCGCCGCATGGCCTCGGATTCCATCGTGGACGAGCGCACCCTGCGGGAAATTTACCTGACCGGCTTCGAGATGGTGGTCAAAGAGGCGCAGCCCAAGACCATCATGTCCGCCTATAACCTTGTCAACGGCACCTACGCCAACGAGAACGCCCACCTGCTCATGGAGATCCTGCGCAAGGACTGGGGCTTTGACGGCGCAGTGGTCACCGACTGGGGCGGCAGCAACGACCACGCCCTCGGCGTAAAGAACGGCTCTACGCTGGAAATGCCCGCCCCCGGCGGGGACGCCATCCGAGAGCTGATGAAGGCGGTGCAGACCGGCAAGATCACCGAAGCGGACGTGGACGCCCGGCTGGAGGAACTGCTGGAGCTGGTGTTCACCACCAAAGCAGCGGTGGACGCCGCACCCGGCAAGTTCGATGCCGACGCCCACCACGCATTGGCACGCCGGGCTGCTGCCCAGAGCATCGTGCTGCTGAAGAACGAAAACAGCCTGCTGCCCCTTGCAAAGGGGGAAAAGGTGGCGGTCATCGGCGACTTTGCCCAGACGCCCCGCTATCAGGGTGCAGGTTCCAGCGCCGTCAACTCCATCAAGGTGGATTCCTTCTTGGACTGCCTTGCCGAGAGCGGCCTGAACAGCGTCGGCTACGCCAAGGGCTTTGACCGGCAGGGCAAGCCCGACGAGGCACTGAAGGCCGAGGCGGTGCTGCTGGCAAAGAACGCTGATGTGGTGCTGCTGTGCATGGGTCTGGACGAGATCAAGGAGAGCGAGGGCATCGACCGCGCCGACATGAAGCTGGCAGAGAACCAGCTGGAACTGCTGGCCGCTGTGGCGGCGGCAAACCCCAACGTGGTGGTGCTGCTGAGTGCAGGCTCCTCGCTGGAAAGCGATTGGGTCAAGGACTGCAAGGCGCTGGTCTACGGCTGTCTGGGCGGTCAGGCCGGTGCGGGCGCACTGGTCGAGGTGCTCACCGGCGCGCAGAACCCCTGCGGTAAGCTGGCTGAGACTTGGGCGCGCAGCTACGCCGACACCCCCGCAAAAGCGCATTTCGGCGGCGACGGCCCCACTGTGGAGTACCGCGAGGGTCTGTATGTGGGCTACCGCTACTACGACACCGCCGGTGTGCCCACCGCCTTCCCCTTCGGCTACGGCCTGAGCTACACCAGCTTTGCGTACAGTGACCTGAAAGCAGACGAAACCGGCGTGACCCTGACTGTCACCAACACCGGCAGCTGTGCAGGTGCCGAGGTGGTGCAGCTGTATGTGGCAAAGCCGGATGCAAAAGTTTTCCGCCCCGTCAAGGAGCTGAAGGGCTTTGCCAAGGTGCAGCTGGAAGCCGGAGAGAGCAAGACCGTCACCATCCCGCTGGACGATAAGGCGTTCCGCTACTGGAACGTCAAGACCGACCGCTGGGAGGTGGAGGGCGGCAGCTATCAGCTGCTGGTGGGCGCTTCCAGCGTCGATATCCGCTTGACTGCCGCCGTCACGGTGGCGGGCACCGGCGCACCCGACCCCTACGCGGGCAAAAATCTGGAGCATTACCGCACCGCACAGGTGCAGAAGGTGCCGGACGCGGAGTTTGAGGCGCTGCTGGGGCATGCCATCCCGGAGAACAAGGTGCACATCGACCGCAACATGACGCTGGGCGAGATGGGGCACGGACGCAGCCCCATCGGCTGGCTGGCGGCTGCCGTGCTGGGCACCCTGCTGCGCCGCAGCATCAAAAAGGGCAAGCCCGACCTGAACATCCTGTTCCAGTACAATATGCCTCTGCGTGCGCTGGCCAAAATGACCAACGGCGCTATCAGCATGGGCATGGTGGACGGCATCGTGATGGAGCTGCAGGGCTTCTGGATCATCGGTCTTGTGCGGGTGATCGTGGAGGCCGTGAAGAACATCGTGCTGAACAGCCGCATGGAAGAGCGCTTGAAAAACAGCTGAAAGGAAGCAGGCTATGAATTTCTGGAATAACTTTGCGGCAAAGCACCCCGCCGCTGCCAAGTGGGTGCGCGAGGGCGGCTTGTTCGTCATCGTGTCCAACCTCATCACTGTGTTCAAGTACCTGCTGCTGCAATTTCTGCCCAAGGCTTTTGCAAGCCTGCCGGTGGTGGATTTCGGCTGGCCGGGCATTGATATCACCCTGTTCGGCGAGACCTTCAAGTGGAACATCCTCGGCTACGATGCCGCCCACGGTGGTCTGCCCTACTTCTGCGCCTACATGATCGCCATGGTCATCGGCGAGTGCATCAATTTCCCCATTCAGCGCAATTTCGTGTTCCGCAGCAAGGGCAATCTGGCAAAGCAGATCGGCTGGTATGTGCTGGCGTTCTGCGTCATCACCTGCATCGTCAACTCCATCAACTGCATCTGGGTGGCGGTGGCTGGTCTGCTGGTACCGGACTTCATCTACAACATCGGCACCACCGTGCTCAACGGCGGCATCTCCATGGTCATCTTCTTCTTTGTGAATAAGATCATCTTCCCGGAGGGCGAAAAAGCCGCCAAATAATAAGCTATTCTCCTTCATTTTCTTCTCTTCATCATAAACCAAAAGGGCTGCTCCGTTCTCCGGGGCAGCCCTTTTGGTTTGGGAAGAGAACCCTCTCAGTCATCTTATTTTTGTTTTTCTGCACAAAATGTTCTGCGGGCAGGGTTTTCCTCTTGACAAGCGGGCAAATGTTTCGTACTATATTTAGTAGTATGGAATCAAAGACGCTGTACGCAGGTTTCTGTGTGACCCCTGTACCCGTTTCAGGCAAAGCGTGCCTGTTTGATATAAAATGGAACCGTAAAGAGAAAAGCCGTATGCTTTTGCCCGTGCCGCCGGTTTTGGGTGGTGCGTATGGTTTTGGTGTCACTTTTTGCATTGAAAGCTCTTTCTATATCATTGCCCGTGTCCTGCTGCGCAGCGTCTCCTGCTTTTAATTTTGCATTGAATTGAAACAAAGGAGAGTGAACGCAATGACCGCGATCGGAGTGATCGTGGCCTTGATCGTTGCTGTTGTCGGTGTGGCTGCGGGCTATTTTATTGGTTACAACAACCGTAAAAAGACCGCCGAAGCCCAGATCGGCAGCGCCGAGGCCGAGGCTACCCGGCTGGTGAACGAGGCGATCAAGACCGCCGACCAGAAGCGCAAGGAAGCGGTTCTGGAAGCAAAGGACGAGGCTTTCCGTCTGAAAGCCGAGGTCGATGCCCAGAAGGCAGAGGCCGACAAGGAGATCAAGCAGCGCCGTGCGGAGATCAGCCGTCAGGAGAACCGCATCGACCAGAAGGAAACCGCCCTCGACCGCAAGACCGAGGTACTGGAAAAGAAGGAAGAGGAGCTGAAAAAGCGCGCCGCTGAGGCCGAGGAGCGTCTGGCAGAGATCGACGCTCTGCGCGCCAAGGAGATGGAGCGTCTGGAAACGCTGGCCGGTTTGAGCCAGGAGGACGCCCGCGAAGTGCTGCTGCACAAGGTGGACGAGGAGCTGACCCACGAAAAGGCCGTGCGCGTTGCCGCCTACGAGACCGACCTGAAGGAAAACTGCGATAACATCGCCCGCAACCTCATCGGACAGGCCGTCAGCCGCTGCGCTGCCGACCATTGCAGCGAGACCACCGTCAGTGTGGTGCCGCTGCCCAGCGATGAGATGAAGGGCCGCATCATCGGCCGCGAGGGCCGCAACATCCGCGCACTGGAGACCGCTACCGGCGTGGATCTGATCATCGACGATACCCCGGAGGCCATTACCCTGTCCTCCTTCGACCAGACCCGCCGCGAGGTGGCCCGCATGACGCTGGAGCGCCTGATCGGCGATGGCCGTATCCACCCCGCCCGCATCGAGGAGACGGTGGAAAAGTGCCGCCACGATCTGGAACTGCAGATGAAGCGCGAGGGCGAGCGTGCAGTGATGGAGCTGGGCATCCACGGCCTGCACCCCGACCTGATCAAGCTGATCGGCCGGTTGAAGTACCGCACCAGCTTTGGCCAGAACGCCCTGACCCACAGCATGGAAGTGGCTTGGGTGGCCGGTCTGCTGGCAGGCGAGATGGGCGTGAACGTTACCATGGCACGCCGCGCCGGTCTGCTGCATGATATCGGCAAGGCACTGGATCACGAGATCGAGGGCAGCCACGTCCAGATCGGCGTGGACATCTGCCGCAAGTACAAGGAGAACACCCAGATCATCCACGCCATTGAGGCACACCACGGCGATGTGGAGCCCAAGACCCCGCTGGCCTTCATCATTCAGGCTGCCGACGCCATCAGCGCCGCCCGCCCGGGTGCCCGCCGCGAGAACGTGGAAAGCTACGTCAAGCGTCTGGAAAATCTGGAGGAGATCTCTTCCAGCTTCGAGGGCGTGGAACAGGCCTTTGCCGTTCAGGCTGGCCGTGAAGTGCGCATCATGGTCAAGCCCGACGTCATCAGCGACGATCAGGTCATCCTGCTGGCACGCTCCATTGCCAAGAAGATCGAGGACACGCTGGATTACCCCGGCCAGATCAAGGTCAACGTCATCCGCGAGAGCCGCGCTGTGGAGTACGCAAAGTAAAGCTTTTTCCGCAGGCTGCCGTGTTTTTTGCACGGCAGCCTGTTTTTTTGCGTCAAAACGATTGCATTTCCTGTTAAAAAAAGGTATCATGGATGCAGAAGAAAGCAAAAAGAACTGCGTCCGTGCGGACGCAGACCCGCAACGACCCCGGAACGGAAAGGAGCATCGTTCTATGAAAAACTGGAAGAAATTACTGGCCTGCCTGCTGGTCGGCCTGATGGCGCTGACCGTGTTCACCGCCTGCGATGCCAGCGTTGGCGCACCCATGGGCCCTGAGCACTCGAACGCCGAAAGTGCAAGCGTAAAGGCGCTATGCGATAGATTCAAGGTGAGCTACAGCGAGGAGCTGAGCAACAAGGCTTACTATGTTGCCTCCTGGGTCGCCAGCTACCCAGGGTCCTGCAATGTCAATCCAGAAAAGCCGGAGCTTTTCTGGGAGGGTACTATCGGCAATGATGCAAAAGCACAAATGAAAATTGGTCGTTACGCTGATGCATTTGATCTCATGGGCATCGGCAAGGGCATCGGCGGCGGCATGGCCAACAATGACTTTGTCCCGGGCTTTTACATTGACACGAATCTGGACACCAACGGCACTTCGGGCATCACCTTTGTTCTGCCGAAGGACCGCACTTATCCCGAAGCTATGACCAAGGCCGCAGAGGGCAAGACCAAACTGGGCGTTGCCTATGTGGTAAAGGACGGCGTAAGCTACGCTGTGGTGCTGTTTGGGTGAATTTCATTACAACAAACAAAGCAGCCGCTGCACGAGAAAGTGCAGCGGCTGCTTTGTTTGTGCTGGGATACGATCAGCCCTTCAGGAAAGCCGGCAGGGGCTTGCCCTCCTTGAGCCACTGGTGATACTCGGCGGTGGCGGCAAATTCCACGTCACCGGCAGAGTTCAGCGCGGTCTCTACCGAGTCCTGCACCACGCCGATGATGAAGCCCACGCCCACCATCTGCATGGCGATGTCGTTGGAGATGCCGAACAGCGAGCAGGCCATGGGGATCAGCAGCAGGGAGCCGCCAGCCACGCCGGAAGCGCCGCAGGCACCCAGAGCGCTCATGGCGCTCAGCACGATGGCGGCGGGCAGGGACACCTGAATGCCCAAGGTGTTAGCCGCTGCCAGCGTCATGATGGTAATGGTGATGGCGGCGCCGTCCATGTTGATGGTAGCGCCCAGCGGGATGGACACGGAGTACATATCCTTGTCCAGACCCAGCTTTTCACACAGGGACATATTCACAGGGATGTTGGCTGCAGAACTGCGGGTGAAGAAAGCGGTCAGGCCGGATTCCTTCAGGCAGCGGAATACCAGCGGGTACGGGTTGCGGCGCAGGTAAACGAACATGATAAAGGGGGAAACGATCAGCGCCATGAACAGCATGGTGCCCACCAGCAGCGCCAGCAGCTTGCCGTACTGGGTAAAGATGGCCAGACCGTTGCCGGAAACGTTGGTGTACACCAGACCCATGATGCCGAAGGGGGCCAGATTGATGATCCAGCGCACGATCTGGGAAACGGCGTCGGCGGTGTTTGCCAGAAAGACCTTGGTGCTCTCTGCGCCGATGTTCTTCATGGCAATGCCGAACATACAGGCCCAGAACAGAATGCCGATGTAGTTGCCGTTCATCAGGGCGCTGACGGGGTTGGCCACAAAGTTGGTCAGCAGGGTGCTCAGCACCTCACCCAAGCCCTGCGGGATCACATCGGACTGTGCCGCATCGGCCAGTACCACCTTGACCGGGAACATAAAGCTGGTGATGACCGCAATGGCTGCCGCCAGAAAGGTGGTGAGCATATACAGCCAGATCACGGTGCCGAAGCGGCGGTCCAGCTTGGACGAGCCCTGTGCCAGCGCGCTTGCCACAATGACGAACACCAGCACCGGGGCAATGCCCTTCAGCGCACCGACGAACAGGCTGCCCAGCTCGCCGACCCAACCCGCGCCCGGCGCAACAAGCGCCAGCACCGAACCGACTGCCAGGCCGATCAGGATGCGCAGGATCAGGCTGGTCTGGTTGTATTTTGCTACAACCGCTTTCAAGGTTTTCATATCGTAACACTCCTCTTATACTGTACGCCTAACGCGCACACTTTCCTGTTTCTTACGCGAGAACAGTTGTCATTATAGCATATACGGCAAAAAAGAGAAAGTGTTTTCAGGCATTTTACAGCCAAAACCGGCGCTTTTTGTAAGCTTTTGCAAAACTGCCCTGAAAACTGTACTTGTATAAAATACAGTTTTGCGGTTTTGACGAGGAACAGAACCCTCTCAGGGAAGTACCCCTTCGGTCTGCATCCCCGGCTCCCCTGCCATACCGAATTTACATATAATGCAACTTTTACTTGCCAAACTATTGTCTTTTACTGGAAAGTATTGTATACTTATCACGTTAGAAGCAAGTATTACTTGCCAAAATGTTCGCATATTTGAAAAGAAACACTTGTCAATACAGACGAGAAAGAGAGGACACCCCTATGAATGAGGCCGTAACCAAGCGCTTTCTGCTTTACTTCCGCCTGATGCTGCTGGTCTGGATCCTGATTGCAAACTCCATCATCCACCTTACCGGCATGGAGTACAGCTGGCTGATCTTCCTGAGCAACATCATGATGTTCACGCTGGAGGGCGATGTGAAGGATCGCCTTGTCACTGTGGAGCTGGGCGGCCTTGTGGGTCTGGTGCTCACCGTGGCGGCGCTGCTGTCCATCAGTGCCCTGACCCTTGTTCTGGGCGATTTCTTCGGCTTTATCCTGCCGCTGGCCGTGGTGCTGTTCATCCTCATCATCCTGCACCCCTACGCACCCAAGGTGCTGAACAACGTGGGCTTTGCCTACCTGACCGTGGCCTGCATTGATATCCCCGCCCTGACCACCCATCTGCCGCAGTTCTTTATCACCTTCATCGTGGGCTCTGTGCTCTTTAACGGTGTCTGCGTGCTGCTGATGAAGCCCGCCAAGGCGCTGGCTGTGCGCAGCGTGGAGAAGCAGGGCGCATAAAAAAGTATATTTCTGCCGTTATCTCTTGATTTTTTTGTTCCGGCGTGCTACAATCAGCGTAGTTTCATCCTGTCCAAAACATTGATGCGGACAAACTGAAGCCCCGCTTTTCATGCCGCAGAGAGGGCTGCCCCGGGTTTCCGGGTGCTGCAAGCAGCCTGCCATGACCCCGGCTTCTACCACCGCAGAGTGCAGAGGCGAACCTCTGCCGGGCGTGCCCGTTACAGCACTGCGAGGGGCGCGTTTCCCCGCCGGGGAGCGCGCAATTCGGGTGGAACCGTGGAACGCAGACATTTGATCGGCGCTTCATCCCGTGAGTTTTACGGGGTGAAGCGCTTTTTATTTTTGTTCAAACCCACATTGTCAAAGGAGAATCTACTATGAAGATCATCTACAAGGACGGTCATGTGGACGAGTGCCCGCAGGATCAGGAGCTGCACGTTATCCGTCACACCGCTGCTCACGTTATGGCACAGGCCATCAAGCGCCTGTATCCGCAGGCTGATTTTGCCTTCGGCCCTGCCACCGAGAACGGCTTCTACTACGACGTCGATCTGGGCGACCAGAAGCTGAGCGACGAGGATCTGGCCAACATCGAAAAAGAGATGCGCAAGATCGTCAAGGAGAACCTGCCCATCAAGCCCT
>ENA-UONW01002934-UONW01002934.1-human-gut-metagenome-genome-assembly--contig:-CS52-NODE-2934-length-15338-cov-6.895963_pt1 | contig 15338 bp, 15 predicted proteins | sample MGYA00242463_ERZ724010 | MGnify/ENA metagenome assembly ERZ724010 | reverse complement strand
CCTGAACCAGTGACAGCCTTCCGCTGCCGCTGGTTCACGACTATTTGACGCTTACCTCGGATGGTTCCTTTTTTGTGATTCATATGCGGAAACAAACCTGCCGGGGCCGGCTGCGGCTCAGGCGTGGGAAAGCGAACGGGGCATGGAGCAGGAACTGCGCTGGATCAGCGCCGGGGGATAAAAATAGTCCTGATGCGGCTTGTCAGGGTCCTGAATGCGGTCGAGCAGCATCTCACAGGCCCGGCGGCCCAGAAGCTCGATCGGCTGCCGGATGGTAGTCAGCGGGACAGAGCACAGATTGGCAACGTAGCTGTCATCGTAGCCGACCAGAGAGAGATCGTGCGGGATGCAGATGCCGCATTCCGCAGCAGCGCGCTGGACGCCGACTGCGATCAGATCGCTGAAGGCGAAAATGGCAGTGATATTTTTCTTGAACAGTTCCAGTGCGCCGCGGTAGCCGGTCTCGACCTGATAAAGACCTTCGTAGATGAGAGACGGGTCGTAGGCGATGCCGTGCTGCTGCAAAACGTCCTGATATCCGGCAAGGCGCCTTTTTACGCCATAGTCTGAGAAAGCACCTGTGATGCAGCCAATGCGGGTATGCCCGAGGCGGACCAGATGCTCCGTTGCCAGATATCCGCCAAGACGGTGATCGGCGGAGATGTAGTCGTGATAAACGTCATGGATCGCACGGTCCAGAATAACATACGGCGTAGAACAGCTGGAGAGCTTTTGCTGCAGCTGATGCAGCTGCTCCGGGCTGTTGTTGACGGATTCGGGCGGCTGGAGCACAAAGCCGTCGACGCAGCGGCCTTCCAGAAGTGTAATGCTGTCAATGCACCGGCTGACCTGCTCGTCACAATTGCAGATCAGCAGACTGTAATCGTGCAGGTAGGCATTTCGCTCAATGCCGAGCGCCAGTTCTGCGTAGAACGGATTGAGCATGTCGGAATAGATCAGGCCGATGGTATAGGTTTTTCGCGTGACGAGCGAGACGGCTACCTGATTGGGAACGTAATGCAACTGGTCGGCGGCGTCAAGAACACGCTGCCGGGTCTGCTCAGAAACGCGGCATTGCTTTCCGCGCAGCACAAGAGAAACGGTCGTTTCGGATACTCCAGCGGCTTTTGCCACATCATGAATGGTGACCAAGCAAAGTCATCTCCTGCTAAATCTGATATATGATATATAAATCCTACCATTTCTTGTTCGAAATTTCAATCAAAAATTTGTTTTTTATAAAGATAAAACGATTTATCTAGAAGAAAGCAAGAGAAGTAAAGGGCATGAATGATGTGAGGCCCGCTAATACCGCCAAAAAACAAGCTCTTAAATTGTGCATAGTGCAACAAAAACAAAATGTATATTGACTTTTTTCGGCCTGCAGTCTAATATAAAACCAGAAGGAACGCAAGGAAAATGGCGTTCCAAAATGAAAAAACGTTTTATCAAAGGAGCGGAGAAACAATGAAAAAAGTAATTTGCATGCTGCTTGTTCTGGTCCTCTGCCTTGGCGCGCTGAGTGCATGCGCGGCCAAGACCACACAGACGCCGGCACAGGCCGACGAAAGCACACAGGCAACGACGGACGCCGCGCAGTCTGAAAACAAAGCGGAAAGCTCCGGCGAGCAGCCGTCCGACAATGGTACCGTTGAGCTCAGCATGTGGTTCTGGGGTTCGACCTCGGAGCAGCAGGCGGCTTTGTCCAAGAACCTTGTCGACAAGTTCAATGAGACGCATCCCGGGTTCCATATGACGGTTGAGTATCGCTCCTCGGTCAATAAGGATATGGCAGTCGCGCTGTCTGCCGGTGAGGGCCCGGACATTGTCTACGAATCTTCTCCCTCGCTGGCCCTGAACTACATCCGCGCAGGTAAATATGCAAACCTGGATGCATATGCGGAAAAGTATGGCTGGGCAGACAAGCTGCTTGGCTGCATGTATGATTCCGGCGTCTACGAAGGCTCGCTGTATTCCCTACCAATGGGCATGAATATCATTGGTATGGTCTACAACAAGAACGTTCTGGCGGAGAACGGCTGGGAAGTCCCGACCACGGTCGATGAGCTGACCGCAATCATGGACGAGGCAATGGCGAAGGGAATGTACGGCTCCGTTACCGGCAATAAGGGCTGGCAGCCGACCAACGAGGACTACACGTCGCTGTTCCTCAACTCCTTTGCCGGCGCTGACAAGGTGTACGATGCGCTGACCGATCAGACCCCGTGGACGGACGATGCGCTTGTCGGCGCGATCAACACCTCTGCGGAGTGGTATCAGAAGGGCTATCTTGGCACGGACTACCTGTCGCTCGACTGGGCAGATTCCGCAATGCTGCTCGCAGAGGGCAGAGCCCCGTTCTACTTTGGGCCGCTGAAGTTCATCCAGAACCTGATGGGCTACGCAGTCGATGACATGGCAGATGCATTTGGCTTCACGGTGTTCCCGGCTGTCGGCGATCTTGCTGCGACCTATACCGTTGGCGCTACCGGCCTGCTGGCGATCAATGCCAACACGCAGTACAAGGACGAATGCGCAGAATTCCTCGATATGCTGATGAGCAACGATTTCGTTGAATCGATGGCAAAGGATTGGCCGGGCTACTGGGCCGTTCCGCTGACGACGCTCGGCGACATCGACATGAGCCAGTTCGAAGGTCTGTCCAAGATGTTCATGGAAGGCGTTGCCAATGCGTGCGACGCGATCAACGCCGGTGACTTTGGCTACTACAACTCTTCCTATATGCCGGCAGAGGCGTTTGACCTGATGTGCATTGTGGATTCTGTCTGGCTGGGCGAAAAGGATGCAGCCAGCTTCATGCAGGAGATCGACGATGCGTTCCAGAAGGAATATGATGCGGGCGCCTGCCCGATCTGCCCGGCTCCCGCTGCTGAGTAAAGACTGAAAACAAAAAGCCAATATTGTCGGCTGCGGCCGGTGCGCCTGTGTGTACACAAGCGCGCGGTCCGCTGAATGGTCCGTCATGGTGATGGGGAGCGCGCCAATGACGCGCTCCCTATTTTTATCCAAGCAAAGAGAAAGAGGTGAGCTGTCCATGTCTCTGGAACGGGCAAAACAAAAGCTGCCATATTATCTTCTGATTCTGCCGGCGCTTGCGCTGAGCTTCTGCGTGATTGTGCTGCCTTCGGTCACAACGATCATTTCTTCTTTTACTGACTGGAACGGCATCTCGTCGGAGATGAACTATGTCGGTTTCTCCAATTACGTGGAGCTGGTCCACAACTCTACGTTTATCAAAGCGCTGACAAACAACTGCAAATGGATGGTCATGTATCTGACGGTCCCCGTGGTGCTGGCGATGGCCGCGGCGGTTTGTCTGCTGCGGAAAAATCGCGGCCGCTCTGCTTTTCAGGTGATGTTCCTGCTGCCGTATGTCATTGCACCGATCGCAAATGCGCTGATCTGGCTGAATATGATCTACAGCCCGGTAACAGGCCTGTTCGGATTTTTGAAAAATACGCTTGGCTGGAGCTTTGTATCCTCGCCGCTGACCTCGACAAAATCAGCGCTGGTAGGCGTTGCAGTCGTGGATATCTGGCACTATTGGGGATACCTGTGCGTTGTGTTCCTCGCAGCGCTGCGGCAGACGCCGGGCGATTATCTGGAGGCTGCAACCGTTGACGGATGCAATGGGTGGCAGCTGTTCCGCTATATTTACTTCCCGAGTATGCTGCCGACGTTCCGCCTGATGATGATCCTGATCGTGATCCAGTCGTTCCTGCAGTTCGACTATGTTTACCTTCTGACGTCCGGCGGCCCAGCCCACGCTACGGAAATGCTCGGAACACTGACGTATAATTATGCGTTTTCGCTGTTCCAGTTCGGAAAATCTGCTGCGATTGCCATTATGATGTCCGTGCTTGGCCTGATCGCATCTGTTATTTACGCGCGAATCAACCGCACGGAATCGCAGTAAGGGGGGAGCGGAATGAAACAATCCAGGCTTTCGCGCACGCTTACGACGGCGCTGCTGGTTTTTCTGGCGGTCGTCTGCATGCTGCCGATGCTGATGGTGCTGATCAACAGCTTCAAGACACATCAGGATATTGTGCGTAATCCGCTGGCGATCCGCTTTTCGGCGGGCGTTGCAAACTATGTCAAGGCGTGGCACGACGGAAAATTCGGCCGTGCGATCGTGAACAGTATGATCTACACTGGTTGCACCGTTGTGATTGTGCTGCTGTTTGCGACGCTGGCGGCCTATGTGATTGCCGGGCGGAAGATCCGGGGAACCTCCGCAATTATGAGCTTTTTCATGGTGACAATGACGATGCCGGTCTATCTGTTCCTTGTGCCGCTCTACCGCGTTTACGCGCAGATGAACTGGCTGGGCAACCATGTAGCCGTCTCCTTTATTCTTGCGGCGTGCTACATGCCGCTGGGGATCTCGCTGCTGCGGTCGTTCTTTATGGGGATCCCGAAGGAGCTGGAGGAAGCGGCGAGGATCGACGGCGCGGGTACCATGCAGGTGATCCGGCACATCATCATCCCGCTGCTTTCGCCGGGACTTGTGACGACGGGCATCATTACAGGACTCAATTCCTGGAATGAGTTCCTTGTGTCCTCGACATTCCTGACGGGCGAGAAGAACTTTACCGCCATGCTGGCACTGATGAGCCTCAACGGCACCAACACATCGAACCATGGCACGAATATGGCGGCGACCGTTATCATTGTTGCGCCGATTATTATATTTTTTGTACTGATGCAGAAACGCTTCGTTGACGGGATCGTCAGCGGTGCAGTGAAAGGATAGCATACATGGGTATTTCCGAAAAATATAAACAGCAGATCTATGCCGGCGTGCTGGGAAAGATGATCGGCGTCTACCTCGGTCGTCCGGTAGAGGGATGGCCGTATCAGAGCATTCAAAAGCGCTTCGGCGAGATCCCATATTATATCAATGAGGAACTGTCCCTGCCGCTGATCGTCGCCGACGACGATCTGTCCGGTACGTTCGCTTTCTTCCGCGCAATGGAGGATTCGGGATATGACAAAAATCTCTCTGCTGCGCAGATCGGGAAAACATGGCTGAATTATATTATTGAAAATCGCTCTATCCTGTGGTGGGGCGGTATGGGAAACTCCACCGAGCATACGGCCTATCTGAATCTCAAGCGCGGCATCGACGCGCCGCAGAGCGGCAGCATGGCCCGGAACGGGCCTGTGCTCAGCCAGCAGATCGGCGCTCAGATCTTCATGGACGCATACGCCATGATGTGCCCGGGAGATCCGGAGCAGGCCAACCGGCTTGTCCGGGCCTGTGCGTCGGTCAGCCATGATGGGGTCGCGCTGGATGCGGCCGGTTTTCTGGGCGCGCTGGAAGCGGCGGCCTTTGACGAAAAAAAGCTCGACCGCCTGTTTGACAGCTGCGCGCGGTATATCCGGACGGATCAGCTGCGTGCGCTGGTCAATGACGTGCGCACCATCTGTGCGGCAGAGCATGACTGGCGGAAGGTGCGGACAGTGCTTGACAGCCGGTACGGCTATCATCTGTATCCCGGCCCGTGCCACATGATCCCGAACCATGCGATGGTGCTCGCGGCCATCCTCTGCGCGGGCGACAGCTTTGCGGAGTCGGTCAAGATCGGCGCCTCCGCCGCATGGGATACGGACTGTAATGCCGGCAACGTCGGCTGCTTCAACGGGATCCGGCTGGGGCTGGATGCGATCAGCGAGGGACCGGACTTCCGGGGACCTGTCGCGGATCGTCTGCTGGTGATCACATCCGATGGAGGAGAGGGCCTGACCGACGCAGTGCGGGAAACGAGAAAAATCGTCCGGGCTGCAGCGAAGACGCGCGGAACGGACGATGCCGGCCCGGCGGCGCGCTTTGCCTTTGAGTATCCCGGCAGCGTGCAGGGCTTCATGCCGTGCCCGTATGTGGAGCATCCGAAGTGCCCGGTGCAGGTCACCAATGGGAGCGAGACCGGAGCCGGTCCCGGCCTGCTGATCCGTGTGCAGACGCTGGCAGAAGGCGCAAACGCTTTCGTCAGTACGGCGACGTTCCTGGATATCAAGGAAGAATACCGCAATTATGAGACGTATCACAGCCCGACGCTTTATAGCGGACAGACCGTTACCGTCTGCGTGCGCAGCCTGTCCGGGCCGGGCGCATCGATCCGGCCGTACGTGTGGTATGCGGACAGGGATAACCGGCTGCAGAAAACGGAAGGCGCATGGACCGCGCTGACGGACGATGAAGCAAGCATTGCATGGACGATCCCGGATAACGGCGGGCTGCCGGTCCTGCGGTTTGGGTTGGAGCTGCAGGCGGGAAAGCGCTTTGCCGGCGACATCCTCGTCACGTCTGTTGATTGGAGCAATACGCCGCTGCGGATCGAGCAGAAGGGCGTTATGATGCGGGATATGTGGGATCTGAACCCATTCTGGGCGAAGATGTTCGTCGCCAGTGCCCGGAATTTTGCACCGAATCTGAATTGTACGTATTGCATCAGCCACGACGAGCCGGGCGGTCTGGCGACGCTCGGCACGCACGATTTTACAGACTACACGGTTTCGTCCAGACTGAAGTTCAGCCTGCATGACTGCGGCGGCCTGGTCGCGCGCGCATGCGGCCACCGGCGATATTATGCAGCGGCATGCTCCGGCGGAGATACCTTCCAGATCATCTGCCGCTTTGACGATGAACAGCGCGTGCTGGCTGAGGCAAAGGTACAGTATGAGCAGTTTGTATCGTATCCGATCCGCCTGTGCGTCAAAGGGAACGAGCTTCACGCACAGTTCGGCAGCTGCGTATTGACAGCGCGGGACGAAAAAGCGCAGTTGCCCAATGGCGGCGCCGGCTTCTTCGTCGACAGCGGCGCGGTATTTATCGATGGGTTCCTGCTTACACGGGAGGAATAAAACAAAAATGGAATATGTGATTGCAACGACGGTCTCTACAGACCGGATCTATCTGCCGGATGGTACGGTTATTGACGCGCAGCCCGGCAGCGCCGGATTCTATGCACTGGCGGGTGTGCGCGTGTTTACCGATCAGGTGACGATATGCGGCGGCATCGGCCCGGAATATCTTGCGCGCCACGGCGCGTGGTACGCCAGGAACGGTGTGAGCACCGAGGGGCTGGTCCAGCGCTCGGATGTGACGCCGACCACCGTGATCCACTATTTCCCGGACGGCTCCCGGACAGATGAACCCAATGTGGGGCTGGAGCAGTTCCGGGCGCTTGACCCGTCGCCGGAGGAGGTCTTCCGCTGCTGCGACCGGAAAACGAAAGGCGTATATGTATTCAAGGCGCTCGAACGCGATTATCTGGACGCGCTGATCGGCGGCCGGCTGCGCTTCGGCTATAAACTGATGTGGGAGATCTCGGAGGATGCCTGCCGGAAGGAAAACGTGGACGTCATAGAATCCTATCTCAAGGATATCGATGTTTTTTCCATCAACCGCCACGAGGCCATGCTGCTTTACGGCCTGGATGACGAGGCGGAATGTGAAAGGCGCCTGGCTGCGGCGTCGCCGAACTGGGTGTTTTTCCGGCGCGGAAAGGATGGCGCCCATATGCTGGCCAAGGGGGTCAGCTATGATTGCCCGAGTCTGAAGGGGATCTCTGTAGTGGATACGACCGGCGGCGGCAACAGCTCCTCCGGCGCGGTGCTGTACGCCTGCTGCGAGGGGTACGCACCGAAAATGGCGGGCTGTATGGGCTCTGCAGCAGCTGCTGCGATCCTTGCGCAGTACGGCGTTCCGGCACAATACACACAGGCCATGCGGCAGACAGCCATGAAGCAGGCGCAGAGCCTGTGCGATGAGGATAAATAAAAGGAGACGATACAATGTCAGAACGTGAAAATGCAATGGTGCAGCAGGCGCTAAGTGTTCCACAGCTTCTGCAGCAGGTTTATCCGGATCTGGAGCATCAGGTACGGTATGTGCTCACAACACCGCAGATCTACTCCGTAAAGAAAATTGTCCTGACAAGCTGCGGTGACGGATATGCAGCCTGTCTTGCGGCCAAGCGTGCCTTTGAACGCTTTGTGCAGATCCCGATCGATGTCGTTGAGCCGCTGACGCTTTCGAGCTATTATCAGATGAAATGGGTCGGAGAATCGCCGTGCGATCCTCTGGTGATCGCGCTCAGCAGCTCCGGCCGCGTCACGCGTGTTGTGGAGGCCGTGCAGAGAATGCGCGCGCATAACGCTCTGACGATCGCGGTGACCTCTGATCCGCAGTCTCCGCTCGGGCAGGCGGCGGAAAAACATATCGTTCCGTCGATCCCGCCGTTTGTATCCTCGCCTGGCGTCCGGAGCTATGCTGTGCTGCAGATGATCGTATATCTGATGGCCATCCGGATGGGTGAGGTCCGGCTCAAATATACGATGGACCAGGCAAATCTGTACCGCAAAGAGCTGCTGCAGCTGCCGGAGCGATTCCTGGCAGATGCGGACCAGGTGCAGGCGCTTGCCATGCGTACAGCAGAGCTGTTCAAGGATGCGCAGAGCGCAGAAATGATCGGCTGCGGCGCAGATTTCGGCCCGGCATGGTACGCGCACGCAAAGATGTATGAGGCAGTCGGTCTGCCGGCTACGATGCTCGACAGCGAGACCTGGTTCCATATCAATTATTTTGTGCGGGACGTCGGCCGGACGCTCACCATGGTGTTTGCATCAAAGGCGAATGAGGCGGCCAGCCGGACAAGAGAGGTCGTAACGCGACTGAATCAGATGGAGCGGACCTTTGTCCTGATCACGGATGACGATACCCTGCAGGCGCCGCTGCGGTTCCTGCTGCCGGAGTCTGCATCCGGCCTGTTCCATGCGATGGATGCGCATCTGGCTGCGGCAATGATCGCAGGCGATCTTGCGCAGCTGCGCGGCGAGACCTACAGCCGCGGCTTTGCGGGGATCTGGCAGGAGCAGGAAGGCATGTATTCTACAACCGTTTCTGATGCAATTATGGCGGATTAAGGAGGTTCAGGGTAATGGTAAACAGAATCCAGTTCCGGACGGAAAAAGACGGTGTGTTTTCTCTGACAGACCAGATCAAGGCCTGTGTGGAGGCTTCCGGTGTGCAGTCGGGCCTTCTGTGCGCCTTTGTGACGCATACAACGGCGGCGCTGACTGTAAACTCCTTCTGGGATCCGCTTGGACATGAGGATATTCAGGATGAGATCCGGCGGCTGATCCCGACACGCGTGGATTTCAAGCACCAGCATGATACGCCGGAGGATGCGGCAGGACATGTAAAAAGCACGCTGATCGGGCCGTCTCTGACATTTATTATTGAAGACGGGAAGCTCTTGCTCGGGCATTCCCAGGGGATCTATTTCCTGGAGTTTGACGGCCCGCGCAACCGGGAGTGCTATGTGAAGATCCTTGCTGAAACGTGAGGCACGATCATGAAAAAAAGTGAACAGATCCGCAGCAAACCCTCGATCCAGCTGATGCAGGAGCGGTATGAGTACTGGAGCCGCGTGCCATATCCGGGACTTGTGATCGATCATCGGCCCGCCATTACGCAGGTGGATATCTCGCAGTTCGGCGACTATCTGATCTATCTGGTACGCGACCCGCTGGGCGCATATGGGAAAGACCCGGCTGAACGGATGGCGGAAAAGCTGGAGCGCGCCGTCTGTATTGGAAATTCCGGTATGTTTCTGAGCTATACCGGCTATTACAAGGGCGCAAAGATCACCTGCGTGAGCGGCGGCAGCGGCTGCCCGGAGGTGGAGCTTGCGATCAACGATTTCATGGAATATACCGACTGCACAACGTTCCTGCGTGTCGGGACGTCCGGCGGCGTGGCAGAGAAGGTCCGGGTAGGCGATTGTGTGATCACGACCGGCGTGTTCCGCGAGGACGGGACCTCCCGCGCCTATATTGCCGACGGCTTTCCGGCGTATTGCCATTACGAGGTCGTTACAGCGATGGTGCAGGCAGCGGAACGGCGTGGGATCGCCTATAAGCTGGGCGTGACGGCCTGTATGGACAGCGATTTTGTCGGCAATGGCCGTCCGTCGGCGGCTATCTGCAGCCGGATAACATCAATAAGCTTGGCATCTACAACCGTGCGGGCGTATTGAATACGGACCGTGAATCGTCCATCATCGTTACCATGTGCAATCTCTTTGAGCGCCGCGGCGGTGCGGTCTTCAATGTAACGGACAATCTGATCTCCGGAGAAAAGTTCCGCGAGGGAGCTGGAACGGACAGCGCGATCGATCTTGCGCTGGAGGGGATCGCGGTCCTGCATGAAATGGATCTGAAAAAAGCTACGGCAAATAAAGAAAACTGGTATCCCGATCTGCAGGGATAGACAAGAAAGGAACAGAACTATGAGCGAGAAAAGGAAGATCATTCTGGACTGCGATCCCGGTACGGATGATTCTGTATGCATTATCATGGCACTGACGCATCCTGACGTACAGTTGCTTGGCATCACCACGGAGAGCGGAAACCTGACTTCGGATAAGACCTCGGCCAATGCGCTGCGGATCCTGGAATATATGGATCGGGGCGATATTCCTGTGGCGAAGGGCATGATGCACCCGCTGTACCGCGAGTATCCAAAGGATCCGTACAGCCACGGTGCTGACGGATTGGGCAATCACTTTTTCCCGGAGCCGAAGCTGAAAACGGTCGATATGTCCGCGGCGCAGATGATCGCGGAGCTTGTAAAAAAGAACCCCGGCGAGGTGACGCTGGTATGTACGTCCTGCCTGACGAACGTCGCACTTGCATTCATGACCTTCCCGGAGATCGTACCGATGGTCAAAGAGATCTACCATATTGGCGGCGCATATGGCATTACCGAATATGCCTTCCGCAACGCGACCGGAGATAATCCCATGAGCGAGTGGAATATCTTTGTCGATCCCGAAGCGGCGAAGATCGTTTATGAATCCGGCGTACCGCTGGTCTCAATCGGCCTGGATATCGCCTTTAACCCGGATGCTGTCAATATTTCCGAGCAGACGATCGGGAAGCTGAAGCAGCTGCACAACAAGCAGGCGAAATATGCGCTGGAGATCATCGAGTATATTGACGGCAACAATTCCATTGAGGATCAGGGGATCTTCATCAATGGGCCGATCGATACAACAGCGATGTGCTGCTTCCTGAATCCTGCGATCATGACGGATGTACGCAAGATCCACGTTGCCATCGACTGCGGCGGCCCGCTGACGTGCGGTATGACGCTCTGGGATCGTCGCGACCATTTCCGCTGGGAACATCTGCCGGAGATCCGCACCGTGTTTGCCATCGACGGTCAGCTGTATCAGCAGACATTCTACGAAGCGCTTGGCGGAAAGGCGTGAACCATGGACCAGACACCGACGATCCATAACGCTGCACGATGCGGGGAAATCGCCAAAACGGTGCTGATGCCGGGAGATCCGCTGCGCGCAAAGTATATTGCGGAGACCTTTCTGGAGTCTGCGCGCCTGATCAGCGAGATCCGCGGGATCTGCTGTTATACCGGCAGCTATCAGGGCACGCCGGTATCGGTGATGGCAAGCGGCATGGGAGCGGGCTCCATGAGCATTTACTCCTATGAGATGTTCCATTTTTATGACGTGGATGCGATCATCCGCGTGGGCTCAGCCGGTGGACTGCATCCGAGTCTGCATCTGCGGGATGTTGTCGCAGTGATGGCAGCTTCGACAGATTCCGGCTACGCGGCCCATTTCGGACTGCCCGGGACGCTGGCACCATGCGCAGACTACGCGCTGATCGCGTGTGCAGACTGGTATGCCGGAGAAAACGGGATCCGGCTGCGTGTGGGGCCTGTCGTCAGTGGAGAAGGCTTCTATTATGATCCTGCCTGGTTCAAAAAATGGACCGAAATGGGGATGCTTGCCGTAGAAATGGAATCGGCCGCGCTCTATATGAACGCAATGGAGGCCGGCAAACGCGCGTTGGCACTCTGTACGGTCTCGGATCTCATGTTCTCAGGCGAGGCCTGCACGACGCTTGAGCGGCAGCAGAGCTTCGACGATATGATCCGCATGGCGCTGGAGATCGCACGCGAACAGGGCTGACCACGGGCCCTCCGGCGGCGGACCACCGGTACAAATGCTCCCTCGGCCGCAACCCAAAAACAGCTGATTTCATCGTGAAATCAGCTGTTTTTCTGTGATTTTTACGTAATGATACAATCCGGCAAGAGCAAATACGGTAAAGATTTCCAGGGCCGTTTGAAGTGAGCCGTCCGGCGTTAAACGGGAGGATATTCTGTTGGTCGGACGGCGATTGGAGATAGAAATTGATGGGCAGCCGCGCTTGGATGCTGTCGCGGAAGGATCAGGGATTTCTTGAAGCGAAAAGAAAGTCCGGCAGAAAACAAGTCCGAAAATGTCATCTAAAAAAACCATTGTGAATAAATCCGGGGCGGTCAAACTGGACATAGCGACAGAAAACACAGAAAACGTTTCCTACGTGTTGACAATGCGGATTTCTCGAATAGAATAAGTAAAAGAAAGTGTTTTTGTTTGAAAAAATCGCTGCATTTTATTTGTTTACGCTAAGACGGGATGAAAGCGCATCGATTTCCTTATTTTATACGAGCGAGAACCGGTATCTGGCAGAAAACGTTTTCACAAAAAGCAGGAGGCACGTATGGCAGTATCGATCCGGGATGTCGCCAACCACGCTGGCGTTTCGATCGCGACAGTATCACGCGTTCTGAATAACACCGATTATCCGGTTTCCGATGCTGTAAGGCATCAGGTCCTCAAAAGTGCACAGGAGCTGGAATACGTCCCAAACCACTCGGCGCGTAATCTCCGGAAGCGGGAAGGAAACGGACTGGCGCTGATCGTCCGGAATATCGGCAACCCGTATTATCTCCCGATCGTGCGCGGCGTGACAGAGACTGCACTGAAATATGGCAGCCTTGCAATGGTCTTTAATTCCATGCAGGATACGCTTCTGGAAAAACGGTTTTATCAGCGGCTGCAGGAGTGGCAGCTGAGCGGCGTGCTCATTGGCGGCGGCGGATACCGGACGAGCGAGCATGATTCCGTCCGCCGTATGATCTGCTCCCTGCAGAGCATGGGACTGAAAACGATCGCTCTTGCGCCGCAGGACATGAAAATGCCGATGGTCGCCATTGACAATTTCAACGCCGGACGCGAGATCACGTATTACCTGATCCGGCATGGTCACCGACGGATCGCATTCATTGGCGGCTATGTCAATCATATCTCCGATGAAGAACGCCTCATGGGCTACCGCGTCGTGCTTGAAAGTATGGGGATCCCATACGACCTGCGCTATGTTGCCAGGAAAGAATTTTCCTGGCAGGGCGGGTATGATTGCTGTATGCAGCTTTTAAAAAGCGGCGTAAAGTTTACCGCCATATGCTGTTCCAACGACCATCTTGCCTATGGCGCGCTGCGCTGTCTCAATGATATGGGGCTGCGCATCCCACAGGATATGTCGCTGACAGGCATGGGAAATTTCCCGGTCGGTCAGGGATATGGTGTTGGTGTGCAGAGTGACGAGACGAAGCTGGAGCTGACGACGGTCGGATTCCCGCTTTATGAGCTTGGCCGGCGTGCAGTAGAGCTCCTGCTCGCGCAGGAGGAGCTGCCGCAGACTCGTATTCTGCTGCCGGTTGAAGTGATCGAGCGAAGCTCGGTCGCAAGGATCTGAGGTTCTGCCTACGCTGATGTCTGGCCAGATTGGCGCACGGTATAATCAAAAAACAAAGGAGAAACATGAACATGAAGAAACTGATCGCATTATTGCTTGCAGCTGCGCTTCTGCTGGTCGTTTTTGCCGGCTGCAGCGCACAGAAGCAGGAGACGAGTGAACCCGCACAGACAGAATCCACTCCCGCAGCAGCTGAAGAGCCGGCAGAGGCTCCCGCTGAGGATACTGCAGAAGCGTCCTCTGAAGAAGCTGACGTTTCTGCCGCTTCTGCGGAAGACGTCGACTGGCCCAAGCTGATGTCCCTTGGCACGGCAGCTACCGGCGGCGCCTATTATAATGTCGGCGATGCGATCGGCAAGATGCTCGAAAGCCATCTGCCGACCTCCGTTACTGTTGAGATCACTGCCGGTGCTCTGGAAAACCCTGTCCTCATCGACAGCGGCGATCTTGAGATCGGCTTTACCAACGAGCACATCGCTTATGCTGCTGTCAACGGCACCGCGCAGTTTGAAGGCAATCCCATTGCCCTGAACTGTCTTGCAGCGGGTCTGCAGCCCGGCGTTGTCCACTTTGCAGTGCTTGAAGGTTCCGGCATCGAAACGCTCTCTGACCTGAAGGGCAAGACGATCGCTGTCGGCGCACAGGGCAACGGTTCGTTGTCCACGATCACGACGATCTTCACGTACTTTGGTATCACCTGGGATGATTTCACCCCGAGCTATAAGAGCTACTCTGACGGCTGCCAGGCGCTTGTCGACGGAACGGTTGACTGCGCGATCGTCCCGGCTGGCGTCCCCAACTCCTCGATCCAGACGCTTGCCGCCGCCGGCAAGGATTACAAGCTGCTGAGCTGGTCTGACGAAGAGCGCGATGGCTTCCTCGCTGAAAACCCCTTCTATGCTTCCGTTGACCTGCAGCCGGACACCTATGAAGGTCAGGACGAGGTCGTTAAGACCATCGCAACTGCCAACATTATCATTGTCAGCCCGAACATGGATGAAAATGAATCCTACTGGCTCTGCCGCGCACTGTGGGAGAACATCGAAGAGGTCTATGCTGCGATCCCTGCACTGAGAGATTCTCTCACGCTCGAAAATGCAACCAAGACCACCATTGATATCGCTCCTGGCGCTCTGCGCTACTATCAGGAAGTCGGCGCGATCGACTGATCTGATCTCTATGTATCCAAACACCAGCCGGATCTGATGCAGATCCGGCTGGGAAAAGAAAGAGAGAAGGGAGTTGTCGCTGGAATGAATTTGATGAAATATGAACCGGAATTATATAAAGTCAGCGCGGACAAACCAGAAAGGGCAACTGAGTTTTTTGCGAACATTTCAACTCCCGTGCGCGTAGACAGCAAAGAATACGAAAACCAGAAATTGATTACGGACGATCTGGAAATCAGTGAAGCTTTCTCCACCGACGAATATGGAGACATGATGAAAGCCAGAGCCATACGAGAATTTGAACGGTATCTGGATTCCGCGCGTGTATCGCTTGATTTAATGCTTGAAAGGCAGATGAAAGAAGCATGGCAAACATCCAAGAACGCCGCGACAAGACCGGGCGGTTGATCTCCTACTCCATCCGTGTCCATCGCGGGCGGGGGTCGGATGGGAAGCAGTTGAAGCCGTGGACAGCTACGTTCGAGGTTTCACCGACTTGGACGGAAAAGAGCGCAAGAAAAAAGGCCG
>ENA-UONW01002922-UONW01002922.1-human-gut-metagenome-genome-assembly--contig:-CS52-NODE-2922-length-15426-cov-5.678095_pt1 | contig 15426 bp, 16 predicted proteins | sample MGYA00242463_ERZ724010 | MGnify/ENA metagenome assembly ERZ724010 | reverse complement strand
TGCTGCCTGTGGCGAGACGCTTTCTTGCTTCTGAAACAATTCATCCGTAACTTTGCATGCAGATTCAGCTCAAGTACGTTTTGATTTATTTTACAATGTCGTATGCTTCCTTCTGATTTGTTACGTTTCGTGTGACGGACTCGAAGATTGTATCGTGCTTTGGTGCTGTTGAGGCCTATGGTCTGTTAATAAAAAATGGTAAAAGGAAATTTTTGATTTAGGAGGTTTTTTGATGAAAGAAAATTCGAGGATTTTTCTGCTTGTTTTGCTGGGCATGCTTACAGCGTTTGGCCCATTTGTGACTGACATGTACCTTCCGAGTCTGCCTTCGATGGGCGAATATTTCAGCACGTCGTCTTCGATGGTTCAGCTCGGTCTGACAACCAGTATGATTGGATTGGCTGTAGGACAGGTGTTCTTCGGTCCGTTGAGCGACCGTTACGGACGCCGCACTCCGCTGCTTGCCGCCATGTGGCTGTTCTTGGCATCTACGGTGATGTGTCTTTTTTCGCAGAATATTCAGCAGTTCATTGCCTTCCGTCTTATTCAGGGTATGGCCGGTGCCGGCGGCATAGTCATCTCACGTTCTGTTGCGACCGACAAGTATTCTGGGCGTGAACTTGCAAAGATGCTGGCTGTCATAGGTGCCATAAATGGAGTCGCACCTGTTGCCGCTCCTATCATCGGCGGACTTCTCACCGATGCGATAGGTTGGAAAGGCATCTTTTGCGTTCTGCTGGTTCTCGGTGTTCTGCTTCTTGCCGGAAGCATCAGGTTCCGCGAGTCTTTGCCGCGTGAGTCTCGTTCGGTAGCCAAGTGGGCCGATACGTTTCGCAGTTTTGGCGTTGTGCTCCGCGACCGTCAGTACGTATGCTATGTGCTTCAGATGGCTTTCGCTCAGGGAGTGCTGTTCGCAAATATTGCATCTTCTCCTTTCATCATGCAGGAGCATTATGGATTTTCGGCTTTGTCATACAGCCTTTGCTTCGGATTGAATGCAATAATTATAGGTGTTGCAGCGGCGCTGTCTGTCAAATTCCGCCGTCCTGAAAGCTGCACTCTGACAGGATGCTGCGGCATGGCTGTCGTTTCGACAATCCAGTGTGTAGCCATGTCTTCGGGATGTTCGTTTGTGGTTTATGAACTGTTCATGATTTTCCTTCTTTTCTCAATGGGGCTGACCTTCACTTCAACTACGGCTATGGCCATGGAATGCGAGCGTGAGAATTCGGGTACTGCATCGGCACTTCTCGGAGCTGTATGTTTCGCTGCCGGAGGAATCGTTTCGCCGCTTGTCGGCATAGGCAACATCATGTCGTCTACCGGCTTGATATTCATGATATGTTCGTTCTGCTCGTTGGCTTGCATGCTTGTGGCCCTTGGACGCACAGGTACAATGGAATATTTCGCTTTCAGAAAATCATGATAAACATATAGATATTAAACAGCAAGAGCCGGTAGAGTTGTCATTCTGCCGGCTTTTTGTTTTGATGTATGCTTTTATTGATTCTATACTGGCTTTTGCTTGTTGCGCTTTCTGAAAAATTCAATATTTTTTCTTATACTTGCATTATAAAAGTATTGCAGATTAACCTGAATATGATATGCCATGAATAAAAACTTAATTGTAGCGGCTGTTGCTTTGTTCGCAATAGCTATGCCTGCATGTGCGCAAAGCCATGCTGGCAAAGTCCGAAAAGATGTTCCTTTGGATTCAATAAGATTGAGCGACCCTGCTATATTGGCCGATAAGTCGACTTCGATGTATTACATGACCGGTACAGGCGGAAAAATGTGGAAAAGCAAGGATTTGCGCTTGTGGTCGGGACCGTATGACGTGGTTCGTATAGATTCGACGTCGTGGATGGGGGCTCATCCTATGATATGGGCCGCAGAACTGCATGAGTACAAGGGCAAGTATTATTATTTTGCGACATTTACGAACAATGATGTCATAATAGACCGCTACCGTGGAAACGACATACCTCGACGTGCCAGCCATGTGTTGGTGAGTGATGCTCCTGACGGACCTTACGTTATGAAGGGAGATTCGACATATCTGCCTGCCGACAAGCCTACGCTTGATGGCACATTCTGGGTCGACGCCGACGGCAAACCGTATATGGTGTACTGCTACGAATGGTTGCAGAACTTTGACGGCACGATTGAGAAAATCGAGCTGAAGCCCGACCTGAGCGGTTCTGTAGGCGAAGGCAAACTGCTGTTCAGAGCTAGTTCATGCCCGTGGAGCAGGGAGAGCACTAGAGACGGCAGTGTGAAGCCTAACATGGTGACGGATGGACCGTATCTGTTCCGTACAGGCACAGGACGTCTCGGCATGATATGGACAAGCTGGATAGGCAATGTCTATACGCAGGGAGTGGCTTACTCGGAAAGCGGTACGCTGGACGGCCCGTGGGTGCACGAGAAGAATCCTGTGACTCCGCCGAACTTCGGACACGGCATGCTGTTCCGTACGCTCGACGGCAAGTGGCTGATGTCGGTGCACAGCCATAAGAATATCAATGGATATTATTTGCGTGTCCCGCATTTGTTTGAGGTGGATTTTTCTGGTGACAAACTGATTGTCGGCAATGAATATCGTCCATGAACGCAATCATGATTTCAGACAGCTAAACCTTCTAGATATGAAAATAAAAATCTTGATTTCTGCTTTGTCAGCCGTATTTTCTTTGGGCTGTATGGCACAGAATAAAACATATTTTGTTTCGCAGACAGGCGATGACAATTCGAGCGGACTTTCGCGGGCTGAAGCTTGGCGGACCCTTGACAAAGTTAATGGACATGTATTCATGCCTGGTGACAGCATACTGTTGGAAAAAGGTGGAGTATGGTACGGACAGCTTAAGCTGCAAGGCTCTGGCTGCAAAGATAATCCTATTGTTCTTTCTTCTTATGGAAAAGCATCGGGAGAACGTCCTGTCATAAATATAGGTGATGCGGAAGGTGCTGGCATAACCCTACGTGATGTATCTTGGTGGGAAATCGACGGCATGGACGTTACCAGCGGTGCACCTCCTAAACTCGGTATCGGGCGCCAGGGCATAGTGGCAAAGGCCAGTGCGTATGGTGTGGATATGAGGCATATTGTTGTCAGAAACTGTCATATACACGACATTTGGGGACAAATGGGTGGCGATACTGAGTATACTGGTTATTTGAGCTGTGCCATACTTGTACATTTCGTAGACGGCAGAAATGAGAATGAAGGTGTCAGGAAGAGTTCTATAAACGATATACTGATAGAGAACAACCGTATAGAGCGTTTCGATAAATGCGGTATTATCAGCTGGGGAGCAAGAGATAATGTCGTTGTCCGCAGAAACTATATTGAAAATACTGGAGGTGACGGAATTTTTGTTAATGGAACATACCGGGGGCTCATCGAGTTCAATGAAGTACGCGAATCGTGTGTACGTTCTGGACATCCCGACCTGCCTGGCAGTGAAGGCTGGTGGCCTCATACGGCTGCTGTGTGGATTCAGGACGCAGAGGAAACCGTCATGCAGTTCAACGAGGTGTACGATACCGGACGTGAAAAGTTCAACGGCGACGGCTTTGCATATGATTTCGATTTCAACTGCAACCGATGTGTGGCACAATACAACTACAGTAGGAACAATCACGGATTAATGCTTCTCATGTATAATATATCTGGAAATATAACTCGATATAATATCAGCCAAAACGACAAGACACATCTAGTGCAAGTGCAGGGACCGTTGTCTGAAGGAAATGTGTTCTACAATAATGTTTTTTATCTTGACAGAAACACTGGAGATATTGATTTCTTTTGTGGCAATGATAATGAGAAACGTCCGGAGAACTTAGGTGCTGTATTCTATAATAATATATTCTATGCCACAGGACAAGGACGTTTCCGCACGGTCTACTCTCATGGACCTACTGAAAGCAGAAAGTATGAAGAAAATATACGTCCTAAATTGCCGTCTGGAACATTGTTCCGCCGCAACTGTTATTTCGGCCCATGGAAAAACGGCATCCCAGATGATCCTGAGGCTCTCTGTGCCGACCCGTTGTTTGTTGCACCGGGTACTGGTGGCAATGGATTGAAGACTTTGGGCGGATATAAGTTACGCAAGGCTTCTCCATGTATAGATGCAGGCAAATTTATACCGGAAAATGGAGGACGAGATTTTTATGGCAATCTAGTCAATGATGTGGCACCGGATATAGGTGTGTTTGAGATGGACGGAACAGAAGCTTTCTCTATAGGGGCCGACAGTGTGGAGATGGGGCGTAAAGCTCGTGCCGTCTCTGATTTGATATGGGCCAGACTCGTGTTCCCTGATGAAGCCGTATGGACAGACGACGACGGTGGCGTAGTGATGAATCTGCGCGAGGCTTTGCCTGATTCCATTTTAGGCACTATGTCTTTTGTCGGTCGTGACGGCAGAACAGTATTTAAGTCTGATCTTGCTCAAAAGACAAAACGCCAGCATCTGAAGATGGACATCAACGGCAGGGAAGATGATTTTGCGGAGAGCCGTATAAGAATCAGACTCGAAAAAGACGGGCTGGCTGAAGAGTGGGACATACCGTGTAAAAGGTCTTAATGTTGCCTGACGTACTATTTTTTAGATGATGATGGGTAATGATAGAATTGTCGAACTGTATCGTGGAGAGCTTTGGGAATGCCAATTGCTGGAAACGGTTTTGAAGGATGAGGGTATAGATTGTTTTCTTACAAACACGGTATCTAGTTGTTATGCTCCTATTATCGTGTCGGCTTCGTTGGTCAAGGTTATGGTATTCGAGTCGGACGTTTCTAAAGGACATGAGATTCTTGAGCAATTCAAGAAAAATTGCGGTACGACGTGAGCTGTGTGTTTGCATTATAAGCTCTTGTTTATTAGCTGAGATGCATTTATACGGTTTGCTTATAATTTGTTATTAATGTTTTTGCGTATGTTTAAAAGAATTCCGAAGCAATATTTAATGGCAACCTGCGTAATAATCGCAATAGCCATGTCTGTTCTTGATGGAACGATTACAAATGTTGCACTTCCTTCGTTGACGAAGGAGTTTAATGTGACGCCTGATACGTCAATTTGGATTGTCAATGCGTATCAGATGGTAATAATGATGTTTTTGCTCATTTCTGCATCGCTTGGAGATATAATAGGCTATAAGAAAGTTTTTCTCACCGGTGTCTCTGTTTTTACTCTGGCATCGGCTCTTTGTGTCTGTTCTGTGAATTTCCCGATGCTTATTATTTCGCGTATTCTGCAAGGCCTGGGGGCTGCTAGTGTTATGGGCGTGAACACGGCTTTGATACGTCTCATATATCCGCCGAGGATTCTTGGGCGAGGTATGAGCGTGAATGCTATGGCTGTGGCTGTCAGTACAGCGGCAGGACCTACTGTTGCAGGATTTATTCTTTCTAAACTTTCGTGGCACTGGCTTTTTGCAATAAATATACCTTTGGGAATTGTGGCTTTCTGGTTGGGCAGACGTCTGCTGCCTCCTAATCCGCAGGTGAGCGAGCACAAGATTGATAGGTGGAGCTGTGTGGGCAATGCACTTACGTTCGGATGTATGATTTATTCTCTTGAGGGCATTGCACATCATGAACAGCGTTGGACAGTCTTTTTATCATTCATCGGTTTTATTTTAATAGGATGGTTTTATCTTCGACGTCAATTGTATGCTGCAAAGCACCGCATGACGCCGATGCTTCCTGTAGATCTTTTGCGAATACCGATTTTCGCGCTTTCGATACTTACTTCTATAAGTTCTTTTATGGCGCAGATGCTTGCAATGGTCTCATTGCCGTTCTTTCTGCAGGACACTATGAACTTCAGTCCTATAGAGACGGGACTGCTGATTACTCCATGGCCTTTGGCCACGCTAGTGGCCGCACCGCTTGCCGGACGTTTGGTTGAACATGTTCATCCAGGCATACTCGGAGCTGTCGGCATGAGCCTGTTTTCTTGTGGACTGTTTCTTTTGTATTTTATTCCTGAGGGAGCAACGGTTTATGACATCTTCTGGCGCATAATGTTTTGTGGTGCCGGTTTCGGCCTGTTTCAGACACCAAACAATTTGACTATTGTTTCTTCGGCACCTGTCAACCGCAGCGGCGGCGCGAGCGGTATGTTGGGTATGGCACGTCTGATAGGACAAACTGTCGGAACGACTGGAGTTGCAATTGTATTTTCACTTATACCGCATACGACAGGTTCGCGCTATTGCCTGCTGACCGGAGCTTCTATTGCTCTTCTTGCTGTGATATTCAGTTTTTCAAGGGTTTCTCAACAGTTTGTAAATCCACGCAACAAGGTCGGTGAAGGAAATAAATGATTGCTCCGATTTTGGATTTTACAGAGAGGTATAACTACGAGTAGGTGATTGTAATCTTATAACTTGCTGAAATATATGGAACCTGCATTTGATATATCTGTTTGGACGGAACGTTTTAAGGATAAGTTGATTTCGCTTTTCGGCTCGCGCCTGTTATTCTTTGGTCTTCAGGGCAGTTACGGACGTGGTGAACAGACTCCTGAAAGCGATATAGATGTTGTAGTGATATTGGATGCGGTCAGTTTCGACGACTTGAAAGTCTACAGGGATATGATTGACGATATGGAATGCAGTGAACTTATCTGCGGTTTTGTTTCCGGTAAGGCTGAATTGCTAAATTGGGAAAAATCAGATTTGCTCAGTCTTATTGTTGACACTATTCCTATTGTCGGCAGTTTGGACAATCTGCGCAGTTTTATTTCCGATGAAGATATTAGTCGGGCAGTCCTTTCCGGTGCATGCAATATCTATCATGCATGTTCGCATAATTTTCTGCATGCTCGTTCTTTCGATGCCTTGGCAGGCCTGTATAAAATGGCACGTTTTACAGTAAGGATAAAATATCTGAAGACCACAGGAACTTATATTCCTTCTATGGCTGTCCTCGAAGAAGCTGTTTCGGTTCCGGATAAAACAATAATGCTTATCGCTGGAAATATAAAGAATGAAGATGATGCAGAATCGTTTGACCGTCTCAGTCGTGTTCTTATAGAGTGGGCCAGTGGTATTATAAAGGTTTATGGTCAGTCTATAAGATTTTTGTCTGAAAGCAAAATGAACTTATTGGAATGTTCTCAATTTGAACATTTGGTTGTTGATGGGCATGTTTTAAATGTCGGAAGATGTGACGTCAAGTTAAAGAAATGGGACGGAGCAACGATAAGTAATACATTCGGCGGTAAAACTCTGATTGATAATGGAGGAAAACCTTTATTCGCAGAGTTGGCAGTCGTTGACTGGTTCATGAAGCATGGTTGGAACGCACGATGGGTGTGTACATATGGCAGGAACAGAATGAATCCATTATTTTTGACCGCATGGGAGGATTGTTCAATAAAAGAGCAAAAGTCTTTTCCTATTACGGATGATAAAATAAGTAGTATTATGATTAGCATTGCGCAAATAAATGGGAATAGTTTTAGCGGGTGCTGGGATGTAATTGCTTGGAAAGATGATTCCATCATTTTTGCTGAATGTAAAAAGTATAAGGCTGACAAAATTCGCGACACACAAATAAAATGGTTAAAGTCCGCGCTCAAATATGGCTTGCATGAAGACAATTTTAGAATAATCCAGTGGAAAGTAGACTGACAGTCTTATTTTTTAAGATTCATCGTGTAATATGACTTTTTATGATGCCTAATTTCCTTAAAACTGCAAACGGAAATGGAATATATAAAAATTTATTCTTACTTCCGCTTGCTGTATGAATATGGTTTATAAATGTGAATATTCTTATTCACTGTTTATGTTGACAATCCTTCTTATGCCGGTTCTATGCTCATCGTCTGCATCTGTTTCTTTGTCGTTCCGAACTTTTTGCCGTATTGGGTCCAATACACTGTTGCGGCAAGCTTGAACAGTTGCTTTGTCAGTGGCATGGTGGCGCTGATTCTTGTGTATTTCCTTGTTCCGACAGATTTTGCCAGCTTGCGTATGTTCCTTCTTGCGATGAAACTGAACGGCGTGTCCAGAATGGCTTCGCCGCTTCCCAGCATCAGCACGGAGCCGACTGTATAGCTGTTTTCCTTGCAGAAAAGTTGCATCATCCTTATTGCCGTTTCGTTCTGTTCGTGCTCTAAGAAACCGCAGTTTATGAGTATGGATATCGTTGGCCTGTGTGCCGGCGGATTGTTTTCAAGAGTCTTTAGAAATTCTAAGAATCCGGACGGCAGTGCATCGGCATAGAGAGGAAATACAAACAATACGTCTGTATGGTTCTCCATTTCTGTGCACAGTTCTTTATGGTTGCTTTTTGTGAGATTGAAGTACGATGTTTCGGCATCGCAGTACTTCATGAATATTTGTGCATAGCGTTTTGAATTGGATTTAGGCGCTCTTGGACTGCCGTTTATAATCATGATTTTTCCCATTGTTCAATAATCTTTTCGACCGTGCTTTCAAGCATCGGTTCAGTTGTAAAAATAATTTCATGCTCAGCGAAACTCATATTGATGGCATTTCTTGCCACCAGTTGTCTGAATATATCTTTCTCTTCGTCGGATATGTTTCCGTATGCAACTATGGTTGCACGCTTCATTGCAACGTTGCGCTGGACGTGGTGCGTCTCTCCCTTGTGTATACGTATGAATGCCTGCTGTACCGGTATGGCACGCTCGAGCATGGTCTTCATTGTAGTGTCGTAGCCTCCATATTTCAAACGGCTGACGTAGAGCACACGGTCGCTTGCCGCAATTAAAGGATATACCTTGGTGGCATCATCGCGTATCACACATTTTCCAGGTGTTTTTGTCCAGCATCCGAAGCATCCCATGCAGTTTGCAATCTTTAGGGATGACAAGTCGATGTATCTGACTTCGTCCTTGTTGGAAATTGTCAGGTTCAAGGGTTTGTCACTCATTATCAGTTTCATACTTTCAGTGCTTTGATTGTTATCCTAATTATTTATATAGCTTATAGCTTTTGTCTTCTTTATACCGGTGTAAATATATGATTTCCGTATGTCAACATGTTGAAAATAAAACGTATAATAATGAAAAATTTTTTTATGTTGACATTTTTCATGTCATTTTCAGACTTCGTGTATTGTTCCTGTATTAAGTGTGAATGTTACTGATTTAATATTTGTATGCAGATTTAGTGTAACATTTGTGTGGTGTATACTGTATTTAAAATGTTCTGTTTGTAGTAGATGAATGTGGCACGTGTATGAGACTTCATGCACGCGAAATAACAGGGTATTGATTTTTTTAATAGCAGAACGCAGTTTTCATCTGCGTTCCATGTGTGTTCTACACAGATTAGTTCTTTTGAAAAATGAACTTTATTGCTTGTTGGTGTTGTTGAGTATGACAAGAGCACCAATCACTCCGGGCACCCATCCGGCAAGCGTAAGTATCGTCACAATGACCACTGAGCCGCATCCTTTGTCGATGACGGCCAGTGGTGGAAATATTATTGAAAGTATAACTCTGAATATTGACATGTAGTTCTTCTGTGTTATTGTATGTATACTTATATTAAAGGTCTATGTCGAGTTCGACAGGGCAGTGGTCCGAACCGAAAATCTCTGTATGAATCTTGGCGTCCTTGAGCTTCTCGGCAAGGCGTTCCGAAGCAAGGAAATAGTCGATGCGCCACCCTGCGTTTTTCTCTCTGGCCTTGAAGCGGTACGACCACCAAGAGTATATGCTGGTCATGTCGGGATAGAAGTATCTGAATGTGTCAATGAAACCGGCATCGAGCAGTGTCTGGAATTTTTCCCTTTCCTGGTCGGTGAATCCTGCGTTCATGCGGTTGGTCTTCGGGTTCTTCAGGTCTATCTCCTTGTGTGCCACGTTTAGGTCGCCGCACACGAGTACCGGTTTTCTGCTGTCGAGGTCCTTGAGAAAAGCTCTGAAGTCATCCTCCCATGCCATGCGGTAGTCAAGACGCTTGAGTCCGTCCTGGGAGTTAGGCGTATAGACGGTGACAAGGTAGAAGTTGTCCATTTCTAGAGTGATGATGCGTCCTTCGCGGTCGTGGTCGTCAATGCCCATGCCGAGATTGACATTGAGCGGTTCCTTGCGCGTGAATATGGCTGTGCCGGAATATCCTTTCTTTTCGGCGTAGTTCCAATATGACTTGTATCCATCAAATTCCAGGTCAAGCTGTCCTGCCTGCATCTTTGTTTCCTGCAGGCAGAAGAAATCTGCATCGAGAGTGCGGAATGCTTCCCCGAATCCTTTATCGTTGCATGCTCTGAGTCCGTTGACGTTCCATGATATGAGTTTCATAATCTTTTGTATATGTTCGTTTTATGTTTTGCAATTGCGGCATGGCCGCATTTTTATCCATTTTTTGTGCACGCACATGCCAAGGCTTCGCGTTGCCGACGGGTAAACTTATTGGTTACCTCTTCATATGAATGATCTATAAGTTAAAGTATAAGTTTGTCAGGCACATCGCTGGTCAGAAATACCTGATTCCAATATTTCTTGTTGAAATGATATGCACTTTCTACACCTGAATATCTGTCCCTGAGATCAAGCGCGCGGTCGGGATTGCATTTCATGCAGACGCGGTCCGGGGCATTCAGGTTTATGAGCAGAAACATCCTGTCGACAACCTTGAATACCAGATTGTCTTCATCAAATGGGAAGCACTCGTGCACTGCTCGTTTTTTAAGGCAATATTCCCTGATGGTCTCTATATCCATTTTTCTCAGAATGTTTGATAAATGCAAATATAGCAGAAATTCGTACTTCTTTGCGGATAAATTAAGCTATATTAGCACTGTAAAAACAAAAACTTTATGTTATGAGTTTGAATATAGATGACATTCATCCGCAGATTCTCAATGTCGGCTTGGCCAAGCATATTGCCGACTGGAATTGGAAAAATGTCAACAGTTCGTTTGCACGCCTTTACTACATCGTCGACGGTTCAGCCAAGATTGTGATGCCTGACGGAACCCATGAGCTCTATCCTGGATGCATGTATTTTGTGCCGGCTTTCACCGAGCACAGCTATATATGCGATTCGCGTTTCACACACTATTATATACATATTTATGAAGATTTGGATTCGAAGGCTAATTTGTTTGAGGATTGGTCTTTCCCGTTCGAGATAAAGGCTGAGGGCTTTGAAGAGAGTCTGTTTGCACGTCTTTGTTCAATCAATCCTGACATGAATCTGGTAAAATCCGATCCTTCGACCTATGACAATAATTCCACTCTCATACGCAATCTTTCGCGCAGCAATCATGTTCCGTCATATATAAGACTTGAGACGCGCGGTATAATACTTCAGCTCCTGTCTTTTTTTGTCAGGCATGCTGTTCCGAAGATTGACGTGAAGGACGACCGCATACGCAACGTCATCGGTTATATAAGGACTCATCTTGCAGATACAATTAATCTCGACGAGATGGTCGACGGCCTATGCTTGTCAAAAGATTACTTCATAAGGCTATTCAAGCAGGAAACGGGGGTGACGCCTATGAAATACATCAATCAGAAGAAAATTGAACGTGCGCAGCTTATTCTTGCAACGAAGGATATGTCTGTGAAAAACGTGGCGCTTTTTCTTGGTTTCGAAGACTTTTCGTATTTCAACCGTGTTTTCAAGAAAGCAACAGGGATTACTCCAAATGATTACCGCAAGCGTCTGATGCAGGATGGTCAAGGGTGAAAAACATATTCTTCTGAGCGCCTGCATATATTTATACGGATGCTCAAAATAAAATTTGCGAGCGCCCGTAAGTAAAACAAGACGGCTGTACCGTAAATATGCGGTACAGCCGTCTTTGTTGAATCTATCGGTGTATATGGAATATGTTTCAATGCCCGATTTTAACAAGTATACGGAAAATCTTTCCAGGATTTTCATCCCATTTTTTCAGCATTTCTCCTGCCTGTTCCATCTTGGCTACGTGAGATATTAGTTTGTCTGTCGGGCATGTGCCCCTTTTCAGAAATCTTATTACAGCCTTGAAGTCCGCCGGCAGTGCGTTTCTTGAACCGCGTATGTCAAGTTCCTTCTGTACGAACAGTTTTGTCTGAAACGATGTCTCGTCCTTTGCATAGCCTATGCATACGACACGGCCGGTGAATCCGACTTCGTTCACAGCTGTCTGATAGGTCTGCGGCGAACCTACGGCTTCGATAATGACATCAGGACCATAGCCTTCTGTTATTTCTTGTAGTTTGGCGTGGAGGTCTTCTGTTTTTGAATTGATGGTGTGCGACGCTCCCATGAGTCGTGCTATTTCCAGCTTTTCGTCGTCCACGTCAACTGCAATAACACTTGCTCCTCTTTGAGATGCGCGGGCAACGGCTCCAAGACCTACCATTCCGCATCCGATTACCATGACCGTGTCTATGTCTGTCACACATCCGCGTGCCACGGCATGGAAACCTACGCTCATCGGTTCGATTAGTGCGCAGATGTCTGTCGGCAGGCTGTCGGCTGTGATGACTTTCTGCCATGGCACAACGACGAATTCTGTCATTGTGCCGTCGCGCTGCACTCCAAACGTCTCGTTGTGCTCGCAGGCGTTAGGTCGGCCGTTGCGGCATGAGGCGCATTTTCCGCAGTTGGTATATGGATTGACTGTGACGTTCATTCCCGGAACAAGGTTTTCGGGAACGCCGTCGCCGACGGCTTCGATGGTTGCTCCGACCTCGTGGCCTGGTATGACAGGCATCTTTGCCATCGGATTTTTACCTCTGTATGTGTTGAGGTCTGAACCGCAGAAACCTACGTATTTTATGCGCAGGAGTACTTCGCCTTCTCCGCATGTCGGTTCTTTTATTTCGGTAAGCCTCACTGAGTATGGTGCGGCAATTTGCAATGCTTTCATATCATTTATCTTTTCTATATGTGTTTTGTCATACGTTTTTATGTACAGCGTAAGTACATGTCATTCAGACATATTCTTAATGTACGGCAGATCTGGCAGGTTGGTGAACCCGTAGAACTTTTCTGCATTTTCTCCCAAGAACATCCTCTTTTCGTCTTCGCTCAGAAGATTTGATTTTATGACGAAGTCGTAGGACATCTTGTAGGTTATGGCTGTGATGGTGCGCGGATAGTCTGAACCCCACATGAGCTTGTTCATTCCGACCATGTCGGCCGCCTCTCTTATGGCTCTGACAGCACCTGCAAATGGGTAGAACTCGTCATTGAAAAGCCATGTGATGCCTCCCGACTCGATGTATACATTCTTGTTTTCGGCAAGTCTGATTTGTTCTTGCCAACCGGGTGTTGTCACCATTCCGAAGTGGCCTATTGCAATTTTAAGTTGCGGACATTCCTCAATGACCTCTTTCATCTCGCCGACCTGTGTTGTTCCTTCGGCCATGTCGATGGAGAGAATCATGTTTCTGTCCTCCATGAAGTGGAACATGGCCATCATCTCCTCACTGTTGAGCAGCACTCTGCCGTTGTCTGTCTGAAGCCTGTGTCCGGGAATCTTTATGGCTTTGAAACCTTTAGATTCCAGTTCTTCGGCTTCTTTAAAGAAGCCTGGTTTCCGGAATTCGCACATGCCGCATACGAAGAATCTGTCGGGATACTTATGCTTGACCTCCAGCAGATAGTCGTTTTGTATGCCGTCAATGTATTCCTGTGTGACGACAGCACCGCCTACCTGGGCATAGTCCATATTGGAGAGAAAAACCTCGGCACTGTTGCGTCCGTCAATCATGAATGGTGGAAGCATCTGACGCTCCTCGCCCATAAACAGCGAACGTCCGTTGTTGAGTGTACGTATCGGCTTGTTGTCGACAACAGTGTCCTGCTTGAGCCAAAGGTGCGAGTGTGCATCAATGATTTTGTATTTCATGGCTGTGTCTTGTTTTTCATGTCTTTAGGTATTTGCCCATGTAACTCTCTGCTGGTCGCCTATGATTTCTTTCACTTTCTTGACCAGTTCCCAGTCGATAGGTTCCTCTACATATTTTATGTTTTTTGCCACGTTTGCCGGGTTGGCCGAACTGAACAGTGTGCTGGCTATTCTGTCATTGCTCACGGCATACTGCATGGCAAGCTTTTCGATAGGGTAGCCCTGCTGCAGACAGTAGTCGGATGCTTTCTTGCATGCCTCGACAAGTTTTTTCGGTGCAGGATGCCATTCTGGAATGCCTCGCTGCGACAGAAGTCCCATGGACAGAGGTGATGCGTTGATTACGCCTACGCCTTTGCTCTCGAAATAGTCCAGATAATCGCCGAGCTTGTCGTCGTTGAGCGCGTAGTGGCAGAAATTCAGAACTGTTTCTACAGTTCCCTCCGGAGTGTGGTCGATTACCCATTTCAGATTCTCCAATTGCAGGTCGGTGATGCCTACGTGTTTCACTATGCCTTTATCCTTGAGTTCGATGAGTGCCGGAAGTGTTTCTTCAGCTACCTGATGGAGGTCGGCGAACTCTATGTCGTGCACGTTGATAAGGTCTATCTGGTCCACATTGAGCCGTTCCATGCTTTCGTATACGCTCTTCTGGGCTCTCTCTCCCGAATAGTCCCACGTATTCTTCCCGTTCTCGCCGTATCTGCCGACTTTGGTTGAGAGAATGTACGATTCACGCGGCAATTCCTTTAGAGCCTTGCCTAGTACCGTTTCTGCCTTATAGTAGCCGTAGTAGGGCGATACATCTATAAAATTAATACCGTTTTCCACAGCTGTAAAAACTGCATCTATAGCTTCAGATTCTTTTACAGAGTGGAAAACACCCCCAAGAGATGATGCTCCGAAACCTAAGGCTGATAATTTCATGCCTGTTTTTCCACACTCGTTGTATTTCATAATATTTTATTTATTGGTGTTTATAAAGTGTTTTTCTATTGGTCCTAGATTTGTATTATAGTAAAGATTGTCAGTCGTAGAGATGAAAAATCCGTTCCATCATGGTCCATTTTTCTTTCGATGTACATCCTGGAGCACACTCTTGGAATCTGTCCACTGTTTCTTCCCATTCTTTCTGCTTAGGCATTGTCGCAAGTTTGGCCATAGCTTCGTCCCAGTCGAAATCCAGTGGAGTTTCCACAATCATGAACAGTTTGTTGCCATGCAGATAAATCTCCATTTCCAGTATTCCCACGGCTTTGATACCTTCTCTTATTATTGGCCATGAATATTCTTGACTATGCAGTCTTCTGTATTCTTTGATAAGTTCAGGATTGTCTTTCAAATTAAGAGTCTGGCAATACCTTTTCACCGGAACTCCGAACTGTTTAGTTTTATATCCTTCAGTTTTCATTTTTAAGTCATTTTTTTATTTTCATATGCAAAGCTATCCCACCTAAACTTTTTTTTATAGGACTTTAAAGATGTAATATGCGACAAAATCGACATTTTACATATAAATAGTAATCCCTTAAAAGTATATAATCTATATTCTTAATCTTATAAATATAAATAAT